>Ga0100394_1002431_pt1 | contig 15395 bp, 16 predicted proteins | sample CryGeymeta201518_FD_81549 | JGI IMG/M metagenome (GOLD analysis project Ga0100394, IMG submission 81549) | Groundwater microbial communities from Crystal Geyser aquifers in Utah, USA - Crystal Geyser metaG 2015-18 | ecosystem: Environmental > Aquatic > Deep subsurface > Groundwater | place: USA... | reverse complement strand
CCTGTTAACTGCTGTGAAGATAAGAATTCATATTCAATTCATGTACCAATGCGTAAATTTATGATTTTATGAATTATTTTTTCATTACGTTAGTGTGTGAACGGAATTGCTGGTAAGTTTTACTCAGAGTCATTGTTAAAATTACAATGCTGACATAGAGTTAAACTTCATAACTGAGAGCTGACAGATGAAACATCCTCGCTTATTTTTGCATGTTCAAGAACCGGCACTTGCTGCGCAGTTGCTTCAATCTGCTGTGGTTAAGCGTTTTATCGTGGTCAAAAGCAGTGACGCCGCCCCATGGTCGGAGCAATTGCTGCAACAATCGTGTGATTTGGCGTTTATTCAGGCAGATCAGCATAGTGAAGCCGATTATCAGCAGCTGCTAAGCAGTAATATACTGGCTGAGATGGATTTTATTTTTGTTAGTGATGGCAACCCGGAGCCCTGGCTAGATAAACTGATGCGCTCTGGTGCGGGATATCATTTTCGTCAGCCCCTGGATATGGTGTGTATTTTAGACACACTGCAAGATTTTTATCAGCAACTCAGTAGCACGCAACAGCAGGTTAAAGCCAATAACAGTATGTTAGATCAATTTGGCCTGCTGGTGGGCTCATCCCGATCGATGCTTAAACTTTACCGTACCTTGCGTAAGGTGGCGGTAACCGAAGCAAATATCTTGATCGTAGGCGAAAGTGGTGCCGGCAAGGAGTTGGTTGCAAATACAGTGCATTTAGCCAGTTACCGTGCAGAACAGCCTTTTATTGCTATTAATTGCGGCGCACTTAGCCCGGAGTTAGTTGACAGTGAGTTATTTGGCCATACCAAAGGCGCATTTACCGGTGCGCTGCGGGATCATCAGGGGGTGTTTGCCCAGGCAGAAGGTGGCACGTTATTTCTCGATGAGGTTACAGAGATGCCGATTGAGCAACAGGTTAAGCTGTTGCGTGTGTTAGAAAGCGGTGAGTATAGGCCGGTAGGCAGTGATAAATGTCGACAAGCTAATGTGCGGATTGTGGCGGCAACCAACCGGGATCCACAACAGGCTATTAGTGATGGGCTACTGCGGGAAGACCTGTATTTTCGTTTGGCACAGTTTCCGGTTGTTGTGCCGCCGCTGCGTGACCGTAATGACGATATTGTCGGCTTGGCGCAACACTTTCTTGCCTATCGCAATGCTCAGGAACAGCAACAAAAACAGCTATCAACGGCAACGCTACAGCTGATAGCAGAGCATCGCTGGCCGGGTAATGTGCGGGAGTTAAAGCATGCTGTTGAACGGGCCTATATTTTGGCAGACAAAATGATCGAACCAGATCATTTGTTGCTGGAGATGGCGCTGGCAGATACAACAGAAACCGAGTTGAACGAGGTCCCTGCCGGTGTGCCGCTGGAACAGCTGGAAAAAGCCGCTATATTAAATACCCTTGAGCAGAATGCCGGTAATAAAACAGACAGCGCACAGCAATTGGGCATCAGTGTTAAAACACTGTATAACAAATTGGAAAAATACCAGCAGACCGAGCCTTAAGCAACGTGTTCCTTTTCTTCTACGTCTGCCAACATCACATTTAAAGACGCGGGCGCAATAGTAATATCTAAACGACTATCGCTGTATAGCTCACCGTCAATAACATAGTGTAATGCTTGTTGGTCCTTTCGGCGGATTTGTATTCGGCGGGCCTGACAATGTTGGCTGGCGGCATTCAGGCTAACGCCAGTTAACCCTGCCAGTGCCAGCTCTGTCAGGCTAAGCAAGCTGTTGTCATTGCTGCCGCTGGTTAACCAGGTGACATCCAGCATACCATCTGCGAGGTTAGGTGCTCCGCGCCCTTGTGCGAGCACAGTGGTAAGCGGGGCAGCATTAGCAACCACCAGGCTGCCGGTATTTAGCAGTTGTTCATCCTGTTGATCAAACTGAACCAGCAAGGTTTGAATATGGTTGGCCTGTACTGCTTGCCACAACCCGTTTAGGTAAGCCAGCTGACCAAGCTGGTTTTTGCTGTCTCTGTCAGCAGCCGCAATCATTTGCTGCTCAAAGCCAACACCGGCCAACAGCAACATCAACTTATTATTACAGCGGGCAGTATCTATGGCGCGACTTTGGCCATCGATGATGTTTAAACAGGCTGAATGCACTGGCAGTAATTTCGCTTTCAGCCCCCACAGCGCATGGCTGAGAGCATTGGTTGTGCCTAATGGAATAATGCCCAGCCGAACGTTGCTGCCGGTTAATACCGACGCGACTTCTGTTACGGTACCGTCACCCCCGCAGGCAATAACCAACTGGCAACCGGCTTGCAACGCTTGTTGGGTCAGCGCTTCTGCGGTGCAGTCTTTACTGGTAGTGTGAATGCTAAGCTGCAGAAAAGGCGATAATAAGCTGACGATTTCAGATTCTGCCGCGGCCCATTTCCCACCGCCAGAAACCGGATTAGCAATTAACCACACCGGTTTTGGGGGTTGGTTTTCAAAGTTGTTAGCAAATTGGCGCAATGTTGAAAGCTGGCGCTTGTTAAGCCGCGCCGTATGGCGAATTTGCTTTATAAGCGCCACGGCTTGTTCAGCGTTGCGGCTATTGTGCCGGCTAAGTAAAAAGGCGGCTAATACTAAAACCGAGCGGCCACGGCCTAAGGCGCAATGTACCAGTACTTTTCGTCCTGCTGCTCGCTGTTTTTGCAGCCATTCTACCGCTTGTTTTAACTGTTTGGTTGTTGGGCTGGCATGATCTAACACCGGGATGTTCAGGTAATACATATCAGGTAACTGTGTTAGTTGATCCAGAGCGGCAAACTCTGCAGTCACATCCAGCACGGCGGTTATGCGTTGATGCTGCAGGCGGTCCATATCGGTGGCCGTTAAACGCGCGCCTAAATATAGCCCCTGACTTACCTGTTGTATTGATGGCACCGTGTCAAAGCGTCTGGCGAGTTTGTTATATAGTCCTGCCCCAAGTAAAAAGGGTATAAATAACCAGCGACTGAACCAAGGCAGGCTGCCATCATGCCTTTTTCTAAATATTGTTGCGGTATTAAACCAATAGGCAGAACTCACTACAGCTAAAGACAAGGCGGTCCAAGCGAATAGTAGCTTTAACAGCAAAGAAGGTATCAGCCAGCTGGCAGTGGCACTGAGCAGTGCCAGTAAGGTGTAAACTGAGGCTTGAATCATATCAGAAATGGCTCCGGGGAATTAATGTGGTAACAACACTTGATTGTTACCACCGACAAATCAACAGTCTTTGTCTTTAGCATCTGCCTTATCTTTTACATCTTCACATAAATCTTCAACTTTGTTGCCAGCATCGGTTACTACTTCGTCGATGGTTTCGCCAGCTTCTTCAGCGTGATTATCTTCACAGGCCATCACGACCAGTGCCAGCATTGTTACAATAGCTAATCGAGCAATTACGTTGGTCAATGTCATAGAAATTTTCCTCTTTGTGTTTTTTTGAAATTACAGTTTGGGCGTTTTACCGCGCAGCGCGTTTACCAGTAATGAAATAACGAGTAACACGATAAAAATAAAAAAAATAATCTTTGCTATACCTGCTGCTGCACCTGCGATACCACCAAACCCTAATACGCCAGCGATCAGTGCAATAATTAAAAATGTTGCAGCCCAGCCCAGCATAATGTTCTCCTTAGTGCGGTTACGCACAGATAGTTAATATCACTTATTCGGTTAAGCGAAAGGTGTGCCAAAATCTCTGAACTAAATTAACTTGTTGTATTTTAACTTATTTTTTGTGTGGGAGAGTGCGGTGAGGAATTTGTAGGGCTTTGAAATGAGAAAGAGTTACCGACATATCGGTAACTCTTTCATAATTACAGCCGGGGCAGGTTACAATTGCTGCAATAGGGTTGTTAAGTCGGCACTATCAAAATGATAGGTGCTATTACAGTATTCGCAGCTTATGTCTAACTTGCCCTCAGCAATGTGTTCGTTAATTATGTCTTTACCCAAGCTAACTATGGCTGAGCTACATTTTTCTCTGGAACAACCACAAACAAAACTGACCGTTTGCGGAGTAAACAGCTCAACTTCTTCCTGATGGAAAAGACGATACAGTAGCTGTTCGGCTTCAAGGTTAATCATTTCGTCTTGCGTTAGCGTGTCTGCCAAAATTACCAGCTCGTCAAAATCGGCTTTGGCTTTTTGCTGGTCTACCGGTAATACCTGCAACATAAAACCCGCTGCGCGGCATTGCTCTGAATGAAAATCGGTATACAAATACAAACGCGTAGGTAGTTGCTCAGATTGGGCAAAGTAGGCTTCTAGTGTGCTGGTTAAGCTGTCGCCACTTAATGGAATTATACCCTGATAGCGCTCACCTTGTTGCGGTGTAATGGTTACTAATAAGTAACCTTCGCCGATTAGTTCACGAAAACTGGTACCAGAGATTTCTGCTTGCATCCGCACCACGCCGCGAAACTGCTGCGCATTGGTACCGTTAACGGCAGCAAACTTTACCGGGCCATCACCTTGAATTTGTAAGGCAATATCGCCCTCAAATTTTAGCGTTGCAGTAAGTAAACTGGTTGCGGCAACCAGTTCAGCTAACAGCTGCTTTACGGGTAATGGATAATCGTGATGCAGTAACATCTGGTCGAGGCTGGATGACAACTGTACCAGCTCGCCGCGTACGTTTTTGTGCTGAAATAAAAATCGATATAAATTATCTACATTCATGCTGTTCTCTATTACTGCTGCGATTTTAACAAGAGTAGTTTACGCCGCTCTTTTTTGTCAGGTTTGGTGTCGGGGTGCGGTGCAAACAGGCTATTAGTCTTTCTCAGTTCCGCTCTTTTTAACCGCTGTTCTATGCTATCGGCAGTCTCTTCGTACAATGCTTGTGCCAGTGGCGCGGCTAAGCGCTTTTCCGATAATGCTAACACAGTGACAATTTTTTCATCTGTTCCCTGGGTTAATCTAACCATTGCTCCAGGTTCTACTGTTCGACTGGCTTTGCAGCGCTGGCCATTATAATGTACTTTACCGCCTTCGATCATCTCTTTCGCCAAAGCGCGGGTTTTATAAAAGCGGCAAGCCCATAGCCATTTATCTAACCGTAACGTTGGGCTGTTAGATTGCGATGATGATTTTACTGACGACATAATATATAACTGCGGTTGTCGAACTAAGACCGCTATTATAGGGCCAAAGCAGGTAATTTGGCGTTAAAGTCAAAAAAAAGTTGGTTAATACCTTGTAAAATGTTTGGCCACGCTTGTTGGTTGACAGACAACTGGGTAAGATAATTTATTCTCATAAAATAGAAGTGCGCAATGAAGTCGTTATTAAACACGCAGCAATTGACCAAGCAACTGCAGAAAGTGCCATTAAACCGGGTGCAGCAAGCGCTGAATTTGGTGTTGGTTATTATACTGGCATGGTTGCTGGCGCGTTTAAGCTGGCAAGTGTTGCCGCAGCCTGCATCAATGACTCTGCCACCAGCCATGACCCCAATGGCGAAAGCAAATAATCGTAATAACGTAGAGCTGACGGCTTTAACCGGTTTTGCGCTATTTGGTAAAGCCTCCGCTGAGGCAGAGAAAAAAGAAGTGGTACCGGTTATTACTGAGGCACCTAAGACGCAACTCAACGTAAAACTCACGGGCTTAGTGGCTGTGGCTGCAGATCCGGATCAAGGCAGTGCCATTATTGAAAGCCGTGGAATTGAATCTACTTATGCGGTTAATGACAAAATAGACGGTACTAATGCAGTTCTAAAGCAGGTGTTGTCAGACCGGGTGTTATTACAACAAGCCGGTCGTTATGAAACCTTGATGCTTGACGGTATGGAGTATACCAAAATAGCCCAAGCCAACGCCGGTTTAGGCCGCGCTGACGAACCTTATAACGAAGAGCCGGTGCAACAAGATATGGCTCCCGCTGCAGAACCAATGGAAATGCAGCCGTTGCAAGTGAGTGAGCAATTTGAGGCGGCGCGCGAAGAGCTGATGGCGGAGCCAATGAAGTTTTTCGACTATATCCGGGTGTCGCCTTATCGCGCCAACGGCCAGTTGGCGGGTTACCGGTTGATGCCAGGGAAAGATCCCAGCTTGTTTACGCAAATGGGGCTGCAGGCAAATGATTTAGCGGTAGAAATAAACGGTATAGCATTGAACGATATGCAGCAGGCAATGAGCGTAATTAATGAATTACGTGATGCTAAAGAAGCCGCTATTAAAATAGAACGCGATGGTGAGATCAGAGATATTCTGGTAAGCCTGTCACAATAAATAATAAAACTAATTGGTTATTCACTAATGAAATCAGGGCAATCTTCTTTTTTCTCCCGCCGCTCACTGGCCAGTATGCTGGTGGCAGCTGCACTTACCGCAATTATTCCCGCTGCCTCTGTGGTAGCGCAGGAAGAGGTAATGTATTCGCCGAATTTTAAAGGCACCGACATAAATGAGTTTATCAATATTGTTGGTATGAACCTGAAAAAAACCATTATTGTTGACCCACAGGTACGTGGGCGTATTAACGTACGCAGCTATGAAATGCTCAACGAGCAACAGTATTACCAGTTCTTTCTCAACGTGCTTGAAGTCTATAGCTTCGCCGTGGTTGAAATGGAAAATGGCATATTAAAAGTAGTGCGCAATAAAGACGCCAAAACCAGCAATATTCCGGTTGTAACAGATGAAGCTCCGGGCCAGGGTGACGAAATGGTGACCCGGGTGGTTCAGGTTCGCAACGTATCTGTACGTGAACTAGCCCCATTGCTGCGCCAGTTTAGCAACCAGGCCGGTGGTGGCCATGTCGTGCACTATGACCCGTCTAATGTCATTATGATGACCGGCCCGGCGGCAGTGGTAAACCGCTTAGTAGACATTATTCAGCGTGTTGATAAAGCCGGCGATCAGGAGCTGGAGATTGTAAAATTACAGTTTGCCTCAGCGCCAGAAATTGTGCGTATTTTGGAAAGCATTTATAAAAGCCAGGGCCGTGGTGACCAACCCGATTTTCTGGTGCCAAGAATTGTAGCCGATGAGCGCACTAACAGTGTAATTGTCAGTGGTGAGATACAAGCCCGTCAGCGTGTAATAGAACTGGCAAAACGGCTGGATTCGGAACTGCAAACCAGCGGTAATACCCGGGTGTTTTATTTAAAGTATGCCAAAGCCGAAGAGCTGGTGCCGGTGTTAAAGGGCGTTAGTGAATCAATTGTAGCAGAAGTGCAAGGGGCTACAGGTACGGCGGGTGCTCAAGGTGGTCGTGGCGCTGCCGCTAATCAGGGCCGGGCCATTAGTATTGAAGCGCACGCTGACAGCAACTCGCTGGTGATCACTGCCCAACCCGATATGATGCGTTCTTTAGAAGAAGTGCTGCGTCAGCTGGATATTCGCCGTGCCCAGGTATTGGTAGAAGCGATTATTGTTGAAGTGTTTGAAGGCGACGGCACCGACTTTGGCGTACAGTGGTTAAATGCCAACGGTGGTGGCACCAACTTTAGCAGTGGTAATACCATTCCAATTGTCAGCGTTGCCGGTGGTGCGGCGGTAGCTTCACAAATCACTAAGGGAACAACAAACGTGTCAGTGATTGATGGTACTACTGTGACCAATACCACACCTGACTCAAACCGCGATTATTCAGTATTAGCACAAGTGCTTAGTGGGTTAAACGGCGCCATGCTGGGTTTTTATAAAGGTGATTGGGCTGCCATATTGCAGGCCGTACGCACAAGTACTAATTCCAACGTGCTGGCCACGCCGCATATTACTACCATGGATAATCAGGAAGCGTTCTTTTTGGTAGGTCAGGAAGTGCCAGTAATTACCGGCTCTACGACTGGTGCCAATAACACTAACCCGTTTCAGCAGGTGCAGCGCCAGGAAGTGGGTATTAAGCTCAAAGTAACACCGCAAATTAACGAAGGCGATGCGGTACAGCTAACCATCGAACAGGAAGTATCCAGCATTGGCGGTGCGACAGCGGTGGATATAACCATTAACAAACGCGAAATTAAAACCACTGTGATGGCTGATGATGGTGCCACAGTAGTGCTGGGCGGCTTAATTGACGAAGACGTGCAGGAAAGTGAGTCTAAGGTACCACTTTTGGGTGACATTCCAATCCTGGGGCATTTATTCAAATCGACCAGTGTCACTAAACAAAAGCGCAACCTGATGGTGTTTATTAAAGCCACAATTATCCGCGAGGGCTCGGCTATTTCGGGTATTTCTAAGACTAAATATAACTATATTCGTGCTGAGCAGTTAAAACGGCAGGAAGAAGGTATTCGCTTAATGCCGACGACAGATCAGGTTGTATTGCCAGAATGGGACGACTCACTGTCATTACCACCTACTTTCGACGAGTATATTAACAAGCAACAACCGGCCGAGGTTGGCACTGACGAAGGGAAGCAAGATTAATGGATGCGCTGGAAGCCGAACAGGTTAAGCCTGCTAGCAGCCGTATCCGCTTGCCTTTTGGTTTTGCGAAACGTCACGGCGTGTTGCTGCAACAACAGTCGCATGGCTGGCAGTTATATATTCATACTGCTACGGCACCCGCCGCGGTGCTTGAGGTGCGGCGGATGTTGGCCGAGCCGTTTCAGATAGCGCGGTTGTCGGCCGTTGAATTTGAAGCCATGCTTGAAGCCAGTTACCAGCGCGACTCGTCTGAAGCACAACAGCTAATGGAAGATATTGGTAACGAAGTTAATCTGGCTTCATTAGCAGACGATATTCAGGAAAGCGAAGACTTACTGGAAAACGAAGATGACGCGCCCATTATTAAGCTGATTAACGCTATGTTGGGTGAAGCTATAAAGCTGGGGGCGTCTGATATTCATGTCGAAACCTTTGAAAAAGCCTTGATTGTGCGGTTTCGGGTAGACGGGATCTTGCGGGAAGTGCTGCGGCCGAACCGGCGTTTGTCCAGCTTACTGGTATCACGTATTAAAGTTATGGCCAAGCTGGATATTGCTGAAAAACGGGTACCGCAAGATGGTCGTATTAGCTTGCGAATAGCTGGCCGTGCTGTGGATGTGAGGGTGTCAACGATGCCGTCAAGTCATGGCGAGCGTGTCGTTTTACGCCTATTGGACAAAAACAACTCGCACCTTAACCTGGTAGACTTAGGCATGACAGGGTCAGTTCAGGAAGCCTTTTCACAACTGATATTAAAGCCACACGGTATTATTTTGGTTACCGGCCCTACCGGTTCAGGTAAAAGTACTACCTTGTATGCTGGTTTAACCGAAATTAACACCAAAGATCGCAATATTCTTACCGTTGAAGACCCCATTGAATACGAGCTGGAAGGTATAGGCCAAACCCAGGTTAATACCAAAGTGAGTATGACCTTTGCCCGTGGTTTACGTGCCATATTACGGCAAGACCCGGACGTGGTGATGGTGGGTGAGATACGCGATCTTGAAACCGCACAAATTGCCGTACAGGCCAGTTTAACTGGCCACTTAGTGTTATCTACGTTACACACCAATACTGCCGCTGGCGCGATTACCCGCTTAGAAGATATGGGCGTGGAAGCGTTTTTACTGTCGTCCAGTTTATTAGGCGTGCTGGCGCAGCGCTTGGTACGTACGTTATGTCCGCATTGTAAAGCGGCGCACGAGCCAGATAAAGAAGAGCGCAACCTGCTTGGTGTGGCGAAAAAAGAGGGCGTCATTATTTATCGTGCTGTTGGCTGCGAGCACTGTAACCAAACCGGTTACCGTGGCCGCACTGGTATCCATGAATTATTAATGGTTGATGAGCACATTCGTGAGCTTATCCATAATGGCAAAGGCGAGCAGGCGATTGAGAAATACGTGCGCCAACACAGCCCGAGTATCCGTAGTGACGGCTTTAGTAAGGTGCTAAACGGCGAGACCACGCTGGAAGAGGTACTTCGTGTTACGCGTGAGGACTTGTAGTGGCAGCGTTTGAGTATCAGGCACTAGACGCCAGAGGCAAATCCAGTAAAGGGGTGCTTGAAGCGGACAATGCGCGCCACGCCCGGGCTTTACTGCGGGAACAAAAACTCACACCGGTGAGTGTTGCGGTGGCGTCACAACAGGAGAAAATGCTTGCTTCCGGTAAGCAGTGGTTTAAAGCGTCAATATCGGCGTCTGAGCTGGCATTACTAACCCGACAGTTAGCGACGCTGGTTGAAGCAGCTTTGCCAATAGAAAGCGCGTTGCTCGCGGTAGCAGAGCAATGCGACAAGCCCCGGCTGAAAAATATGGTTATGACAGTGCGGTCCAAAGTGGTTGAGGGCTACAGCTTAGCTGAAGGCCTGGCTGAGTTTCCGCATGTGTTTGATCACCTGTTTCGCTCCATGGTGGCGGCGGGAGAAAAATCGGGGCATTTGGATCAGGTGTTAAACCGGCTGGCGGACTACACCGAGCAACGTCAGCATATGCGTAATCAAATTCTGATGGCGTCAATTTACCCGGTGGTTATGGTGGTGGTTGCGGTAGCGATTATTGCGGTTCTGCTGTCGTTTGTGGTGCCTAAAATTACCGAGCAGTTTGAATACATGGGGCAGCAGTTGCCCGCATTAACCCGATTTATGATTGGCGCCAGCGAATTCGTACAAAGTTACGGCTTAGCGCTAGTTGTCGGCATTGCGTTGGCCATAATTGGTTGGAAACGTTTATTACAGCGGCCACAAATCAGACTGAACTATGACAGACGCTTGCTGAAGGTGAAGGTGATTGGACGCATTGTATCCAGCATTAACACTGCCCGCTTTGCCCGCACCTTAAGCATACTCAATGCCAGTGGTGTACCGCTGTTAGAGGCCATGCGTATTAGTGCAGATGTGTTAGATAATACCTATATGAAACAAAGCGTTGCTGATGCAACCGCGCGGGTGCGCGAGGGTACATCGCTGAAAAATGCCTTAGAACAAACCAAGCTGTTTCCGCCAATGATGCTGCATATGATTGCCAGCGGCGAGAAAAGCGGACAGCTCGATACCATGCTGGAACGCGCGGCCAATACACTGGACCGTGAGTTTGAAATGACCATGACTGTATCGTTGGAAATATTTAAACCTGCAGTAGTCATTATCCTCGCTGCGATGGTGTTTATGATTGTACTGTCCATCCTGCTGCCGATACTTGCATTAAATAATATGATAGGAAGATAACATGAAAAAATCCGCTGGTTTTACCTTACTTGAAGTCATGGTGGTCATTGTCATACTGGGCATTATTGCCAGTATGGTGGTACCTAATTTGCTAGGCAATAAAGAAGTTGCTGACCAGCAAAAAGCCATGGTTGATATTCAGCAGTTAGAAAGCACTCTGGATATGTATAAGCTACGTAATGGCTTTTACCCTACCACAGAGCAGGGTTTGTCAGCTCTGGTTACTGCACCAACGTCTCAGCCGACGCCACGTATTTTTCCAGAGGGCGGTTTTATCAAACGCTTGCCAAAAGATCCTTGGGGTGAAGACTATATTCTGGTGAGCCCGGGTCAGTTGGGCCAAATCGATATTTTAAGCAAGGGCCCTGACCGGGTTGCTGGCAGCGATGACGATATTGGCAACTGGACAACGACAGACGATAACGCGAACCGTTAATGAATACCCGGCAAGTCCAACGTCAGCAAGTACTAGGCTTTACCTTGTTGGAGCTGATGTTAGTCATACTATTAATTGGTTTGCTTGCCAGTGTTGTGGTAATTAACTTTGCCGGAGAGTCGCGTAAAGAGCGACTTGACGACGAAGCTGCACGGTTCCAACAGTTGTTTCACTTTGCCGCAGAAACGGCAATGCTAAAACAGCAAGAGTGGGGGCTGTATGTCATGCCGGATAGGTACGGCTTTTTGTATTACAGTAACAACGATGCTAAGTGGCTGGAAGCAACAGAGCCGCGCGGTTTACAGCAGCATATATTGCCTGAAGATATCACTATTTCGCTTGAATTAGAGGGGCTACCCGGTGCCGACACAAATTTACTTAGCCAGCTAGATTGGGTGCTGGACGACCAGGATGAAACTGATGAGGAAAGTGAAATCCCGGTGTTACCTCAAGTGTTCGTGTTGTCTTCGGGTGAAATTAGCCCGTTTCAGCTGTTATTTACCGAAAAGTCGGAGTTAACGCCGCTGTACAGTAGTGTAAGTACCGAGTTTGCTATCCCGTTAACACGCACCTTGGCCGCAGAGCAATTGCCATGAAACAACGCGGATTTACCTTACTGGAGTTACTGGTGGCGCTGGCGATATTTGCCACTGCAGGCATGGCCATTATGCAAACTAGCTCTGCCCATATTCGACATTTAACCCAGTTAGAAGAATTAACCTTAGCCAGTTACATTGCATCCAATCAAATGCAACTGGCCATGATAGATGATGAATGGCCAGGCAAAGATAAATCGCAAGGCCAGATAGAAATGGCAAATCGCAAATGGATTTGGCAACAACAAATTAGCAAACTGACGGATGACGATCTTCGTCTTGTCGAAATTAGCGTAAGTTTGGCTGAGCAGCCGACACAAGTGCTATACCAACTGCAAAGTTATAAAGGGCGACCCAGTGGTTAAGCGGCAGCGTGGTTTTACCTTTATTGAAATGCTGCTAGCGGCGGCTATTTTTGCCATGGTGGGTATGGCTTCGGTAGCCGTGCTTAGCAGTGTTACCCAAAGTGACGCCTTGTCGGTAGAAGCGACTGAGCGTTTGGTGCAGTTGCAAAGATCGATGCTGATGTTAGAACGTGATTTTATGCAGATAAGTGTTCGGCATGTGCGTATTGACGGTGAGCCACCGTCTAAGTTTCGCTTATATGGTGAAAAATTTTTGTTGGAAAGTGAAGATCACGGTGTGAGCTTTACGCGTCAGGGGTGGCGCAACCCGGGGATGATTTTGCCGCGTAGTGAAATTCAGACCGTCGCTTACCGCTTACAAGAGGGTAATTTGCAGCGGCTCTTTACTTTATATCCTGATGCCGTAACTGGCACTGAGCCTAAAGTACAAATGCTGTTAAATGGCCTGACAGGCTTTGAAATACAGTACTTAAAAGGCGAAGAATGGTTGGAACGCTGGCAAGACAGCAACTTCCCCAAAGCGGTGCGTATTACCCTAACCGATGAGTACCTTGGTCGGTTAGAGCGGGTATTTATATTGCCTGATGGCGCAGTAGCAAATACGGGTGGCCGATAATGCCTTGTCGTCAGCGTGGCGTGGCGCTAGTCGCTGTGTTGATGGTGATAGCCATCATTGTAGTGATTGCAGTCAGTATGACGGGGCGTTTGCAATTGCAGTTGCAGCGTCAGCAAAATGTGCAGCAGCAGCAGCAAGCATTTTGGTATGCCATGGGCGCAGAGCAATTTGCCCGGGTATTATTAGCCCGTGCTCTGGCTGGGCAGGAAACGGTTAATTTGTCGCAGGACTGGGCATTAGAAGGTGCAACATTCCCGGTTGAAAACGGCACTATTGCTGGCGACATCCGTGATTTACGTAGCTGCTTTAATATTAATGCGCTGCAAAATACCGCGCCAGATAATGGTGGTCGGGCAGAGCAAAGTGCGGCGCAAAAAGCGTTTCAACGGTTATTGGAGTTAAAAGCCGGTGAATTGACCATGCCCGCTGAGTATCTCACATCACGCATTGGTGATTGGTTGGATGAAGACAGCTTGCTAAGTGGTGCAGGTAGTGCTGAAGAAGACGACTATGCCTCGTTGTTATTTCCGTACTATAGTGCCAACGGTTTAATGGCCAGTGTGTCGGAGTTACGGGTTATCCTGGATATGACGCCGGCAGATTATCAGTTATTGCTGCCTTTTGTTTGCGTTGTGCCGGAGGACGGTCAGTTGTTGCTTAATGTTAATACCTTAACGGCAGATACCGCGGTATTGTTGGCGGCGTTAATTCCTGAACTTACAGAGCAAAGTGCGCAAGAGATTATAGCGGATAGACCAGAGCAAGGATTTGGGACAGTCGATGAGCTGTTTGCTTTACCAGCACTAGCAGGAATGACGGTTGAGGACGATGTAAAAAACATGCTGACAGTAAAATCTGACAGTTTTCAACTTACGGCCACCGCGGCTTATCTGGAAAGTGGTTTCATATTAACGTCGGTACTTAAAATAAATGATAATAATCAGGTTAGCGTATTGGCGCGGCGATTTGGAGGCCAGGGGTGAGTGAGCAATTGGTGATCCGGTTAGGTAGCCGGGCAGAGCAAAGTATTAGCTGGCTAGTGTGGGCCAGCCATAATCAGGAAATCATCGCCAGTGGCGAGTTGTCAGGCGCTGAGCAGTTAGCTGAGCTTGCTGATAGGCTGGGTAAGCGGCCGGTTGTCGCCTTGGTGCCGGCGTCCGACGTTGTGTTGAAGTTGGTTAATTTACCCGCTAAGCCAAACCGGCAACTGCTGCAGGCATTACCCTATATGCTCGAGGAAGATCAGGCTGAAGACATTGAGCATTTGTTTTTGGCCTTGGGTAAGGTTGAATTGCACGATGGGCATTACCGTCAGCAGGTTGCAGTATGCCAGCAGCAACGCCTGGAAAACTGGCTGACATGGTTAAAGGACGCAGGTTTTAGCGTTAGCCGCATGATACCTGACGCCTTATTGTTACCAGAACAACAGCTGCCAGCCTGTATTCAATTGCAAGACCAGTGGTTGATTAAACAAAGTAGCTGGCAGGTATCCGCCATTGAAGCCAGTTGGTGGGGTGATTATTTACAGCTCGCCGCGCTGCCGGTACTAACCAGTTACAGCCCTTGGCCAGAAGAGCTGATGCAAAGCCATCAGTTGGCAGAGCCTGAATTACCCTTGGCACTGCTGTCCAGCCAACTACCACACAATGATTTCAACATGCTACAAGGTGAGTACAAACCTAAACGTCAGGTTAGTACACAAACGCAAATGTGGCGTAGCACAGCGGCAATAGCGGGTGTATGTTTTGGTGTATATTTGTTACAGCTTGGATTAGGCAACTGGCAACTGAGTAAACAAAGTGACGCCTTGCAACAGCAAAGTTTAGCAGTATATCAGCAAGCATTTCCTAATGAGCGTATTGTCAATTTAAAGCTGCAATTGCAACAGAAACTGGCAGCGGCAGGTGGCGATGATGAGCAGGGGTTTTTGCTGTTATTACAAAGCTTACAACAACAGCTAGCGACAGTACCTGACGTCAGTCTGGAAAGCTTGCGCTATGATGGCAAGCGTTCAGAATTGCGCTTTCAGGCTAAGGCCGATGGCTTTCAAAGTTTTGAAAAACTGAAAAACGCGTTGGAATCCGCTGGATTTAGCGTTGATCAGGGTGCGCTAAGTAATGATGGCGGCAAAGTGCAGGGTAGTGTCGCTATGCGGGGCAAAGTATGAAACAACAAATTATAAGCTGGTGGTCCGGTTTACAGCAGCGTGAGCAACAGTTGGTTGCCATAGCCGCAGCGGTGGTGACTATTGGTATGTT
>Ga0100394_1002430_pt1 | contig 15402 bp, 14 predicted proteins | sample CryGeymeta201518_FD_81549 | JGI IMG/M metagenome (GOLD analysis project Ga0100394, IMG submission 81549) | Groundwater microbial communities from Crystal Geyser aquifers in Utah, USA - Crystal Geyser metaG 2015-18 | ecosystem: Environmental > Aquatic > Deep subsurface > Groundwater | place: USA... | reverse complement strand
TAGAAAACATAAAATCACCTGCCGACGTCAAGTCCCTGTCTCCTGCAGAGTTAAAAGACCTTGCTGAAGAACTGAGAGAGATAATAATAGAGCGCGTATCAATTAACGGCGGACATCTTGCATCAAACCTCGGAACTGTAGAGCTGACGCTGGCTCTTCATTATGTATTCAATTCGCCTGTTGACAAGATTGTATGGGATGTAGGGCACCAGTCTTACACGCATAAACTTATCACAGGGAGATATGAAAAATTTGAAACTATCAGAAAGTATAAAGGCATCTCAGGGTTTCCCAAGATAGACGAGAGCGTTCACGACGCCTTCGGCACAGGGCACAGCTCAACCTCAATATCAGCAGCCCTCGGAATCATAGAGGCCAGGGACTTAATTAAAAAATTCAAAATTCAAAATTCAAAATTCAAAATTCCGGGTAAAGTGCTGGCTGTTATAGGCGACGGCGCAATGACTTCCGGACTTGCCTTTGAAGGGCTGAATCACGCCGGACAGCTAAAAAAAGACCTCATTGTAGTGCTGAACGACAATGAGATGTCAATCTCAAAAAACGTAGGCGCATTAGCTGCATATCTAAACAGGATACTTACAGGAGACCTCTATCAGCGATTTAAAAAGCAAACGAGAGCGTTCCTTGAAGGCATCCCAAAACTTGGAACGCCCGTTACAAAGATTGCGCAGAAGGCAGAAGAAACTCTGAAAGGACTTTTCCTGCCGGGAATATTGTTTGAAGAACTCGGGATTAACTATGTAGGTCCCATAGACGGACATGACATTAAACTGTTGATAGAGACCTTCGGAAATATTAAAAACTCAACAGAGCCCACTTTAGTCCATGTCATTACCAAAAAAGGCAAGGGCTATGAGTTCTCTGAAAAAAACCCCTGCATATTTCACGGGGTAGGACCCTTTGAAATAGAAACCGGCTCTTCTCTAAGCGACGCCGCTGCCGTTTCATATAGTGCAATATTCGGCAGGGCGCTCACAGAGCTTGCCGCAGAGGATGAGCGGCTTATTGCCATCTCGGCGGCAATGAGAGAGGGCACAGGGCTGGAATGTTTTGAAAAAAGATTTCCTGATAGGTTTTATGACGTCGGCATAGCAGAGCCTCACGCAGTAACATTTGCGGCCGGCATTGCAGCTCAGGGTCTGAGGCCTGTTGTTGCGATATATTCCACTTTTCTTCAGCGGGGCTATGATGAGATAATCCATGACGTCTGCCTCCAGAAGCTGCCTGTTGTCTTTGCAATTGACAGGGCGGGCATAGTCGGCGAGGACGGCCCGACACATCAGGGAGTCTTTGACATTTCTTATTTAAGGCACATCCCTAATCTTACTGTCATGGCGCCAAAGGATGATTTGGAACTCAAAGCCATGCTTGAACTCGCTTTAAAACACAACGGGCCCTCGGCAATAAGATACCCGCGTGGGAAAGTAAGTCAGGGGTCAGGGGTTAGGGGTCAGGGGTTAGAGATTGATATTGGTAAGGCAGAAATTTTAAAAGAGGGCTTTGACCTAACATTGATAGCCATAGGCAATGTTGTCTATCCTGCGCTTGGTGCGGCAGAGAGGCTTGAAAAAGAGGGGATAAAGGCGTCAGTAATAAATGCAAGATTCATAAAACCCCTTGATAAGGAACTCATCCTGAAAATGGCGTCAAAGACCAAAAGGATAATTACAATTGAAGAGAACATGATTGCCGGAGGTTTCGGAAGCGCAGTCCTTGAATATCTGAACAGCATGGATATTCCTGATATAAAAATTAAAATCCTCGGCATACCTGATGAATTTGTAGAGCAGGGCTCACAGGCTATACTGAGGAAAAAATACGGGATTGATGAAGAAGGGATTTATCAGGCCTGCAAGGCCTTTTTCTCAACGCCTGCAACAGTTCGCTGAATTATCTATGGAAAAATTCGGCCAATACATATTGCTTAAAAAGGTCGCCACCGGCGGCATGGCCGAGCTGTTCAAGGCAAAGAAGATAGGCATTGAAGGCTTTGAACAGGTATTGGCTGTAAAGAGAATTCTGCCCCACCTTTCATCTGACGAGGAATTTATTAATATGTTCATATCCGAGGCAAAACTTATCGGGAATCTCACGCATAAAAATATCGCTCAGATATATGACTTCGGAAAGATAGAGCAGAGTTATTTTATTGCAATGGAATATGTAAGGGGAAAAGACCTTAAGGCAATACTTGGAAAAGTGAAAGAGAAAAAGAAGCTGCTGCCTGTCTCAATTGCATTATTCATAGCAAAGGAAGTTGCCGCAGCCCTTGGTTATGCGCACAAACAGAAAGACAGCGCAGGCCATGACCTTAATATCACACACAGGGATATAAGTCCTCAGAATATTCTCATATCTTACGAGGGTGAGGTCAAGGTTGTAGATTTTGGGATTGCAAAGGCCAGCGCCCATTCAAAAACTACAACAGGAATGCTTAAGGGAAAACTCTCTTATATGTCTCCTGAGCAGGCGTGGGGAAAGTCTGTGGACCACAGGTCAGACATATTTTCGCTCGGCATTGTGCTTTATGAAATGCTTACAGGCAGAAAGCTCTTTCAGGGAGATTCGGAGGTAGGCACCCTTGAGCTGGTCAGAAAGGCAAAGGTTGAACCGCTGCCTTCCTCTATCAATAGGGACATGCCTTCTAACCTTGAGGCAAAGGTTTTAAAAGCGCTGGCAAGGGAGGCGTCAGAGCGTTATCAAAATGCCTCTGATATGGAATTAGACCTCTGGGGCGCTGCGTTTAAACTCCCATCAGGCGACCCTGCGTTGGCTCTTAAGCAGTATATGAATGATTTGTTTAAAAGTGAAATTGAATCCGAGCGCATGGCTGAAAGGCTTGCTTCTCTAAAACTTGGGAAGGAACTGGCAGGGCCAAAAGAAGAACCCATAAGTCCTATAGGACTTATAAGACCTATTAAGGAATCGCCTGAAAAACCAAAGAAGAAGGAAAAGCCTCCTAAACCTGTCAGGGCCTCAATGCCCCGAGCCGCTCGGGGCGGCTGCAGCTGCATATTTTTTTTGGCGCTTGCTGTTTCTATAATAGCCGGCGTGTTTATGTTCCCGTCTTATAAAGACAAGATTCCCCCTTATGCGCTTGATGTTATTGCCAAGATAAAAAATATATACCAGAAGCAATTCGGAAATCCTCCGGACAACTCGGTTATTCAGGACGAGTCTCCGCGCGATATTGCCATCACACTGAAAAGCGGCAGAAAACTTTTCTGGAGCAATTATTTTGAAGAGGGAGACAGCTATTGTACGCAGAAGTCTGAAGGCAAACTGTGCATTCCCAAGTATGATGTTGTCTCAATTAAAGCCGCAAAGAAATAGCAGGGACAGACGCTTATAGGTTTTCCAAAACCCCGATATAGAAAATTGTCATTCCTCGCTACGCTCGGAATGACAGATGAAACAAGTCATTTCTACTTTGCCGAAAACCGGACATTTCTACTTTGCCTTGACAAAGTTTTTTGGCGTGCTGGAAAAATAGATGCGAAGATGTTAGAATCCTCAATCTTATGTCATACAAGAGCATAAAGGACTGGCCCGAAGAAGAAAGGCCGAGAGAAAGGCTTCTCAGCACGGGGGCGTCTAACATGTCCAGCGCCCAGCTTCTCGCTATTATACTCAGGACAGGAGGCGGCGGAAAGAGCGCAATAGACCTGGCAATGGAGATGATTGATTCTTTTAAGAGCATGAAAAACATGGAAAGCGCATCAATAAAAGAACTCGCTTCCTTTAAAGGCGTCGGCAATGCAAAAGCGGCGCAGATTAAGGCTGCATTTGAATTGGGCAGAAGGCTTTTTATGGAACGTGATGTTAAAGGCCCTGTGTTTTCTTCAAGCCGGGATGTGTATTCTTATTATTACCCCAGGGTCAGAGACCTTAAAAAGGAAGTCCTTTTTTGCGCTATGCTTGATGCAAAAAACAGAATATTCAGAGACTGTAGAATTTCTGAGGGCACACTTACAAATTCTCTCATACATCCGAGAGAGGCGTTTAAGAATGCAATAAAGGAATCAGCGGCGTCTGTTATCTTTATTCATAATCATCCCAGCGGAGACCCTGCGCCAAGCCGTGAGGACATAGCAATAACCGAGAGGCTTGTGCAGACAGGCGAAATTGTAGGCATAAAGGTTTTGGACCATGTGATAATAGGGGACAGCAGGCACACAAGTCTTATGGATGATGGATATATCAAGAGAATTCAAAATGCAAAATGAAAAATTCAAAAAATTTGATTTTAAAGCTGGAGGGGTTAAATGCCGAAGATAAAAAGGGCAGTTGTAAGCGTATCAAACAAAAAAGGATTGGCTGAGTTTGCAAAGTCGCTTCATTCATTGGGTGTTGAGATACTGTCAACAGGAGGAACCGCAAAGGCATTGCGGGATGCGGGAGTTGCAGTGAAAGACGTCTCCGATTACACGGGATTTCCTGAGATGCTTGACGGCAGGCTTAAAACGCTGCATCCGAAAATTCACGGCGGCCTTCTTTCAAGGAGGGACCACCCGAAGGATATGGAGGACATAAAAGAATACGGCATAGAGCTGATAGACCTGGTTGTTGTAAATCTTTATCCCTTTGAAGAGACTGTGGCAAGGCCTGACGTCACCTTTGCAGAGGCGATAGAAAATATAGATATAGGCGGGCCCACAATGCTTCGCTCCGCCTCAAAAAATTTTAAGGACGTTGCGGTAGTGACAGACTTTAACGACTATGGCAGCATTATTAAGGAGATGAAAGAGCTTAAGGGAGGCCTCAGTTACAGGACGCGGCTTGAACTTGCGAAAAAGGTCTTCAGGCTTACGTCCAGGTATGACAAGGCAATCGCTGATTACTTAACGAAGGCAGAGGAGGGAAGTAGACAGTAGACAGCAGACAGGGTTTTTCCCTACATGCTGCCTGCTATATGCTGCCTACTACATAGGGAGGATTCGGAATGAAGTTTCTTGTTATCGGCGGCGGCGGAAGGGAGCACGCCATTGTCTGGAAACTTTCTCAGAGCAGACACACAGATAAAATATTCTGCTGCCCGGGGAATGCAGGCATTTCGGAACTGGCGGAATGTATAAGTGTTAACGACAACAACTTTGATGCGCTCCTTGATTTTGTCAGATACGAGGGAATTGACCTGACGATTGTAGGGCCTGAGGCGCCGTTATCAAAAGGCATAGTTGATGTATTTGAGAAAAACGGCAGGAAGATAGTCGGGCCTAACATGAAGGCAGCGCAGCTTGAGGGCAGCAAGTTGTTTGCAAAAGACCTTATGAAGCGCTGCGGGATACCAACCGCAGAATATAAGGCCTTTACTTCCTATCTTCACGCAGAAGATTATGTGCGTATGAAAGGCGCTCCCATTGTCATCAAGGCAGACGGGCTTGCCGCAGGGAAAGGCGTGATTGTAGCGGAAACAGTTGAAGAGGCAATAGCAGGGCTTAGACTTATAATGAAAGGACGGGCCTTCGGAGATGCAGGCAATAAAGTATTGGTTGAAGAATGTATCCGGGGCGAAGAGGCGTCTTTTATGGCATTCACTGACGGAAAGACAATACTTCCTATGGTAAGCGCTCAGGACCACAAGCGGATTTTTGACGGGGACAAGGGTCCCAATACCGGAGGCATGGGGGCATACAGTCCTGCCCCTGTGCTTACGCCGGAGCTTGAAGCAATTGTGATGGATAAGGTAATGCGCCCGGCAATAAAAGGGCTGCAGTCGGATGGGATAAAATACAAAGGGATACTCTATGCGGGGCTTATGATAAAAGAAAATAAACCGAGCGTGCTGGAGTTTAACTGCAGGCTTGGCGACCCTGAGACCCAGCCTGTCCTTGCCAGGCTTAAAACGGACCTGGTGGATATTGCCCTGGCGATAGCCGATGAAAAATTATCAAATATTAATCTTGAATGGAGACCTGAGCCTTCAGTCTGTGTTGTAATGGCGTCAAAGGGCTATCCGGGCGCATACGAAAAAGGCCAGGTCATAGAAGGGCTCAATGACGTCAAAAAAATGGATAATATCTTTGTTTTTCATTCAGGCACATCCCTATCCCGGGACAATAAAGTTGTAACATCAGGCGGAAGGGCGCTCGGAGTAACAGCGCTCGGCAGGGATATAAGGGATGCAAAAAATAAAGCGTATAATGCCGTAGAAAAGATTCATTTCAAAGGGATGCATTATAGAAAAGATATTGCCGACAGGGCAATAAACAGATTCAAGATGCACGATACCCCCCTTTAATTCCCCCCTTACTAAGGGGGGACTGAGGGGGGTTACATCCTGAATCATGTATCCTGTATCATGACTTAATGGAGGTGGAAGTATGAAACCAAAAGTTCTGATAATAATGGGAAGCGATTCTGATTTGCCGGTTATGGAGGAAACAGAAAAGCTCTTGAAGGCATTCGGGATTTCCTTTGAGACAACAATAGCGTCAGCGCATCGTTCGCCTGAGAGGGCGGTAAAACTGGCAAAGAGCGCAGAGAAAAAGGGGTTTGAAGTAATTATTGCAGGCGCAGGCGCGGCAGCGCACCTGGCCGGAGTTATTGCAGCGCACACAATACTTCCTGTGATAGGCGTCCCCATTAATTCATCTCCTCTTCAGGGCTTTGACGCCCTCTTTTCCACAGTGCAGATGCCTCCCGGAATTCCTGTTGCAGCAATGGCGATAGGGAAGGCAGGCGCAAAGAATGCGGCAATTTTTGCCGCAGAGATTATCGGAAGAAAGGATGCAAGGCTTGTAAGACAATTGAAAGAGTATAAAAAAAGGCTTGAAGAGGAAGTTGAGAGAAAGGCAAAGACGCTTAGGAGAAAGTAGAGGCACTTGTTTCTCCCGGCAAAAAAGCAGCCGCTCCGAGCGGCTCAGAGCCCGGGGCGCTGACGTTATAAACGCTTCAACAATACAGAACGCACACAAGTCCCATTTTACAGAAATCTGTTATGTCATTGACAATGCCTCTGACGCCGTAGGAATGGACGTCAGAAAAATTCCAGAGCGATTTTGCAAACGCCTCCCTTATTATCAGCAAAGGACATGGAAATTTTGAGACATTAACCGGGCCTCAAAAAAATATTCTTCCTCTTTCAGTCCAAATGCGCTCCAGTTTCAAAAGAACAGAGACTCTCTAAAGGGTCTATGCTTTTAAGAAAATCTTGACCTGTCTGTATGGCTGGAAAAGTTAGATAGTTCTATCTTCTTCCGCCCGGCCTTCTTTCCCTGAATCCGCCTCTTTCTCTTGAGGGGCCGCCGCGGCTGCTGCGGTCTCTTTCACCTTGCGGCTTTGCTTCGTTCACCACAATGTTCCTTTCCATGAAACTGCTGCCGTTCAGCAGCTCTATGGCCTTTTGCGCCTCTTCGTCGGAACTCATCTCAACGAAACCGAAACCTCTCGGCCTGCCTGTGGCGGCGTCCGTTATCAGTTTTGCGGATGCTACTGTTCCAGCCTTTGAAAACAGTTCTTTCAGGTCATCTTCCGATGACTGAAACGAGATATTCCCTACATAAAGTCTGTTGCCCATGCTTCCTCTTCCTCCCGAAAATAAAATCCCAGAGCTCATGCCCTGGGTGATGCTTGTATAATTTCCTAACTCAATATCATATAATAATACACTATGGCTGAATTAAATATGCCAGTATTTGCAATCTTTGTCAAGAGAAAATTATAATGGCGGCCCTTTTAGTCTATTTGCCCCTTAGTCCTGTAAGCCTGGGCTTAGGGGAGAACAGCTTGCGGAAACAATGAGATTCAGGTTTGTCATAGGATTAAGCATCATCATGTGCTTTATCTTTTCCCCTCTGCAAAAACCGATGTGTTATGATACGGCAAAGTCTTTTAAAAACACATCCCTGCCTGTGCGGCAGACAGGCGCGCATTCAAAACAGGTCATCATAAAGATAGGAGTTGCCTCCATGGTTACGCCTGTGGACGCCGTTAGATACTATCAGGAGATAATTGATTATATCGGCGAACAGATTAAGCGGCCTGTCCGGATGGTTCAGAGAAGAACATACGAGGAAATGGATGCATTGCTTGAGAGAGGAGAGGTAAAGATAGCGTTTATCTGCTCTGCCCCGTATGTTAAAGACCATGATAAATTCGGGGCTGAACTCCTGGTTGCGCCGAGCGTAAACGGCAGCCCTAAATATCATTCATACATCATTGTCCATAAAGACAGTCATGTTAAGTCTTTTACAGGATTGAAGGGAAGGGCTTTTGCCTTTGTGGACCCAAGGTCCAACACCGGCAAGCTCTACCCTGAATATCTCTTGAAGACAATGGCATATACGCCTGAGAAATTTTTCAAGAGATTTATATACAGCTACAGCCATAATAAGTCGGTAGAACTGGTTGCAAAGAGGCTCGTTGACGGAGCGGCGGTGGAAAGTCTTGTTTATGAATATATGTTAAAAAAAGATTCCCCCTATGCAAAGCAGACAAAGGTTATAAAACGTTCTCCGCCTTTTGGAATTCCTCCCGTAGTAGTAACAAGGGATATGGACCCTGCATTGAAGAGACAGCTAAAAGAGGCCTTCTTGAATATGGATAAAACGGCAAAGGGCAAAGAGATACTTGGTGCAATGATGATAGACGGCTTTGTGAGGATAGCGGACAGCGCTTATGATTCAATCAGAAAGATGGACCGCACTGTTTATGCGGATGAGTATGCCTTAAAAAAGAACAAAGGGAAAAGGCTTGTGCATTTCGGCGTGATTCCCAGAGACAACCCCAGAATACTCTACGAAAAATACCAGCCGCTTCTGGACTACCTTTCAGAAAAGACGCCATATCAATATGAGCTTACTCTCAGAAAAAAATATGAGGAAGCAGTTACCGCTCTCGGCAACGGCGAGATAGATATTGCCTTGTTCGGGCCGCTCACATATCTTGAGGCACATGCAAAATACGGAGCTGTATGTATTTTAAAGCCGAAGGGCATAGACGGGCACGCAGCCTACAAGAGCGTTATAATCACCAAGAAAGACTCAAATATTAGTAAGATTTCTGAACTTAAAGGCAAGACAGTGGCATTTGCAGCGTCCAAATCAACATCCGGCAATCTTATTCCGCGGTATCTTCTTGCAAACTCAGGGATTCACCTTAAGGACCTTGCGCAATATGTTAACTTTGACTACCACGATTCTGTTGTAAAGGCGGTATTAAAGGGGCAATACGATGCAGGCGCAGTGAGGGACTCGGTGGCAAGAAAATATATGAAGCTCGGGCTGGATGTTATAGCAACGTCAGATGCGATTCCCACGGGGCCGCTTGTTGTAAGCAAGCGGTTCATGCCGGCGGTTGAAGATATAAAAAAGGCGCTGCTTGCTCTCAACCCCAATGATGCGAATTCTCAGAAAGTGCTTAAACGTCTGGATGATGACCTCAAGAACGGCTTTGTAGAGGTGTCTGACAGCGATTATGCCGACATACGCTCAAAGATTAATGCGGTGCCTCAGACCTGCGGCACGGGATGCCACCCAAAGATACGGCTGTGAAACCAGGTCGGCACAAAGGGGAATGAAAATGTCATTTAATCTCTTTCCCAAGTCTGGACTCCAGACAAAATTTATTTTAGTTACCACAATAGCTATTATTCTGCTTATGGCTGTTATAGGTTATATAGCTGTTGAAAGAGAAAAGGCCATACTTTACACCGAAGTTGAGAGAGAGGGCAGGCTGCTCGGAGAAACCCTTGCCATTCCGATAATAAATGACCTCATTTATGAAAGGCTCGGGCTTGTAGAAGAAGGAGGGCTGCTTGACAACTACATACTTGAGATATTCAACAGGCAGGATGTGGAACTGCTTTACATAGCAATAATTGACGAGGACGGCAAAGTAATGTCTCACAACGATATCACAAACTACGGGAAGGTCTATACCGATGCTCTAACAATAAATGCGCTTAAGGCAGAAAGCACTACAATCCAGCATTTTTCTTCCGCCGGGCATAAGGCCCTGGATGTGGCTACCCCGCTTTCCATAGGCAAGAAACGCTGGGGGACTTTAAGGTTCGGCGTCTCATTGAAAAAAGTGGAGCGTGAAATTGTTGCAACTGTCAAAAAAATTGTAATCCTTACTCTTTTCCTTATTGCTGCCGAATTCGGGGTTATACTATTGCTGAGCAGGCGGTTTATAAGCCCGATAACGCAGCTTGCAGCCACGATGGAAAAAACACGAGGGGATTATCTTGATGTTAAGGTTGACGTGAAAGGGCATGACGAACTCGCCCTCCTCGGAGAAAGATTCAACAGCATGATTGAGAGGATAAAACAGGCCAACGAAGAACTTAAGAGAACCCATGAAAAATTAGTCCAGTCGGAAAAACTGGCGTCCATAGGCATCCTGGCCGCCGGAGTCGCCCATGAAATAAACAATCCGCTCGGAGGGCTTTTCAACTGTCTTCAGATATTAAAGCAGAAAGGCGGCGACCCCGGGTTCAGGGCAAAATATCTGAGCCTTATTAATGAGGGGCTTGATAGGATAGAAAGCACGGTGAGCAAGCTCCTGTGGATGGCCAGGAAGAACGAGCACAGGCCTGCTCCGGTAAATATCAGGGACGTTGTAAGTGATGTGTATTCCTTTGTTGAATATAAAATCAAAAAGAGCAGGATTCAGTTCATCAATGAGGCGGACAGCGGACTTATGATATTTATTGACCCGCATGATTTCCAGCAGATTACGCTTAATCTTTTTATAAATGCGATTCAGGCCATGGAAGATGGAGGCTCCTTAAAGGTCAGAGGATATAGGGAAGATTCAAAGATTAAAGTAGAGGTCAGCGATACAGGCAGCGGTATTGCGCAGGAAAACATTGGAAAGATTTTTGACCCGTTCTTTACCACAAAGCCTCCCGGCGAAGGAACCGGACTGGGCCTCTGGTTGACTTACGAAATAATCAGAAACTACAATGGAGAAATTTCCGTTGAAAGCGAGGCCGGCAAAGGAAGCACATTTGCAATGAGCTTTCCGGCAGGGCAATGAAAGAAACTATTCTATTAATTGAAGACGAAAAGCTGATGAGGGTTACTCTTGAGGACGCCCTGAGGACCGCCGGCTATGAAGTCACGTCCTTTGAAACAGGGACAGAGGCCTTGCGTTCCCTAAAAAGTCCCGACCGGGTCGGGGCCGACGTCGTAGTTACGGACGTCAGGCTGCCTGATATTGACGGATTGAACATCCTTGAAGAAATCACACAGATGAATGACGCTCAGGTAATTGTAATGACAGCCTTCGGCACCATCAAGGACGCCGTCAACGCAATGAGACTTGGAGCGTTTGACTACATAACAAAACCTTTTTCTCTGGATGAATTTCTGCTGCTTATTGAAAGGGCGCTTGAGGTAAAAAAGCTCCGCAATGAAAATATCAGATTAAAAAAAGACCTCGGCAGGTGCTACGGCTTTCCGAATATCATAGGAGAAGGCTCTGAGATGAAGAAGATTTTTTCCCTGATTGAAAGGGTTTCAGGGTCTGATTCAACCATTCTCATACTCGGAGAAAGCGGCACGGGGAAGGAACTTATAGCTACTACAATCCACTATCAGAGCAAGCGAAAAGACAAGCCTTTGATAAAGGTGAACTGCGCTGCAATGCCTGAGGGCCTGATAGAGAGTGAACTTTTCGGGCATGAAAAAGGCGCCTTCACAGGCGCAATAAGAAGGAAGCCGGGCAGATTTGAACTCGCCGAGTGTCATATTTGTCTTTGTGAGAAACCTCGGCTTATTGTCTTCGTCATAAACAAACCATCTCTGCGGTTTGCCGACGATATCTTTTGGAAGCCAATATTTTCCGGACTGTTCCCACATCACTTCCAACGGCTGATTCCCGAAAAGCGGGGCATTGAGTATCTCGCCGGTAATCCGCTCAATGTCAAGGCCCTTAAATACATCTTCTATTATTTTCGCCTGCCGGGACCTTGCCTTGCCCCGGTCAATAGACCAGTTCAGGGATTTGACCCCTGCCTTTCTATTAATGACGCATGCGCCCACGTGCGCATCTGACAGCAGTTCTCTATAGACCTGTATATCCTTCCCCATCTTTTTAAGCACAGGGTCGGGATTTGGAAGGTACATGCCGAGGTTATAAAAATCAATAGACCTTCCCCTGCTTGCGATCTCCTGACTTAAAGGCGCTGTCGTATTGTGATTGAATTCCACAAATGTATGTTCATTGACCCATAAACCTCTTTTATTGCCCATTAAAACCCTCCTTTTTTGGAACATAGGACATATAAGTCATATACGACCTATGCGCTACCCTTCAAATCCCTCGCCTGACCGCGTTAAACTCTTTAAATTTCAGCCCAATCCTGAAATGCGCTCCATACTGCGCCTTCAGTCCCCAAACCGCTTAGAAGCGATTTAAATCGCTCGTTCCATACCCTTTAAACATCTCCTGTGCTGCCCTTCCTTTCCCGTGCGCCACTTTTATCGGGCCTGAGGCTGCCCTTGACCTTGCCAGTATTGCCAATGCCTTGCCCCAGAAGTGGTCTGCGTGGCCTGTTGCATCCGTGCGCTCGGCGTCAAACCTTTGGTGTCCGGTCTCTGTCGAAGTCTTTTTCACGCTGTGCAGACTCTGCCTTATGGTCATGTCAGCCGGGATGCGGTCTTTCTGATCCTCAAAGCTTTTCTTTATTCCGTGGGCGAGTGTTTCTTTACTGGCATTCGAGAAATCTATGCCCTCGACTCTGCTCCCGAAGACCTCTATGGCTTTTTCGGCCATCTCCTCTCCAATGCCTGTCTTGTCTATACAGGCCCTTCTGAACCTCTGAAGTTTCATTAATGCGAAAAACACGATTCTCTGAACTCCGAAGGGCTGCTTCTTAAGCTCGACAACAGCGCGCGTCCAGTAGATGCTGTCCACTTCCTCATCAAGCCAGATGATAGATAAGTCTCTCCTCCGCGCAACGTCAAAGCCGAGATACAGGTCTCCGATAAAAGGCACTTCCTCACGGAGCCAGGCTGAATCATAAGCCGGAGGATTTTCAAGGTGTTTATATTTTTTGTGATGCCCTGATGCCTCATTAAGAAGTCTTTCCACCCATGACGGGTCTTTGATAATCTTCTGTTCCTCTACTGTTTCAATGAGGTCATAGGTCAGCCATGCGGTTGTTTCATCCATGAATTCGACAAGTGCCTCCTGATGCCAGGCGTCATCATCGTTCAGTGCAAGCCGCAGGGTTTCAGGGTCGCATGGATTTCCTTCCTCATCGTGCAGCTCAAGCCCCATTTCAATAGCCTGATATATCGTGACGCTGTGCTTGGACCAGCCGCCTTTTTCTCCGACATGCTTGTAATCGTGCCCGTCGAACTCCTGCAGAGTCTTTGCAGTCCACTGCTCATAGAATTTATTTTTCTTCCCCTGAGGAGTGGAGATAATGCGTATCTTAAATCCGCGCGTGACAGTGAAAAAGAGCGCCTTCCAAATCTCGCGCGAGTCTTTATGAAATGCGAACTCATCAAGAAGGATGTGCGCGCTGTGGCCTCTGGCCGTATTCGGGTTTGCGGGCAGCCCGATTATGCGGGAGCCGTTCGGGAAAATTATCTCAAGTTGTTTATACTCTGTCTTATCATCTGCCTTGAAGGTGTCGCTTATTTCCTTTATCGCAAGGTTGATGGCCCGCGCATGGATTGCAGCCGTGCGCATAAGCTCTTTGGATTGCCGCTCCCCTGCGGAGAGAAAGACCCACGTTGTTCCGGGATGCTCGTAGCAGTCTATTACCGCCTCGAGGCTCGTTGCAAAAGATTTTCCCGCCTGCCTTGCCCACTTGCCGATTTTAAAGCGGGACTTATCGAGAACCCATCTCTTTTGATACGCGGTGAGTTTAACAAGCCCGTCAATCGTGGATTGAGATGTGATTATTGCTACGGGCTGTTTCTTGCCTGTCTTGATGAACCCCTTTGTTTTTACCGGGGTCGGGGTTGCAAGCGCAGGCAGCGGCCCGACAATGAGCAGCAGCCCTAATGCCAGCAGTAGGGAAAAAAGAAATACTTTTAGTTTTCCTGTATTAAGCTTTAAGGCCATACATCGCCTTTATGGTCTCTATGGTCTCAGGCGAGAACTTTTCCTTGTCGCCTTTCTTTTCTGTTGCGTCCTCGAATGACGGCTGGATGCCTCCGTAGCTTTCGTATGCCTGTATTGACCTGAGAAGGGCAAGGATGTTTTTTGGGGTCGGTTTTTTTTCTGCATTCTTGAGAGTCAGCCCTACGAGATCCTTCAACTGCGTTTTAATTTCCTTTGTCTGCTCAAGATACTCTTTTCTTTTGTTTTCCCATTGCCCGTCAATTTTCCAATTAAAAAGGGTCTTACGGGAAACTTTATTGTTGAGCATGCCGACGATAGCATCTATTGAAAATCCTTCTCTGACGAAAAGACGCCGGGCGTCTTCGTTATAAATGGCCGCCTTAGCCATTGAGGTTTTTCTCCATTCGCGCAATCGACGCCTTCAGCTCCTTCGCTTCGTTCCAGAGCCGTGCGAAATCCCTCATCGCGGTCATCGCTCTGTCGAGGTCCAGCTCCGTGAAATCCTCAATATAAGGGTCTATAATGTCCCTGATAATGATGATAAAAGAATCCGCCCTGCGCTTTGCCTCTTCGAGGGACTTCTTTCTTTCGGCAAGCCGCGCCTTCAGTAAAAGTATTTCGTTGCTCACTCCGTCACCTCCACTCTGACTTTCCTGCCGGGGATGAGAAGCGGACACTGCGCGGGAGTCTCCAGTTTAATGGATATCCTGTCAAGGATGCCGGTAAGGGTAGTTTTGTATTCCTGCTCATCTTTCAAAAGCTGAATGAGAGATTCAGAGAGGCGGGCATGCTTCGCAAAGGCTTCTTTAAGTGTTGAATTGAGCTGCCTGAATGTAATGAGGAAAAGAATGAAGACTAAAACTCCTGCTCCGCCCTGAACTACCAGTTGAACAATTTCCTTTGTTGTGAATTCCATGCGCCCTCCGGTTTTTATCCCGTCCCGAGCATCTCGGGACGGGATATCCTTTTCCTCAACAATACGTTTTTTAAATTACTCTTTCCCTTGAACCATTCAAGGGAAAGAGTTTATCAGGTCTTGTAATCTTGAGACTGATATATGTTGAATACGACGCATAAAACTTATTTTTTTAGAAAAGGAGGTTTTTAATGGCAGCTAAAAAATTAGTCGCCGCGCTCCGCACCGGCACCTTCAAAGACTCAAACGGCAAGGAGCACACGTTTGACGTCGGGAGGCTCGATGCAATCGCAGCCGCTTACAACCCGCAGTTCCATGAAGCGCCTGAAGTTATCGGCCACCCGAAAGACAACGCCCCGGCGTATGGCTGGATTGAGGCAGTGAAGCGCGAAGGAGATATCCTCTATGCAAAAATGAAAGGCCTCATCCCCGAATTTGTC
>Ga0100394_1002424_pt1 | contig 15427 bp, 17 predicted proteins | sample CryGeymeta201518_FD_81549 | JGI IMG/M metagenome (GOLD analysis project Ga0100394, IMG submission 81549) | Groundwater microbial communities from Crystal Geyser aquifers in Utah, USA - Crystal Geyser metaG 2015-18 | ecosystem: Environmental > Aquatic > Deep subsurface > Groundwater | place: USA... | reverse complement strand
ATTTTCTCCCTCTCATAGTAGGTTATTTTTGATATTTTTCGCATAAGCAATTATTTCCTAAATGAATTAATTGCTCATATTAACATACTTTAGGGTGGTGCAGTAGGGTTTGAATCTTGTGTATATGGTTTTTTATTGATTTTTATAAATATTTATAATATACTTATTCTTATGAAAGCTAATGAGCTGCGACAAAAATATTTGGATTTTTTTAAAAGCAAAGGACATGCTATCATAACCAGCGCTTCTTTGATTCCGGATAATGACCCTACGGTCTTATTTACTACTGCCGGCATGCATCCGTTAGTGCCATATTTAATGGGTGAAAAGCATCCAGAAGGAAATCGTTTAGTAAACGCGCAAAAATGCATCCGGACATCGGATATTGATGAAGTCGGGGATACTGTTCACCATACCTTTTTTGAAATGCTTGGCAACTGGTCATTGGGAAATTATTTCAAGAAAGAAGCGATTACTTGGAGCTGGGAATTTTTAACCGATGAAAAATGGATCAATCTTGATAAAAATAGAATTGCCGTATCAGTGTTTGCCGGTGATGCTGATGCTCCTTTTGATCAAGAGGCATATAATATTTGGAAAGAAATTGACATAGCAAGCGACAGAATAGCCAAACTGCCAAAGAAAGACAATTGGTGGGGGCCGGCCGGCATCACCGGGCCTTGCGGGCCTGATACGGAAATGTTTTATTGGGCCGGTTCTAAATATGTTCCGGAAAAATTTTATTCGGAAGATAAAAAATGGGTGGAAATATGGAATGATGTTTTCATGCAATATTATAAAAATGAAAATGGCATCTATAAGCCGCTACCACAACAAAATGTTGACACCGGCATGGGGCTGGAAAGAACTTTAGCCGTGATAAACGGACTGGATGATAATTATCAGTCAGAACTTTTTATAAATATAATTAAAAAAATAGAAGAATTATCAGATAAGAAATACGGCCATGCTGATGATATTACCAGAGCCATGCGTATTATCGCTGATCACATTAAAGCCTCCGTTTTTATTATCGGCGACGATAAGGGAATTGCTCCATCCAATACTGATCAGGGTTATATAGTGAGAAGGCTGATTCGACGGGCGATAAGGTACGGCAAGCAGTTGGAAATAGAAAAACAGCTATGGACAAAAGACCTAGCGCAAATAATTATAAACGATTATAAAGAGGCCTATCCCGAATTGGAAAAAAATAAAAATTTTATTTTTAAAAATTTAGAAATTGAGGAAAATAAATTCAGTAAAACATTGGTTATTGGCGAAAGAAAAATTGCCTTAACTAATACAGCCATAACCGGTACTGTCGCCTTCAACCTTTATCAAACTTATGGATTTCCGTTGGAAATGACAAAAGAAATAATCGCCAAGAAAGGATTAAAAATAATCAATGAAGAAGATTTCCAGAAAGAACTAAAAAGGCATCAAGATTTATCTCGCACCGCTTCGGCTGGCAAGTTTAAGGGGGGATTGGCAGACGCTTCGGAAGAGACCAAAAAACTGCATACAGCCGCTCATCTTTTATTAGCTTCCCTTAGAAAAGTTTTAGGAGATCATGTCCAGCAAAAGGGCTCCAATATAACTCCTGAGCGCCTTCGCTTTGACTTTTCCCATCCTAATAAATTAACCGACGAGCAAAAAAATGAGGTGGAAAAATTAGTTAATGAAGCCATAAACGCCAATTTGCCTGTTATAATTAATGAAATGCCTTTATTTGAGGCAAAAAAAGGAGGAGCAATCGGAGTATTTACTTCAAAATATGGAGAAAGAGTTAAAGTTTATATTATTGGCGATTCTCTATCCGGCCAATCTGCTTTCATTAAAGAAATTTGCGGCGGCCCCCATGCCGACAGAACTGGAAGGTTAGGCAAGTTTAAAATAAAGAAAGAGCAATCGTCAAGCGCCGGAGTGAGGAGGATTAAGGCGATATTATTAAGCTAATTTTGGCAAAAATTTTATTATATATCAATAATTTGATCTTATTTACGCTAATAAATTTAATTTACCCTTGACATATAATTATTTTAAATATATAATATTTTTAGCTTAAAGATTATAAATAATAATGATTTACTAAAATTATACACCCTATAAAATTTTGGTAATATTTTGATATTTGCCAAAATTTTTTATATTAAATTTTTATTTATAAATGTCAAAAAGTAATAAAATAATTAATTCTAAAGATTTTATAGAGACAGAAGGAGAGGTGCTAGAATTAATGCCGGCCGCTAGCTTTAAAGTGCTTCTGGAGAACGGCCATGAAATTTTAGCCCATTTATCCGGCAAAATGAGAATGAATAAAATAAGATTATTGCCTGGCGATAGAGTTAAGCTGGAAATTAGCCCATATGATTTAACAAAAGGGCGCATAATTTATAGATTATAAAAATTTGTGAACTGTAATTAATTTTATGAAAGTGAGATCATCCGCTAAAAAAATATGCAAAGATTGCAAAGTAGTCCGACGGAAAGATCGGGTATATATAATATGCAAAAATTCCAAGCATAAACAAAGGCAAGGATAAGCGCTAACGCTAAATTAAAAATTAAATATTATAAAATATGGCTGTGAGAATAGCCGGCATAACAATTCCAAACGAAAAAAGGGTTGAAATCGCGTTAACCTATATTTTTGGCATTGGCCGGATGAAATCCAATGAAATATTAAAACAGGCAAGCATAGACCCGAATAAAAGAGTGAATAAATTATCAGATGAAGAGGCGAATAAATTAAGAGAAATAATTGAAAAAAAGTATAAAATTGAAGGTGATTTAAAAAGAGAAATAATGGGGAATATAAAAAGGTTAAAAGAAATTAATTCCTATCGCGGCAGCCGGCATACGAAAGGTTTGCCATCAAGAGGGCAAAGGACAAAAACAAACAATCGCACTATTCGCGGCAATAAAAGAGGCATAGCCGGATCAGGCAGAAAAGCATCGGCTGAAAAAACATAAATTATTTATAATTAATATGGGTGAAGACAAAAAGAAAATAGAAAATAAAATTGAAAAAACAGATAAAAAATCTGCAAATATTAATATTGAACAAAAAATTATTCCAGTGGTGGCTGAAGAATTAAACACAATAGATAAAAAAAATAATGAAGCCGAAGAGCTACCGGAAGAGGTAAAAAAAATATTAGCCAAGCAAATAGAAGCAAGAAAAACAGACAACCGGGAAAAAAAGAGAAAAAAGAAATCAACTGACAAGCATATAATATCCGGTAAGGCATTTATAAAAGCAACTTATAATAATACCGTTATTACTATAACAGAATTAAACGGAAATGTAATTTCCAGCGCTTCCGCCGGTTTGGTCGGTTTTAAGGGGCCGAAAAAAGCTACTCCTTATGCCGCTCAAATTATCACCAAAATTGCCGCTGATCGGGCAAAAGAATTCGGATTAAAAGAAGTAAATGTTTTTGTTAAAGGAGTCGGCACCGGCCGGGAATCGGCAGTCAGAGCTTTAAACGCCAATGGCTTATTTGTTACGGCTATTAAAGATATTACTCCTATTCCCCATAATGGCTGCCGAATAAGAAAGGTCAGAAGGGTCTAGGGAGTTATTTAAATTATAAATATATAATATAAATTTTGATTTTAATTATTTATCTAACTATGGCAAGAAATCTAAATCCACAATGCAAACAATGCCGAAGAATAGGCGAGAAATTATTTTTGAAAGGAGAACGTTGCTTGTCCCAAAAGTGCGCGATTGTGAAAAGAAATTATCCGCCGGGAGCTAAAGGCATGGCTGGCGCCAAAGGCGGTCGGCAAAGAAGAAGCGATTATGGCTTGCAGCTTTTAGAAAAACAAAAAATTAAAAAACAATACCAATTGTTAGAAAAACAATTTAAATTAACATTTCTTAAAGCCAGTAAATTAGCCGGAGATAAAGGCGAAAATTTTTTAAAACTTTTAGAAACGAGATTTGATAATATTATTTACCGGTTTGGCTATGCCACTTCTAGAAATACCGCCCGACAGCTTATAAATCACGGCCATTTTATGATTAATAATAAAAAAGTTAATATACCCTCCTATCAAGTAAAAGAAGGCGATATTATAGCAATAAATCCAACCAGTTTTAAATTAAAACCTTTTAATAAACTGGATGAAATATTTAAAAAAGCTGAAGTTCCTGGTTGGCTGAATTTAGACAAGAAAGAAAAGAAAGGAAAAGTAATGCATCTGCCGGGCATGGCCGATATCAAATGCAATATTAATCTGCCTTTAGTGGTAGAATATTATTCACGTTAATTAATTCATCATAAAATTTAAAGATTATTTTTAATTTTAAATATTTATATGCAAAAAATTACTCTTCCCCAAAATATTATATTTGCCAAAGGCGAACAGCTAAATGAAAAAAAAGTTATCATTGAACCTTGTTATCCCGGATACGGCGTTACCATTGGCAATTCGTTAAGGAGAGTTTTGCTTTCTTCGTTGCCGGGCGCGGCGGTAATCGGCGTAAAAATCAAAGGCGTAACCCATGAATTTACCACTATTCCGTTCGTGAAAGAAGATGTTTTGGAAATATTATTAAATTTTAAAAAATTACGCTTAAAAGTTTATAGCGATGAGGTTATTAAATTAAATTTAAGCGTTAATGGAGAAAAAGTTGTTAAAGCCGGCGATATTACGAAAAATAGCCAGGTAGAAATAATCAACCCTGACTTAATATTGGCGTCTATCACCGATATTAAAGGCAGTTTGGATATGGAAATTTATGCGGCTAAAGGAGTCGGCTATGAAACGATTGAAAGCCGTGAAAATAAAAACAATGAAATCGGCTATATTGAGATAGATTCAATATTTACATCGGTTTTATCGGTGAGCGTTGATATAGAAAATGTCCGCGTGGGGAAAATGACTAATTGGGAAAAACTTAATATTAAAATTTTAACTGACGGCACCATTACCGCCGAAGAAGCATTCAAAAAATCCGTAGTAATTTTAATTGATCAATTTAACGCCTTAATTGCTGAAAAGGAAGAAGTTAAAAAAGAAGAAAAAGAGGAAAAAACGGAAAAGAAAGGCAAGCCGGATGAAGCTATTGTTGATAAAGAAGAAGATAAGCCGGCTAAGAAAAAAAGAGGCCGCCCAAAAAAAGAAAAAACCGTTATAGAAAGCTAATATATTATTTTTTGATTTTCATTTTTGAATTTATATGAAACATAGGGTAAAAATAAAAAAATTACATAGAAAAAAAGAACCGCGGGAAATGATGCTTAGGAATTTAGCATCCAGCATTATTATTTATGAAAAAGTCAATACTACCGAAGCTAAAGCCAAGGCTGTAAAACCGCTGGTGGAAAAAGCAATCAGTATTGCGAAAATAGGCGATTTAAAAAGCCGGCGCCAATTAATCCAAATTTTGCCGCAGCCAATGGCTATTAAAAAATTATTGGAAGTTATCGGCAAGCGTTATCATGACCGCCTAGGCGGCTATACTAGAATTATTAAACTGGGGAATAGGCAAGGCGATGGCGCCGCTACTGTGCAAATAGAGCTTGTTTAAGCATTAGACCTGTTGCTTAATAAGCTCCTGTTGCAATTTCCATATTTTGGTAAATTTTTCTCAAAATTTTTTAGCTAATATAATCATATTCCTTCAAAAATTTTTGAAAAAATTTCCTTGAAATCTGAAAATTTCGCCACGAAGATTATTAAGCAACAGGTCTATTAAATTATTTAATATGAAAAAAGCAGCCAGAAAAATATATAAAATAGAAGCTTCTAACCAAGCAGTGGGCAGAATTGCCACGCAAGCGGCCAATTTATTAATGGGCAAAAACATGCCCGAGTTTGAATATAATATTGACGGCGGCGGTATAGTGCAGGTTGATAATATATCCAAGCTTAAATTTACCGGCAAAAAATTGGCCCAAAAAATTTATTATCATTACTCCGGCTATCAGGGCGGATTGAAAGGCAAAAAAATGAGCGATCTGCAAAAAGCCGACCCGACGGAAATTTTAATCCGCGCGGTAAAAAAAATGCTGCCTATCAATAAATTAAGAGATAATAGAATGAAAAGATTGATAATTAAATAAAAATCATGACTACAATAAAACATACAAATAAGCCGGAGGCCGAACTTGAGGAAATAAAATTCAAGGGTAAATTTATTAATAGCATCGGCCGGCGCAAGAGCTCTAGCGCCCAAATAAGATTATATAAAAATGGCAATGGCGCCATAATCATTAACGGCCTAAAAGCCAATAAATATTTTTCTCAATCATTGGCCGCTTTTATTTTACAGCCATTGAAATTAGCCGGACATTTAAGGGATTTTAACATATCTATTTTAGCTAAAGGCGGAGGAAAAGTAGGTCAAGCCAGCGCCATCAAGCACGGACTGACCAGAGCTTTAGTAATTTTTGACATTAAATTGCGGCCGTCTTTCAAAGCCAAGGGCTGGCTGACCAGAGATGCGCGTGAAAAAGAAAGAAAAAAACCAGGCTTAAAGAAAGCCAGAAAAGCGCCGCAATGGGCCAAGAGATAACAATTACATATTTTATAAAGGCAGGATCAAATCTTGCCTTTATTAATATAAGCTTGATTTATTTATTAATTTAAGCTAATATTTATATAATTAAACAAGGAGGAGCCAGATCTGTAAAGATTATGGCTTTTTTGGTCTTTGAAAATATAGATAGATAAAAGGAATGTTTTTTGTTTTATTCGGATAAAACCAATAACTTTTATGGAGGGAATGAAAATGGAAAATCAAAAATGTATGTTAGGTTATGCTATAAGTTTATTGCCGGATATTCCGACAAAGTTCAGAAATTTGCAGATGCCAGGAGATGGAAGATATCAGCCCGAAGAACTTAAGCTTTATTTAGGCTATGATATGTGGACCCGTTGGTTGGTTATTGTTGAGTATTTTTGGATGCTTACTCTCGCGGAAATAGGCGAAATGCCTGAAAAAGACGCGAAGTTTCTAACAAAAGAACTATTAGCCAAGCTATTGATGAATATAAATACTACCAAACAGGACATTATAGAGAAAAAAACAAAGCATGATATTTTAGCGCTTCTTGTTTTAATGCGCCGATATTTACCCAAAGAGCTTCATCGCTGGCTGCATTTTTGCGCGACTTCATATGACATTATCAATACCGCCTATGCACTCCAGCTTAAGACAGTTTTTTTTCATGTTTTTGCTCCCAAACTTAAATATTTAGATGCAATATGGAGAAAAACTATTTATGAAAGCGTAAGAGTCTTACAAGCCGGTAGAACTCACCTACAAACAGCCTTGCCTATTACTTTCGGTTTTTGGGGATCAAATTTACATAATCGTTTTATTGGGTCAAGCAGAAAAGCATTTGATTTAGCTAATGAAATTCAGGGGAAATTTACGGGAGCGGTAGGCACCTCAGCTTCCCAGAGAGTACTTTTAAAATCAAAAGAAGGGGAAAAAGTACTTATGGAAATGTTAGGGCTTCCAGCCGCGGAAATAAGTACGCAAATAACACCGCCAGAAGGGATGGCCAGGTTTTATGGTGAATTAGTATTACTTTCAGGTATATTGACAAATCTCGGTGAAGATGTGCGTATACTCCAATCTTCACAATTTGGCGAAATTACAAGCGCTAGTTCCACCTTATCAACAATGTCTCACAAAAAAGCTAATCCGATTTCAGCTGAAAATGTCGCCGGCATGCATGTAATTATTATCGCGGAATACATGAAAGTTTTAATGACATTAGTAAGCGATTTACAGCGCGATCTCCGTTGGTCATGCGTTATGAGAAGTTTTTCAGCCGTAGCCGTATATACTTATCAGCAGATTCTTACGGCTGAAAAGACTTTAAAAACCATAAAAGTAAATAGAACCATGTGCTGTGAAAATTTTAACAAACAGGCAAATGTTGTTACCGCAGAACTTTTACATTTGTCGCTTCAGCGTGAAGGCTTAAAAGATGCGCATAGATTTGTAAATAAAACAATTGTACCATTAGCAGAAGAACAGAGCTTTAATCTTATTGATGCTATGGAAGCATATTTAAGCAATCATAGGAATAAAAAAATCAGCAAAATATGGAATAAAATCGGATCCGACATAAAGCATTATTTACTCCATCCTAACGAATATACCGGCGATGCAGTTGAAATTTCACAGCGTGAAGCTAAAAACATATTGTAAAGGAGGAATGATTATGGCGCAAGTACTGGTTATTGAAGGCAGCCGAACCGACGACAAGAATACAAATATTTTGCTGAAAATTTTGTGTGAATGCAATGTTGATTACCGCGTTGATTGCGCATCGGCTCATTGGTATGCCGGCTTAATTTATGCCGATTACATCAAAAAAATCAAAGAAAAAATTATTATTTTTATCGGTGGCATGTCTCCATCAGCGCCCGGCATAATTTCCGCGATATTACGCAACTTAAATAAGCACGATACTATCGTTATTGGTATTCCTGCAGACAAAGCCGCTCGCAGCGCGATTGAAGATCTGCCAATGGGCACTCCTGTCTTGATGCCGGGATTTAATACAACCAGTGTTAAACACAGTATTATAAACGGTGGTTTAACCGCTGCTAAATTGGCCTTAGCCCAAAGTAATAATGAATTAATAAGAGATGGACTTTCTGATTGGTTTTTAAATAAGCATAGAAAAAAACCTATTGAAAGGATTGTATTAAACGATAAGGGTCTTATACCCTAAAAGAAAAGGAGGAAATTATGGCAAGAGAACTTATTAGGCGAGGAAGTTCAAAAAATATTTATAAAGCTGGTAAAAATAGTATTTTATTCGAAGCAACCAATTATTATTCTGTTTTTGACGTTGGCCGATCGCCGGATACAATCCCTGGAAAAGCAAAGGCAATTATTGCTTGCGCCGTCAAATCTTTCCAGATTGCCGATGCAATCGGCGTCCCTACGCATTTTATTGAGCAGGTTGACGATGTAACGATTAGAGTTAGAGAAGCGCAAATCATTACCAATCGTTCTTTAACTGAAAAAGATGAAAATTATGTCGTACCCGCTGAATTCATCTATCGGCTGTTTGTTGCGGGCAGTATTTACCGAGATTTCCGTTCAGGGGAAAAGAAACCGGAACATTATGGTTTGCCCGCCGGTAAAATTCCAAGAGTGGGGACACCCTTTCCCTATCCGATGCATATGCTCACTACCAAATTTGAGCATGTGGATAGGGATATTACAACCCAAGAAGTGTGCGGAATGGCGGGAATAACCTTAAATGATTTGGCCGAATTTTGGTCAATGATTGATCGGCTGACCGGTGCAATCGGATTGAAAATGGATGAGGCCGGATACGAACTGCTTGACGGAAAACTGGAATGCATTATCGGACCGGAACGCGAAAAGATGATTGGTGATGTTTTTTGCACCCCTGACGAAGATCGTCTATGTCTAATTGGCAAACTAAAAGACGGGATAGTTGAACATTACTCCAAAGAATGCATACGCCAAATCTTCATTGAAAATGGATACAAGGAAATTTTACAAACGGCTCGTGATAAAGGAGATCTTGACCCGCCGATTCCTCATCTGAATGAAGAACAAATTGAGGAGATTAGCCGACGATACATTGCAGTAGCCGAAGCCTATTCTGGACAAAAAATATATATTTAAAAGGAGAGAAAAACTTTAGGATTGCGAGATACAAACTTGCAATCCTTTTTTTATTTTAATTAAACCTCACTCTAGCCCTCTCCTTGCCGAGGAGAGGGGATAGATATTTTTTATTATCTTTTTTTATAATTTATGCTAAAATTATTGTATGTCTGAAAAAATTACCAATATTGCCAAAAACACGTCCTATTTCACCTTTGCTTTGATTATGCAAAAGGTGATTTCTTTTAGTTATTTTATTATTTTAGCGCGCAATTTGGCCCCGGAAAACTTGGGCAAGTATTATCTGGCCATATCTTTTACGACCATATTCGCTATATTTATTGATATGGGGTTGGCAAATGTTTTAACCAGAGAAGTAGCCAAAACGCGGGAAAATGCCGGCAAGCTGATCAATAATATTTTAACCATAAAAATTCCTTTATTTCTTATCTGCTTTATTGCCGTTATTGTTTTAGCTAATATATCCGGTTATCCGGAAATTACCCGTCATTTAATATATTTGGCCGCAATTCCGATGGTCCTGGATTCATTTACGGTTTCTTTTTTTGCTGTTATCAGGGGGCATCATAATTTAATTTTTGAAAGCATAGCTTCGGTTTTGGTGCCTCTCATAATGCTTGTTTTTGGATTTATCGCTCTAAAATTATCCGACAGTTTAATTCCGCTGATGCTAACTTTGGTTTTAGCCAGCGTTTTTAATTTTATTTATGCCTTGATTGTTATTATTAAAAAATTTAAAATAAAATTAAAGCCGGAATTTGATAAAAAATTTATAAAATTAATTATAAAAATTACCGCCCCTTTTGCTTTATTCGCCATTTTTCAAAGAATTTATACCAATCTTGACACTGTTTTATTGTCAATTTTAGCCGGCGATAAATCGGCCGGGCTTTATCAAATAGCATTTAAAATAATATTTGCCTTGCAGTTCTTGCCTATGGCTTTTACCGCCTCTCTTTATCCGGCATTTTCTTTATATTGGTCAAAAAATCGCGAACAATTATCCATTAGTTTTGCCCGGGCCATAAATTATCTTATAATTATTTCTTTGCCCATAAGCGCCGGCATTATTGTTTTAGTCGATAAAATAATACGCCTTTTCAAACCGGAATATTTAGAATCTATTCTGCCATTGCAGATAATTATGGCTTCGCTTTTTTTCATTTTTTTGAATTTTCCCATCGGCTCGCTTTTAAACGCCTGCGACCGCCAAGCGGTTAATACTAGAAATATGGGCATCGTTTTGCTATTAAGCATTGCTTTGAATTTAATTTTCATTCCTAAATGGCAGGAGACAGGAGCCAGTATTACTGTCTTAATTACTAATTTAATCATGTTTGTTTTAGGGCTATATTATATTCCTAAAATAACTAAAATATATTTTTTAAAAATTGGAAAAATTTTATTAAAATCAACAATCGCCGTGAGTTATATGGGCGTATTTGCATTTTCTTTTAAAAATGATATTAATATATTTATAATTGTAATTTTATCCTCAATTATATATTTTGTTTTATTATATTTATTGGGAGGGTTTAAAAAGGAAGATGTTATCAGTATTTGGAATTCTTTTGCCAATGTAAAAAAGCTCGGGTAAGCGAGCTTCTACGAAAGGGGGGCGGGGGAGGTGGTTTGGCCGTTTGTTTGTCCAAGGTATTATTCTAAAATTGGAATAGATCCACGAAGCAAGCTTGGCCAAACCTTTACCATCCCCCTGGTAAAATATCAAAAGGGCAATAAATCCCAGGAACAGATTGGAGGCTTACAATCCTGATGGGGTCTGTTTGCATCTTTTCTGCTCCCAGGTAAAAACATATTAACATATAAAATTATTTTGTCAAATAAAATGCATACTTTATTATTTACCTTGGAATATCCGCCTTTTAAGGGGGGAGTGGCTAATTATTATGAAAATTTAGTTAAATATTGGCCCAAAACAGAAGAAATTTTTGTTTTAGATAATAATAACAATAAATTAATTAATAATAAATTGCCATTTTTAAAATGGCTGCTTTCTATTTGGCAATTGTTTAATGAAATTAAAAAAAATAATATTAACCATGTTATAATCGGGCAAATTTTGCCGTTAGGGACAGCAACTCTTATTATTTATAAAATATTAGGTATTAAATATAGTATAATTTTGCACGGTATGGATTTTAGTTTAGCCATTAAAACTCCCAGAAAAAAATTAATTACCAGATTAATTTTAAAAAACGCTAAAAATGTTATCTGCGCCAATAATTACACGGCTAATTTGGTTAAACAAATTGCCAATAATAAAATATCTGTTGTTAATCCTGGCGTTAACATTAAACAATTAAGAAATAACAGCTTTATTTTAACCGGTGAATTAATCGCCAAATATAATTTAAAAAATAAAATTATATTATTCAGTTTGGGTCGCTTGGTTAAAAGAAAAGGGTTTGATAAAGTGATAGAGGCCATGCCAAAAATTTTGCCACAAATTCCAAATCTAAGATATTTTATCGCCGGCACGGGTCCGGATGAAAAATATTTAAAAGATCTTCCCGTCATTCTGAAAGAATCCGCCAGCAGGCGGAGGAGTGAAGAATCACGTTTTAAAACGAACAGCGAACGAGCTGCGGGAACATTTGTACCTGACGCTCATCAAGATGACGAAAGAGTTATTTTTTTAGGGAAAATCACTGATAAAGAAAAATGGGCCTGGCTGGCGATATGCGATATTTTTATAATGCCGGCCAGAAATATAAATAATGATTTTGAGGGCTTTGGCATAGTTTATTTGGAAGCGAATTTATTTTCCAAGCCGGTGATTGCCGGCCATAGCGGGGGAGTCGGTGACGCAGTTGCAGATGGTGTAAACGGCATTCTTGTGAATCCTGAAAATATAAACGATATCAGCCAAGTGGTAATTAATTTAGCCAAAAATAAAAATTTAAGAAATAAATTAGGAAATCAAGGAAGAAGCAGAGCTTTGAAAGATTTTGATTGGCAAAAGCAAATTAATATAATATATAATATTATAAATAAAAATTAAAATATGATTTCAATTATAATACCAGTCTACAACCAAGCCGACAAACTGCCCAAGTGTCTAGATAGTATTTTAAACCAAACCTATAATAATTATGAGATTATCATAGTTGATGACGGTTCTACTGATAATCTGAATATCACTCTGGAAAAATACAAAAATATTTTTAGTTATAAGCTTAATATTTTAGAACAGGAAAATAAAGGCGCCAACTCCGCCCGCAACCATGGCTATAAATCAGCCAAAGGCGAATATCTGCTATTTTGCGATGCGGATTTAGTATTGCAGGCAAATATGATGGCAATCATGCTAAAAACCTTAAAAGATAATCAATCAGCCAGCTATGCTTATTCATCATTTAGGTACGGCTTTAAAATCTTTAAACTTTGGCCCTTTTCCCCAGAAAGACTTAAAATTATACCCTTTATCCATACAACTTCATTAATCAGGCGCGAGCATTTCTCCGGTTTTGATGAAAATATCAAAAAATTACAGGATTGGGACCTTTGGCTAACGATGCTTGCTAAAGGCCATGCGGGCATTTGGATAAATAAAGTTTTATTCAAAGTGCAAACTGGCGGCACCATGAGCGCCTGGCTACCATCAGGCGCGTATAAATTACTGCCGTTTCTGCCGGAAGTAAAAAAATATAACCAAGCTTTAAGTATTATAAAGCAAAAGCATAGTTTATGAGAAAAATTTTAATTTTAATAATTATTTATATATTTTTTTCAATTTTATTTTTTTTATTTCCCATTTTTACAAGCGATCAAGAAATTACATTTATAGCAATAAATAATATAAAAATTCAATCCGAAATTGCCGATACTGATATTAAAAGATATAATGGATTAAGCTATAGGGAAGATCTATGCCCTGTTTGCGGAATGCTATTTGTATTTTCAGATAAGCAAGAAAGAATTTTTGTAATGAGAAATATGTATTTTCCCTTAGATATTATTTGGATAGATGGCGATAAAATAGTTAATATAAGCAAGAATTTACTTCCGAAAGGTCCCCGACCCGAGGTATTTTATCATAGCGACGCGCCGGTTGATTATGTCTTGGAAGTTAATGCCGGCTTAGCCGACAAATTTAATTTTAAAATAGGGGATAAAGTTAATTTTAATCAATAAACTTGTTGCTTAATATATGGAATATTTATTCAAAGACATATCCAAAAAAACATTTTTATTTATAATTTTAGCTGAATTAATTTCTTATTCAGCATTTATTTTTCACAGTTTTAATAATTTCGCTTTTTGGGCTGTGGTTATACTTATCTTGGCTCTGGCCATAAAAAAATTAGAATATGGGGTTTGGATAGCTTGCGCCGAATTATTTATCGGATCAAAGGGTTATCTTTTTTATTTTGATTATAAAGGAATAGTAATTTCTATCCGCCTTGCCCTTTGGCTGATTATTATGTCAGTTTGGCTGGCGGGAATATTATATCATTGGGCGCGAAAGAAAAATTTAAAAATAGAATTTTTCAATTCAAAATTTTTTCCTTATTTTTTTATATTTTCCATCTTTATTCTTTTGGGCCTTATTAACGGCTATTTATCACATAATGCCTATGATAATATTTTTTTTGATTTTAACGGCTGGCTTTATTTATTATTAATTTTTCCTTTTTATGCGGCTATCAAAAATAATAACGGTATAAATAAGCTACTGCAAATTTTTTCCGCGTCTATTATCTGGCTGTCTTTAAAAACATTAATCTTGCTTTATTTTTTTTCCCATGATATATACGGAATCCTTGAGAATGCATACAAGTGGGCGAGAACCACCGGCGTCGGGGAGATTACGCAAATTCAGGGCGGTTTTTTTCGTATTTTTTTCCAATCCCATATTTATATTTTAATAGGATTATCCATATTAATATTTTATTTGCTTAAAATTTTAGTCAATAAACAAGAAAAAAAAGAAATTATTTATAATTTTTTGATTTTAATTTTATTTTTTTCTATAATATTAATAAGTTTTTCCAGAAGTTTTTGGATCGGTCTAATCGCCGGCTTGATAATTTTTTATATTTATCTATTTTGGCAGAAAATAAAATGGCAAGTGATAATCAATTTAACCGGATTGATTTTATTTTCCTCGGTTTTGGGGCTGGCCTTGATTATTTTAGTTGCCCAATTTCCTTATCCGCATCCGGCCAGCGGATTTAACACCGCAGAACTGATAACCAAGCGCGCCGGTCAAATTGAAGGGGAAGCGGCTGTTTCCTCAAGATGGGACTTACTGCCCGTTTTGTGGTTAAAAATCAAAGACAATCTATTCTTGGGACAGGGTTTTGGATCCACCGTAACCTATGCCTCATCCGACCCGCGCGTATTGGAAAATAACCCGTCTGGATCATATACTACCTACGCTTTTGAATGGGGCTGGCTGGATATTTGGTTAAAATTAGGGCTATGGGGATTAATATCTTATTTAATTTTAATAGGAAAACTATGTATTCGCGCTTTCAGTGATAAAAATAATTATCTGTTTTTGTCTTTGGGATTGGGCATTATAATTGTGTCGGTTGTCAGTATTTTTTCTCCATATTCAAATCATCCCTTGGGAATCGGCTTATTGATTATAATTAGTTTAATTTTAGATAATAAAATGCCATCTGCAAATACTGAATAAGTTCAGACACATATTGGACTGCGAAGCAGGCCAATATGCAAACAATTTACACGCTTAGAGGGCTAAAGGGTTTTAATCGATTGTATAATTATGCGTATAAACATACGCCTATGATT
>Ga0100394_1002422_pt1 | contig 15433 bp, 7 predicted proteins | sample CryGeymeta201518_FD_81549 | JGI IMG/M metagenome (GOLD analysis project Ga0100394, IMG submission 81549) | Groundwater microbial communities from Crystal Geyser aquifers in Utah, USA - Crystal Geyser metaG 2015-18 | ecosystem: Environmental > Aquatic > Deep subsurface > Groundwater | place: USA... | reverse complement strand
TGTTGCTGTTGCTGTTGCTGTTGCTGTTGCTGTTGCTGTTGCTGTTGCTGTTGCTACTAGTAGTAGTACCAGTACTATGATTCCACGATTCTTCGTCGTCTGCTACTAGCGTTGTAATATTCACACACAGTCCTACATTTTGACACGCCTCTTCGAAGTACGACAGTCCAAACCGTCGTTCTTCGTTAGGTCCCAACAACATGGCGTGTCCACCCTCGGCCAGTACCGCTTGAAGCGTATTGGCAACCAACACAGCATCATTGGAATAACAAATTATATCGGCAGCTAAAATGACGTTGACTTGTTCTCGTTTATTACCTTCCATATCGGTCCAAGATTGTTCATTCGGATGATGATGATGATGAGGACGATGGTCTTTATCACTGCTGCTGCTGCTGCCTGTGGTGGTGGTCGGCTGATAATAATAATGGTCGTGATGATAGTTCTTGTGGTTGTCGTCATTGTCGTTCGTTTCTGTTTCCTCTTCGATGTTTTCGACAGATTGGTCAAAGAAATCCAATCCTACCACAGAAGTACAATGATCAAGATTATTGAGACGAGTATTTCGTTTCAGATTTTCACAAACGGTTGGATTGTAATCTGTAATAATGACATTGGGAACAGCAGCAGCAGCAGCAGAAGTAGTAGTAGTAGTCATCGGAGGACTAATGGTGTTACTGTTAACATTGTCTCTCCTGGCATGTTCTTCTTCTTCTTCTTCTTCTTCTTGTTGTTGTTGTTGTTGTTGTTTTCGTTCTTGTTGTTGTTGTTGTAACAACGCAGCCGCAACGAGACCTACCAAGCCACAACCGGCACCCAATTCCAAAATGGTACCGCGATTCAAAATAAGAGATGGATGATTGACAATGTGTCGGGATAACATCACAGCTGCTGGCCACATGACCAAACCAACATCGTGACTTTCCGGTTGATCATCATCCGAATCGGCTTGATGAATTTTGATTTTTATCGTTGGCAAGTTAATAATATCGTTGTTGTTGTTGTTGTTATTGTTGTTGTTGTTGTTGTTATTATTATTATTTTGCCGATGGTAATGCGGCTGTGGTATGCAAAATTCCAATGGCTCCATTTTTTTCTTCTACAATATCCACTTGTTTCCGAGAGTATGAAATAAAATAGTAGGGAATGGTTTCCCTTTTTTGTTCTCCTCGAATGAATACCACGGTAACAATAATAATAATACAGTAGTAATGATGTTTTATTTCTTTTCAGAAACACTGTGAAAATTCGTACTGTACCTGGTAGATGTTGGAAGAGTTTTAACCTGGCTGGATATCTATACGTTCTCTCTACGTACTACCAGTACCGGATACCAGTAATACGCTAGTTGTCTACAGTAGTACGAGTACCTCCTACTGGTACCTCCTACCAGGTACCTGGTACCCCTGGTACCACTACTACCAGGTATTCGAGAGTAGTAGTATGGTAGAGTAACTACTATGTCTGCCGTGAACGAGAAAAAAATCCTCGTCATTCTTTCCGAAAAAAATATATATCACAAACGTACCATTAAACCAATCAAAACTAAGCAAAAAAAAAGCTATCGTACCACCAGTACGTGAGCGAATGAATCTTTCATACTACTATAGCCAGTAATTAATACTATTGTTAGTACTGTACTACTAGTAACAGATGCTGCAAAAAGCAGCTGTCATCAAACAAGGAAGCACAAGTCAAAGAATTCTAACAGGTACTGGTACTACTATCAGTAGTAACGGTCATCTTTTTCACAAGACATCCTCAGTCAGGGATTGAGATGATGAGGGACGAACGGGGGACTTGGATTGAAGGGAGCACAAGCAAAAGGGGGCAAAACATAAAAATAATAATGTTTGGTAACATTCTTTGTGGAGTGCGGACTAAAAAGATGACACCACAAAACTGGATGCTTGCATAAACTGGTAGATCACTCGAGCATTGGGTAGGTATTACTTATCCATGCACTTGTGTTAGCATCATGAAAAAAGCGCAAGAATTTCAGGTCTTTGCAGAAAGAGACGAGGTGCGTTGTTTGAAAACAAAAATGAAGAATTTCTTAGCAGCTTATTTTCTATGCTGTAGATGGTCTACTCGAGTATTACTATACTGTAGCTAGCAGCGATTCTTCTTGACCCAATCTATCATTCCTTCCCTCTTTTTTGATTTGTCGTCAAAAAGTGAATCATTTCAAAGGATCGTTTCTGAAGAGCTTCGGCGGTTTCGGGATGCGCATTGACTACCATAGTAACAGAGCTCTCCCCAGACCCTTCCTTGTTTCGGCGGTACATTGTCTCCATGTATACTGTAAATTCTTCCGGAGTCGATGCATCGCAAGCTTCTTCGTTGATGTGCGTCACAATATCACCCCTACGAATCCCTTGCTGTCCGGCACTTCCCTTCACACTGGTAATCAAAAGTCCAAAGGGATGGTTCGCAAACTGTAGAGGAACTCCGCGCTTGTGTGGGTTGTAGACGGGCAAGATGATCCACCGGGGCATGTGAAGTGGCAGCGGAAATCGTTTGCGCAGCACGGCGGTCTCCATGTCGGGATACAGCATTTTGGTCCAACTCGTGAGCATGCGGAGATTGTTGTGATTACTGCTCGCGATACCATTTTTGGGGTCGCCTGCCAAGTGGGAAATCTTCATAGAGTCTTGCGACCGCGCCTTCAATCCACCATGCAACATGATTTGGAGCATTCCGTACAAGACTTGTGCAGCGTGCATCAATTTGGGAACGGATCCACTGACCAAGAGCTTGCTCAGAAATTCCTGCTCACTGAGAGTCATGGTTTCGTCCATGCCCTGAAAGAGAGTCGGATCGACGATATCATATTGAGCTTGTCCTCCGCCGATATTCGAAACAGAGTGGTTGGACCGCAGCGCACCGTCGTCTTGTTGAACTGCAGTGCTGCTATTTTTGCTAAATATTAAGTGCTCTTTCCATTCCTCTGACAAAGGAGGTAGTCGATCGGTGGAATCTACAATGTTGTCGACTTCAAAGCCTTCACGTTCGTTGTACCTATCTCGAGCATACTTGTCGACTCTTGACCAGGCGTCTCTCAGATCCTCATACGTGACCTGGCATCTAAAGTCTTCTCGAGCACTTAAATCGCTTGCTTTCAGAGAGGACTCGTTGGTTTGAGAAGCATTGAAAAACAATGGGGCTAGACGTGCAGCTTGTCGCAACAGGAGCACGTCTTGTACAATCTGTCTGTGCGGATACTTCGTTCGGCATTGGGGACACTGTAAGTGAACTTTAAGCTGTTTACTGCCATCGCTTGCCTCTTGGTAGGGTTGACTACTACTTAGTAGGAGATTCCAAACACACTGGGAACAATAGTTAAAAGGGCATCCATCTAGAGGACACAACATGGGAATCTGGATATCACTGCGATGCATGGACTCCAGACACAACATACACTCCTCCTCTACTGTTTCATCCTCTTGTACTCCTGGTTCTTCTTTGCTCTCTCTACCTGTTTCGCCCGTCATGTTACTCTTTCGTTTGAATAATTTCATGCCCTGCACTGTTAAGAAATCTAGTAATGGGTTGTCAGAGGTAGTTTTGTAGTGCGCTCCAATTTGGTACGATCGGATGTTTTGTGTTATGGTTATCGTTTACAGTAGTAGTAGACTACTACTTCTACTACTATTAAGTAGACCCTAGTATGGTACTGTGAACAGTAGTATACAGTACTAGATCTACTTGGTACGAATGATCATGGGAAAAGATATCCGTTGGGGAGATTTGGATCCTTGTTAAAACCTTTAAAAATGAAAGTCAATTTTTTTTTTCTTCAGAGCACCGTGCTGTTATTATTAGTAGTCTACTAGACTACTGGTGTACTATTAGTCGTACATATCCGAGTTCTACTGGGCTCACTGGTACTATTACTGTAGTTTATTTTGGTCTGCTGGGTCAGAAAAATCTCGAGTCAGTAGGTACTGTAGTTTGACCGCTGGACAAAACTTGACAAAAATAACACGTCTTATTTTTGCTTACGCAGACTCCTTCAGCCTCAGCCTATTGTACGGTACTACGGAGCCAACCGTAACTGTTTTTGAAATTATGTGCTTTTAGTCGGATAACATTGCACAGGTCCACTCTCGCATTAATATTTATACATCTTTCTCTTTCTCTGTCATTCATGATCGAGCCAAAAGTGCTGGTAGCGCACAAAAAATAACAACGTAATGAAGGAGTTTCTATTGCTTTACATTATTCTCGAAGTCATTAAGAAATAATTTTCAGTATGGTTCCTTGCTCTCGTTCCAGGACGTGTTGATTGTTCGCTCAAGTGATACTAGTGACCTTTTTAAACAACTGGCGACCGTATCTTCTAATGCTTCAGAAACAACTGTGTGGGGTCGTGGTGGATGAGCGTGAAAATAAAATCCAAGCTGACAATATCCAAGCTGGCGCCGCGAATAAGAGCAGTCACGCCGTCATTATCCTTGTCGTGTACATTTGCACCGGCCCGCAGCAAAGACCCCACAATTTGAGCGGAGACATCGTTGGCGGCAGCGTAAAAAAGCGGGGTAAAACCGTAGCTATTCTTGATGTGGACATTGGCTCCGCTGCCGAGCAAAGTTTCCAAAATCAATAGATTTCCACGCGCCACAGCATCGTGGCAAGGCCTATGAAAGCAATACATAAAGACAAATTATGTGTGTAAGATAATGTACGACGAGTCCTGTCACTTTCATGCAAAGTTATCGGAAAGACAAATTGATTGGCGCGGACTGTAAAACTCACGTTGCCCCGAATTTTCCTTGAGCATTTGGGTTCGCTCCATTTTGAAGCAGGAGATTCACAGCCTCCTTGTTTTCTTTCATGACAGCACGGTGAAGAGAGGTCAACCCGCCTTTGTCAGAAAGGTCGACGTTCGCCCCAGCTTGTAGCAGGGCCTCAGCAACCTCAAGCTGAAGCTCTTTGGTCGCAAAATGCAAAGGCGTCATTCCTTTGTTGTTAGGAAGATCGACATTAGCACCCGCACCTAGCAAGGCGACAACGATTGCCAAATGCCCGGCTCTAGCGGCATAGGACAAAGGTGTCGAGCCACGATTATCCAGCATGTTGATATCAGCACCGGCGTGAATTAAAGCCGACAAAATAGTTCCGTCGCCCAAGTCAAGTGGCTCTTCCCAGACATCGTCGAAAGCCGTCCCGTTCATCAAAGCTTGGCAACGAGCACGCAAGTGAGCGGACTGAGCTCGCAACTGCGCTTGACTAGCTCGCCACTGCAATTCGATAGCCCGCAGCCGTTCGCGATTGTGGGCCATTAACGGATTATCATGATCGAAGACATTCTCTTGAGTTTCTCCGTATTTCGCATGGTAGTGAAGAGCCGTCAGGCCTTTGAGATCTTGTATGTTGCAGTTGACTTCTTCGGCTTGAAGGATACACTCCACAATGCTGCTCATCGGTTTCTTTGTCATTACAGAGAGGTGCAGAACCGTGAACCCCATTGAATTTCGTGCGTTGACGTCACCACCAGCATCTACGAGACTCGAGATCGTCGAATAGTTATGATTGTATTTCCATGCAACATGGAGAGTATTTTCGTGATTGTTGTTCAATACGTTTGGGTTGGCTCCTTTGTTTAACAACGTTGAGATTGTACTGAATCTCATGTCACGCCGCAATGCAACGTGGAGAGTATTTTCGTGATTGTTGTTCAAAGCGTTTGGATTGGCTCCTTTGTCTAACAACGCCGAGATTGTACTGTATCGCATGTCACGCCGCAATGCAACGTGGAGAGTATTTTCGTGCTTGTTGTTCAAAGCGTTTGGATCGGCGCCGTTGTTCAATAACTCTGAGATCGTACTGTATCCAATGTCACGCTTTAGCGCAATGTGAAGAACGGTACAGCCATAAGGGTCCACCGCGTTTGGATTAGCACCGTTGCGTAACAGGTCGCAGATGACGCCATAACCCAGATTGTTACAAACGGCAAGTTGAAGAATTGTCCAACCATGAGAGTCTTGCCCATTGATGGTGACCGTGTTCGCATTTTTAAGCACCAACGATCGAATCGAATAGCTACTCGACAATACTGCATAGTGAGCGTTCTTACAAGTGACCGTCGCACCCGCTTTTAGCAACTCTTTCACGACGTTAAGATGTGTTTCAAGATGACCAACCATAGCATCAAGATGACCAACCATAGCATCAAGATGACCAGAACTTAGAGTCGAAATGTATCTGCTCATTGTCTCGCTGCTGCGTTGGTTTGCTTGGGTCAAGGCAATGTCCAAAGGCGTTTGTCCGTTCTGACCTTGAGCATTGACGAGCTCGACTTTCGATGTAGAATCACGCAAGATGCAAAGTGCCTTCTGGTGGTCACCAACCTCGATGGCGGTGTAAAAGGCACCAAAACTTTCGTTGAATGAACGAGATTCCATGCTATCCCTTTTGCCGGAGATGAGGTGTTATGTCAAACTTGTTTTGTGTTATTTTGTTCGATTTGTTTTGGCGGTTTTTACTATTACTACCACTACTTGTAGTATTTCTTTAGAGTAGCTACTCTAGTAGCATTTTTTCAATGTTTAGACGCACATTGTCTCGTTTTCTACTTGTCAATTGCGCGGGCTTGCGATGGAAGAGTAATGTTGCACACTGGATTTGCCTGCATGGAGAAAGCACTACAACATCAGTCACGTCGCCTTGAAATACCTTAACTTGTTGCAACCATTTTGAAGGAAACTCCTTAGGTAAATTATGGCTGACAAACGCCTTTATCATCTCTTGCCTCGTCCATTCCTTACACAACCTCGTTGATGCTGCTCGACTTTACTCTTTTACAACATATTTTTTGTTCTCTCAGAGAGGAACAATCCGGAACATTCAAAACAGCTGGAATGTGATCGACGCAACAACACTAGAGAAGCATAAACGTAAAATTGCTTTCCAAAACAAGATTCATCTTGTTGATCAAGATACGTCATGGAATACAATCAGATGAAAGCTGTCATCAACGCCTTTATTGCAAATCTTATCTCGGACCGTCTCGCCGGTGTGTCAAAAGCTCTATGCGCGCACTACTATTAAAGGGAAGGAGAAGAGAAAGTAGGCCTGGCTGGTGATTGGTGATTGACGGCATTATGATCTGAACGATGGTAGCAACCCAAAGAAGAAGTTGATTGTGACTTCTGTCAAAGAATAAGAAGAAGTCACGAACGATCAAAATGCAGAAAGAGGTCTACTGTTTCAGTGACCTGATAGCCATTCGATTCATAGTAAAGCTGCCTCCTCACACGCTGCAATGCAAACGGGATACGAACAAAAAAAAATGAAAATTTCCATCATCATACTGTGTCATTTTTGGATTCGTCGTCTTTTAGGAGTAAGGGCCCTTCGAATATAATTTATTTTGGGAGAAGTATGCATGCATTTGGGAAAAACCTATTCCCACTAGACTATTATTTTAGTACCGTTTTAGTACCGTGGAGAACCATTGTTGCCTCGTCTCTTGAGAACTATTATTACATCTCACACTCGTCTAGTAGACTAGCTAGTACTCGGTTACCTGGTACCGCTGGTAGTAACCAGCAGGTGGGGACCTGTTGTTGTCACAGAGATATTTACTGGTAGTTTAACGTCATTGGATACTTCGTTTGCAGACTTCGAGAGTTGTATCTCAATTCAAACCATCAATGCACCCAAATACATAAGTACTCGAGTAAGTAGTAATAATAAAAAATAACAAGATAACTCACCTTAACCCATTTACTAGATAAATAATACGAACCACCATGACGACGAATCAAATCCAATGGAATAAGTTTAAGCGTGCTCAGTATCTGCTATTGGCTGTATTGGTCTTCCACCAAAGCAGTTGCAGTGACACGATTGTTGTGCGAGCAGATACCAATGGAGTTACCAAAGCCTTTCTCAAGTCGAAACAGGCAACGTCTTCCTCCACCGCCACGACCACGACCACCACCAGCAGCAGCAGCAGCAACACCGATGCAACAATTAACAATGAAGAAACATCTCCCATGCCGACATTCTCTTCGACAACTGACACAAAACAAAGGAATGATAATAATAAGAAGGATAAACACTGGAGTGAATACGATGACATTGGTTCCAATTTGGAATCTCATCCTGATCCCAATGACGAGCACTACGAGGGTATGATTTATGTGGGACGTTGGGCGCATACCGAAGATCACCACGAAACAGTTGTTGATACTGCCACGGATCCAAATGCGAAACGTCTTGGCTTTGATGTGGACAACTCTATCAAATATATTTTTGGAACCAGTTTTGATGAGACACACAAATCCACAGTGAAAGAAACGGATCTTCATCCCGATTATAGTCATCCTGATGAGCAGTACGTCTTTCATCATCATCACGATGTAGCAGATCGTGGTCATGAAACCAAAACGTACGAAGAAGCTATACGGGAGCGCCGGCACAGGGGCATTTCACAGGAGGGTCCTAAACCATTTGGACATTTCGAAACGCACGACCAGGATGGTGGAGCCGATCCTCCGCACGTCGTGCAAGTAGAGCCCTTTTTCTTGGATGCTGCGCTGGTAACCAACGAACAATTTGGAAAATTTGTCAGAGCAACGTATTATGAAACGGAAGCTGAAAAGTACGGATGGTCCTTTGTTCTGCAATCCTTTTTGGGTTCCAACTATGAGCCCAAGGATCAGACGACCGATATACACGTCGATCCGGAAGCTACCAATTGGGTTGCCGTCGAAGGAGCCTATTGGAGACGTCCCGAAGGACCTCACAGTTCGTACAAATTTCGAGAACGTCATCCCGTTGTGCACGTGAGTCATCGTGATGCTGCGGAGTATTGCAAATGGAAGGGCAAACGATTGCCGGGAGAACGAGAATGGGAAGCAGCGGCACGGGCCGGACACTGGGGTCCTAATAATCGAACCATTTACGTTTGGGGCGATGCGGCAGATGCAGAAGTAGCAGCCAAGCACGCGAACTTGTGGGGTGCTGGTGAGTTTCCAAACCAAAATTTGGCCGAAGACGGATGGCGAGGTACCAGTCCTGTCAAAACCTATCCTGCCAATCCCATGGGATTTTACGATATGAGTGGCAATGTTTGGGAATGGACGAGAGGTGGTAAATCGGTATGTCTCTATCATTGTTAAAAATTGTTCTTTTCTTCGTTTCTATACTGTAATGGAAGGAAGGGCGGCACTGAACCATCAATTCTAATTTTATACTGCACAGAAAGCGCGCATCGTCCGCGGTGCCAGTTACGTTGACAATCTCGATGGACTTCATGAACATCAACACGCGGCAACGCTTGGTGCGCGAGAAACTGTGCACGGTACGACTACGGCTGGCAACATTGGCTTTCGTTGTGCCAAGGCCCCCAAGCGCCGCACGGAATATCATTATGTCCATCACGACGAAGAAATTCATGGAGCCTTGGCCGTTGAAGATCAATTTGGACGACGAGATCAAGTGCCCATGAAAGGATGGGAAGATCAATTTAGTGTCATTCACGATGACGAGGATGAGGACGAAATTGACGGAGACAAACGTCTGAAACGAAAAAAGGTCGTGAAGAAGCGCGAACGTCTCATGACTGAGTTGTAGGCGCTAAAGGGAGGGAACAAACCAGAGGATAGTTGCAGCCTGCCAATCAAAATCAAAATGGCTACTGTAGTATTGACCCAGCAATATCCCACGCAGATTTAATTTTATTGTAGGACCATTTCTAACCATTTAGAAATCATCAAGAGCTCTTTCTTGGCAGCACAACAAAGTATTGGCGCATCCGCGGCAAATAAACACACTCCCAAAAGAACTTTTGCGAACCTTGTTGTTGCAACAAGGAACAGTTTCAGCATCCACGACATTCGTGCATTTGATACCTTGAGAAAAATCAATAGTAGAGGGAATGGATATAGATCGGCTTCGTAGATGACGCCAGGAAACAGAAAGCAGCAAATGGACTTCATCGTTAGTAACCTTCTGGTCTTTCGTTTTAGAATCTGTGAAGATGAATTTAATGAAGGCAAAGAAAACTCAAAAGTGAAGTATTCGCCAAAGTATCAGTATCACCTCAACAACGGGTTTCAGAAGGTGAACGCGCTACGTGCTTCTACCGAAACGTTTTCGGCCCAACCCTTGCAGAATTTCTAGCTTTTTGTGTAAGCGCAAAACAGAGTGAATTCAAAACACTGCAGCATTGTCTGTCTCGGATCTATTTTGTACGAGCGGAAACGGTGTTCCGGAAAAAGTAAACGTGCCCAGTTGGTGAAATGTTGTCTTGATGATGTGGAATGTTCTGACAAGAGAAAATTACTAGACCACGAAAATTTGCAAGGTTACACAAAATGATAATGTTGAGAATTGTACGAGTATTACATACTACGTACTCAGTAAAAATTATTGAGTAGTTCTTTATTGATCCATTTTGCGATGGACAAATATTACAAGTTTTTGTTGAATCAGCTTGTGCTATCAACAAGGCACAATAATACCGTCGTTTGAAATTTGTGTTTACTCAAGAAGTGCCTACTAGAGGGCTCGTACTCGCGCGAAATGATGCAAATATATTTGATTCTCTTCTGAAGGGGCTTTTATTGCCGAGTGCTCTGAGGGATGGACCGCTCGCAATCGAAGCAAAGGAGAAAGCAGCCCGCGACTTGATTTTGATGTACAACTGGAATTTGATTCGACCAGCAGCTTTCCCTCCGCGTTGAAGTGGACGATCAATCTCCAGAACAGTCTCTGTCTCTTCGTTCATCAAGGTTGAAAGTTCCCTCAACGGCAACGCCAATGCGCCTAAAAAGTCATCCTTAAGCGACAATGTGTCGTAGTCCATTGCAACTACGTATAGCATACCTTCTGAGGCGAATTTCGCTTTCGTTGCAACTAAGGATACGGTCTGACCTTCCCATTTTGGATTCAAAGTGCGAGAAAGAAACTTGGTGCGCGGCCAGCTTCGGCCGTTAATAAACGTGCGAATTTTATCCGGAAAAGATTTCTTTCCTGTTTCAAAAGGCAAGGACTCGTCCCAAAGGAATAGTAAATACGGATCCGAGCTTCCATTGCTATCGGCGGCTGGGAGATCAAAACATTGCAAATCCTGAAACTCCATTTTGATGTCCACTTCTTCGCCGTAGCAGCTCTCCTCAATCTCGGTTCGAATTGAAAATGCTCCGCGAATAGGCTTGTGGTCCGAAGTAATAAAATCGGGACAAGGCTCGTAGGCAATAGGTTGGAGACAATCCTGCAAACCTTCAGCTGATTTAAAGAGGATGCGGTCCGTATAACTTGGTGTGCGCTGCTCTTTAAAGATCCAGCCATGTTCACGTTGGACTTTAAAGGTGGGAGGAAACAAACAGGGGGGAGTCTCGAAACCCAAAAGCAAATCTCCGACTTCAAGTCCTCGCTGCAATTCATCAAATTTGTAGAGTTCCTCGAAGTTTTTTTTCTCTATCAAATCGAGAGCTCGCCGAACATTGTCGTCGTGTCTCCCAACGCCGTCAAATTTTGTTCGGAAGTTCAAGTCTCCCATTACAAACATGTGGTGACTTGATACAGCGGCATCAAGCTTGCTACTCAATGCAAATGTATTGGAATCCCTGATGATTGTCTGAATGTTGTCGCAGCGGGCCTTATAGTAGGATTCTCCTTCATGGGCTGCCAAGTGGGCAGACAGGAAGCTGAGACGCGTGCTGTTGTATCGCAAAGAAACAACAATCCCGCCCTTGTTATTCATAACGCCACCAACTCCAGTATTGGCTCCATTCAATCTGACATCTTTTATATCGTCTATGACACCATGTGACGCCCAAACAAAAAGTCGCATCTGGCCTCGCAGCTCTTCTACCATGGGACTATATTCTCGCCCCAAAATGTCTTGCATCAGTCCTCGCAAAGTAGCTGTGTGATGCTTTTCCATAGCATTCAATATGTATTCCTCGTCCATCTCCACGTTGATGGCTGCTATTTTCTTCTTCTTAACCTCTTCTACCCAGGTAGACTCTTGCATTCCTACAATTATGAGATCAAAAATTTCTCTACGCAACGGCGCTCCATCAAAACCGCGAACTTGCTCACAGGCACCACGAGGAGGGATCCAAGCTTCCATGGATTCCTGCGTGGGCTCTGCATTGCCGATATTGGCGGTACAGCAGAGAATTTGAAGACTGGAGTCAGCAGAGGTGGATGATTTTTGACTCTTTGCTGCGGCACTGGCAAGCTTTTGTTGCAAATAATTCAGTGGCTGATTTTTCGCTTGGTAAAATTTGGGATATATATAAACAAGCATTGCAATCAGCGTATCAACACTGTAGTTCAAGCTCAGCGCTACTGTTATCACCGCAAAACTGAAATCAGAAAAATAGTAGAATGCGTTAAGAATCCCACGAAGACACATGAACATGAAATGGGAGTATACTAGGAGCCCAAGAGCGTTCGATTCGTTGAATTCTTTGAGGACACCACGAGATTGGAACGCCAAGACAGCTGCTAGTACCAACAGCAAGAACTGCCAGGAAAAGGCTACAATTCGCCAATAATAATATTCTGATTCACAAAAGGTATCGGTAATTACGATGCTTTGGTCGTCTGGGAAAGTAATGGAGATAGAAGTGAGTGGAGATAAATAATGTGATCTTGACTTTGTGTTGCCCTATCAACATATTCCTACCTGGGTCAATCCGCGTCGTCACATTCCTCGTCGGTGGGTCCACTAATGTCCACGCCAGCGTATAGGCAGTAACCAACACCGTGCAGGAAAAGACTTCACAGAGTAGACGGCGGCGGCTGATGTTCACGCGCAAAGACTTTTTTGACGACTGCACAAGCCTATTGATCGCTGCTGTCTTGACAACGACGGGTACCATTTCAATTGTAATTCCCAAGATTAATAGCCATGTCAATGAAATGCATGTATTTTTTGTAGGTTCAAAGGCCAGTAAAGCGGCCCCGGCGCATAATGAACAGTAGCCGATTAGCATAATAAAGACAAATTCTGGTTGTGCAAATATCAAAACTTTTGTTTGTCGGTAGTACCAGCAGAGCACGATGCCAATGATAGCGACGAATCCCACAAGGATGGCAATTAGCTGCGCCAAGACGACGAACCAATCGTCGTATTGATTGCGCTCATCAATTTGTCGTGGATATCCAAAGGGTACAGCCGGTATTACGACATCCTGGTTCTCCATCAGCCAGCGGCATACTGCCGTTCGTGCGTCGTTTCCAAACTCGTCCACTCCTATCTCAAGCCACTTCTTCATCATATGATGAATATCGAGCTGAGAAATCCGGATGTCTCTAATCAAGTCGAAGGCTGGAGACTTTTGTGCGTCTTCTACGTTTCTGTCCAAGCGAAGAAGTGACGAGGATATCAGTTTGACGAGTTTGTGAGGGTCCCTGTCACATGATCCTTCTTTTTGACCTCGTCGTTGTTCGATGTTGGCACTGCAACGATCGGCAGTGTTGGGACGATTCGCCAAGCACACATCTGTAGGTGTCGGTAGTTGCACTTTGTTAAATTCGTAGTCGGTTCCATAAAATTCTTCCATCAACTGATCCGGACTGTACCATACCATTATAATGTGGCTGCGAGTAGCGTTGGCAGCCCTCCAAATTTGGCGCAGTTGATGGTCCGAGTAGCCACCATTGGGTTCGTTGGGGCCATCGTATTCTAATCCAACAATATTGTTCCAGTACAGCATCCCCTCCAAGTAAAAGTTCCAATTGCATGGCACGTTTGCAATATGTCCCGAGCAGAGATCAGCATTATTATTGTTGGAGCAATTATTTCTCTCAGTGGCTCGGAAATATCCACGATATTCCTGTGCATGAAAATACATGGTCGCCTCGTTGTCATCCTTGGGTCTACGGTTAGCCGTGGCATCTGGAATGGTACAATTGTTGAGAGATACAAGTTCGCAATAGTCTTTCCAATTTGTGGGTCTGTAAAAAATATCGGCCAATCGCTGTCGCTGTTCTTGTTCTGTACCTTTCGTAAGACCAAAATGAATAGACAACTCTGGATACTCGATAGCTGTTACCTTGGGAATATAAATGGAATATATTCCAAGGCCTCCATTGGACGACGGAGGCACGATGCTCCCATTTTGCAGAAAGGGCACCCACTCTCTACCCCAGTCCTCCACCACAACGTGTACACATTCCTCATTGGTATTGGAACAATCATTGTCCTTTACTTGATTTGCTCTTTCAAGTTTATAAAAGGTATCCTTGGAGGTCCCGTAGGGCATGATATTGATGGGACTGTAGAAACTTGCATTGGCCGTTTCTCCTGTTTTGGACCCAATGGTGACTGGAACTCCCAGTACTTCCATTAACAAAATCTGATAGATCCAGGCTTGAAAGATAGATGCCTCCCAATCGTTCTGATAGATCCGAATTTCGGGATAATCAAATTCGGTAAGAAAACATAGTTCGTTTGTCAAGTGTGCATTGGCCCGTATATCATCACTGTTGCAGACACGACGTTTGGTAGGTAAACATGCTCTTTGGTAGGGATTACTACACCTTCCCGCCAAACAATCTGTATCGGTTGTTTTATAAAGTTCCTGACACTGGACATGCGATACACAGGGAATAGATGCATGGGTACCCACTATACAATAAGAACAGATGACAAGAAGAAACGACAGTATTATTGTTGCGATAGTGGCGGTGGTACTGGTAGGTTTTCGCATCATATCGCCCGTTTTGTTCTCTATGAGAGAGTGATTTTTTTCTGCTACTACTACTAGTAGGCGCAATAGTTCTACTACTACGAACTACGAGTATTATTCCGTATTTGTGATATTATCATGAAGTGTGCTGGTTAACTAGACTACTACTACTAGCTAGTAGAGACTAGCTACTAGTGGTAGTAGTCTACTACCAGAAGTAGTTAGTAGAGTAGTCTAGTAGCTAGCACGGGCTGGTACCTGGTACTGCAGAATTTTGTTTTGTTCAAGGTAAAGTAGTACCAGGTAACAAGAATAGCAGGCAGAATATTCTAGCGAAAGCGTTATTAACTCAGAGTTCTTTAATTGAAAGGAAGTGATGAAAGCAGTCATCTTTTTAAGTTTGAGTAGTATCAGATTTTCAGTAGTAGCCGGAGCCATACTATTATTCATAATAAAATATCGCCGTGAAATGACGCAGGACTGCCAATCAAAAGTTTGGAAGTCGTCCCCTATTAAATATACTGGTATTTATCGTAGTACTTATGCACGAGTGGTGGCCCATCGTAATAATAATTGTTGGAATAAGGCTAGAGTTACGGTTGAGCAACGAAAGCGAGAGGAGAGGATTTGAAGCAAAATGATGATGATTGATGATGAGAGAAAAATGACAGTCCACCCAAAAATAAGATCAATCTCTAATTATTAGTCTGTCTACTAGTACCAACAACAGCCTATCCACTGACAGTTCCTCAGTAGTACCACCTCCCTCAACA
>Ga0100394_1002420_pt1 | contig 15447 bp, 16 predicted proteins | sample CryGeymeta201518_FD_81549 | JGI IMG/M metagenome (GOLD analysis project Ga0100394, IMG submission 81549) | Groundwater microbial communities from Crystal Geyser aquifers in Utah, USA - Crystal Geyser metaG 2015-18 | ecosystem: Environmental > Aquatic > Deep subsurface > Groundwater | place: USA... | reverse complement strand
CGACAACGTGCTCAAGACCATGCGGTCAGTGGCCAACACATCCCGCCCGACAGCAACACACCGTCCTGACAGGCGTTCTGACAGTCGAACCAATTACGTCAACGCCCACTGGCCACACGCAACGCGACAGCCAAACCAAAATCCAATGACAGGTGTGCTGACAAGCGAATCAATTCACCAGCAGCTTGGGAGTTGCAAGGACTCACTGTGCAGGGTAAGGGCCTTGTGCCCACGTTTTCTGCGTCGCAAAAAACTTGGCAGCGGCCCCCTGCTCAGGGCGTTGCCCCGAGACCCCATGCAGCAAGCGTCTTCTTCATAAGGGCGCCACTCGTCGGCGAACGCACCAATTTACATTGTTACAATCTTCACGAGATACAACGTTTGAATAGGGTGACAGTAGCTTCTAAGGGAGGCTGCCATACCCCCCCCCTTGATTTTGCTGCCACCGGGCAACTGATGTGCGTTTACAAGGGGGTTTTTAATGGGGATAAGGGTTGAAAAATCAATACAAAAATTTCACGATTGGCATGAATCCGGCTAGCTTTGCAAGTTGTTACTTGGGTTTGGAATCTGTTAACTGTCATCACCACGCCTCATTTTCAGTAGAGACGCCTCTATGAGCATCCTGGTGACTGGTGGTGCCGACTTTATCGGCAACGACCCAAGCACGTTGGTACTGGGCGACAACATCTTCTATGGCCACGACCTGCACACACAGCTTCAACAAGCCACGCAGCATGAGCAAGGTGCCACGGTGTTTGCCTACCACGTGCAGGACCCCGAACGCTACGGTGTGGTTGCCTTTGACACGCAAGGCCATGCCACCAGTCTTGAAGAAAAGCCCACCCAACCCAAGAGCAACTATGCCGTTACCGGTCTGTATTTTTACGATAACCAGGTCGCAGACTATGCCGCCAGCCTTCAACCCTCGGCCCGTGGTGAGCTGGAAATTACCGACCTGAACCGGATCTACCTGGCGCGTGGACAACTGAACGTCGAGATCATGGGTCGCGGCTATGCCTGGCTTGACACCGGCACCCACGAGAGCCTGATCGAAGCCAGCAATTTCATTGAAACCATTGATCATCGCCAGGGCCCGAAGGTGGCTTGTCCGGAAGAAATTGCTTTCCGCAAAGGCTTTATCGATGCTGAGCAATTGGAAAAACTGGCGCAGCCGCTTGCCAAGAATGGCTATGGGCAATACCTTCAACGCTTACTGAATCAGGGTGTGAAAGCGTGAAAGCCGTTCTAACTGCCATCCCTCATGTTCTCATTCTCGAACCCAAAGTGTTCGGCGATGCGCGAGGCTTCTATCAAATTCAGCAGCCCCAAGGCAAACTGGTGCGCGCTGTGCAAGGCACGGTCTTTGATGTTGCCGTAGACATACGAAAATTATCGCCCGCCTTCGGCATCCATTGGCCCATTCAAGGCGAACCCGCCTTGTCCGCCAAAGACCGACAAGCCAGCTCTTTAGAAAAAGCTGATACCTTCCAATGACCTTTTCGGCAACAACGATCAACCCCCACGCTGCCCAACCCACATCATTGGTGGCATTGGGCAAAAGCCTTTGGCATCACCGGCAACTTATCGTACAAATGACCAAGCGCGAAGTTGTGGGGCGCTACAAAGGCTCGGTCATGGGTTTGGCCTGGTCGTTCTTTAACCCGGTATTCATGCTGGCGGTGTACACCTTCGTCTTTTCAGTCATCTTCAAGTCGCGCTGGGGCGTTGGGGGTGAAGAAAGCAAAACACAGTTTGCTGTGGTGCTCTTTGTCGGCATGATCGTGCACAGCCTGTTTGCCGAAGTACTCAACCGCGCCCCCAGCTTGATACTTGGCAACGTCAACTACGTCAAAAAAGTAGTCTTCCCCATCGAGATACTGCCCGTGATTGCCATGGGCGCGGCCTTGTTTCATAGCCTGATCAGCCTGGGCGTGCTGCTGGCGGCTTTTGTGCTGTTTAACGGCTACCTGCAATGGACAGCCATTTTTACACCCATCGTCATCATGCCAATGCTTATCCTCACGCTGGGGCTTGCCTGGATGCTGGCATCTTTGGGCGTGTTTTTGCGCGATGTGGGCCAAACCATCGGCATCATCACCACCGTCATGCTGTTTTTGGCCCCCGTTTTTTACCCCATCACAGCCTTGCCGCCAGAAATGCGCCCCTGGCTCATGGCCAACCCGCTCACCTTCATCATCGAGCAAATGCGTGAAGTGTTGATTTGGGGCCATTTACCCAACTGGCTGGGCTTGGGTGCTTACACCCTGGTTGCCACCGTTATTGCCTGGGCTGGTTACGCGTGGTTTCAAAAAACCAGAAAAGGCTTTGCTGATGTGCTTTGACTTTGATCTTCCGGCGTCAAGCTATCTGTGGAAAAATATAGCTATCCATATTTCTCTAAAAATCAAGCCATGAAAACAGTCGCCGTATTTGAAGCTAAAAACCGGTTTTCTGAACTGCTTGCAGCCGTAGCGCATGGTGAAGAAATTACCATCACTCGTCATGGCTCGCCCATTGCGCGGCTGGTAGCGCTAAATGCAAATGCGCCGCTTGCGCCAAAACAAAGCGAGCATGTGTCTGCCGTTATGCAGCGCCTACGTGCTTTGGGTGCTGGCGCTGAGCTAGGTTGCACTGTGCAGGATGCCATTCAACAAGGGCGCGCTTAATGCCCTTTGTACTTGATAACTCGGTGGTTACAGGGTGGTATTTGGCAGACCAGGCTAACGCCTATACCGAGTCAATTGGTGCCTTGCTTCAGAACGACAAAGCGCTGGTGCCCGCCTTGTGGCAACTTGAACTGGCCAACGTGCTTAAAACCGCATGCACACGCGGCAAGCTTAGCCTGGATGCTGCCAGGCAAATTCTTGACACTCTTGGCCTGTTACCTATCGACATTGACACAGGCCCATCACTTGGACAGCGGCAACTGTTTGAGCTTGCCATGCGCCATCAACTTAGTAGCTACGACGCGGCCTACCTTGAGCTGGCTTTGCGCTATGGCATACCTTTGGCTACCCAAGACCAACAACTGAAAGCCGCCGCCATTGCCGCTGGCGTGAAAATACTTTAGTGCAAGACCCCATGAGTAATGAGATTGCCATCCGCGTTGAAAACTTGAGCAAATGCTACGAGATATATGCCAACCCGCGCGACCGGCTCAAACAGTTTGTTATGCCACGCCTGCAACGCCTGGCAGGGCAGGCACCCAAACAATACTTTCGTGAATTCTGGGCGCTTAAAGACGTTTCGTTTGAAATCAAAAAAGGCGAAACCGTTGGCATCATCGGGCGCAACGGCAGCGGCAAATCGACCTTGTTGCAAATGATCTGCGGCACGCTTAACCCCACCTGCGGCAGCATTCAAACCAATGGCCGCATCGCTGCGCTGTTGGAGCTTGGCTCTGGCTTTAACCCCGAGTTCACCGGGCGCGAAAACGTTTATTTGAGTGGCGCAGTGCTTGGCTTAAGTGGCGAAGAGATCGATGCGCGATTTGATGCCATTGCGGCCTTTGCCGATATAGGTCAATTTATCGAGCAGCCTGTAAAGACCTATTCAAGCGGTATGTTTGTGCGTTTGGCTTTTTCAGTCAACATCATGTCCCAGCCTGAAATTATGGTCGTTGATGAAGCGCTTGCAGTGGGAGACATGGCCTTTCAGGCCAAGTGCATGACCGCGTTGCGCCGCATTCAGGATGGCGGCGCAACGGTTCTCTTTGTGAGCCATGATATTGGCAGCATTAAAAGCCTTTGCTCGCAAGCAGCTTATCTTGATGGCGGCCGACTTAAAAGCTTCGGTAAGGCCGCCATCATTGCCGAGAACTATGTCCGTGTGGTCCGGGAAGAAATGAACGCACAGAATCAGGTCGATGCGGCGCGTACTGTCCGCATTCCTTCCACAGGGCCGGTTGGGCCATCAGTAACTATCAAGTATGCAGAATTCAAGTCCTCCGAAGCCTTTGACTCTCACACTGCACAATTTCGCTACGGGATTGGTGGGGCCAGCATCAGCTTTGCGGAACTTGTCGACTTGTATGATCAGCCTGTTGTGGCGGCTGAATTCGACCAGCAAGTAAAAATAAAAATCTATTTCAGCGTCGAGATCGAAGCCGATATCTCGGTGAATTACTATATTCAGGACGATAAAAAAAACCCGATCCTCGGTGCAGGGCTGCGTGCAGTCGGTCAGCCACTATTGCACTGCCACCCCAAAAGTCGTTACCTCGCGACCTATATAACAACGGTGCCATTGCAGGAAGGTAATTACAGTATCCATCTGGAAATAACAAAGCCGTTGGTTATCGATCAAAGCGCTGAATTTCTTGATGTTGTTGATAATGCGATCGTTTTTAGTCTTCAACGCCGCGCACAAGGTCGAGTATGGGCAAAGGCCTACATAAAGAATCATCTTGAGATAGAACGGATTTAGAAATGAATAGGCCAATCAACGTTACACAAACCTTTATGCCGGAAATAGAGGTTTATCAGAAGCTTCTCCACCAGATCTGGCAAACCGGCCAACTTACCAACAATGGCCCACTTTGCAGAGATCTGTCTGCACAACTGAAATCCTATTTGACCCTTCCGCATATCCAACTTGTCAGCAATGGCACACTTGCACTCCAGCTAGCGATCAAGGCGCTTGATCTCAGGGGGCAAATCGTCACCACCCCCTTCAGCTACGTCGCAACCACCAATGCCATCCTTTGGGAAGGTTGCGATCCAGTTTTCGTCGACATCGATCCCCGATCATTTTGTATCGATCCTGATCTGATCGAAGCAGCAATTACCGATAAAACATCGGCCATCTTGGCGACACATGTCTATGGATACCCGTGCGATGTGGAGAAAATCCAAGCGATTGCCGGCCGCTATGGGCTCAAAGTCATTTACGACGCTGCACACGCCTTTGGCGTCAAGCTAAATGGGCATTCCATCCTGGAACATGGTGACTGTAGTACCTTGAGCTTTCATGCCACCAAGCTGTTTCACACAGGTGAGGGTGGGGCGGTGGTGTGCGGCGACAAAGACATCGACCAACGGTTATTTATGATGAGCAAGTTTGGCCATATCGGTGAAGACGAATACCTTGACCTCGGTATTAACGCCAAGATGTCGGAGCTGCATGCGGCCATGGGACTGGCGGTATTGCCCAAGGTGCCGGAAATCATCGCCGCACGTCAGGAATGTGCGGCGTGGTATGACGAGTTCTTAGAAGGCCTTGGGCTGCAACGCCCTAAGGTGACCAAGGGGCTGGAATACAACTACGCCTATTATCCGGTTGTGTTCGCCACGCATGAGGCGATGATGACTGCAAGGGCAACCCTGCAAGCGCAAGACATCTTCCCTCGCCGCTATTTCTATCCTTCGCTCAATACTCTGCCATTCCTGCCAGATTCTTTGCGCCGGCCTTGCCCTGTCTCGGAATCCTTGGCTCAGCGTGTTCTGGCCCTGCCTTTGTACCCCTCCCTGCCCCGTCAGGATGTGGAAAGGATTGCGGCTTGCGTCAGGAAGGCATTGGTTGAGTGAGGTGTCAGAGATGAAACTCGCCATCATGCAGCCCTATCTGCTCCCATATCTGGGCTATTTCCAGCTTATCCGGGCGGTGGATGCTTTCGTAGTGTATGACGATGTAAATTACATCAAGGGCGGCTGGATCAATCGCAATTGCATTCTTGCGCAGGGCAGCAAGGAACTCATCACTTTGCAATTGCGTGGAGCAAGCCCAAACCTGCTGATCAACCAGATCGAGATTGCCGGTAATTCGGAGAAACTTCTCAAGCCGATACGGCAAAGGTATTCCAAGGCGCCGCAATTCGGTACGGTTTTTCCTTTGTTGGAAAATATATTCCTGCAGCAAGAAAAAAATCTCGCCCGTTTTCTGGGCCATGGGTTGCGGCGTGTGTGCGACTACCTTGGCCTCCGTCCCGAGTGGCATATCTCCTCTGCGCTGAAGAAAGACAACGAGCTGCGCGGCCAAAATAAGATATTGGCCATCTGCGAGGAACTGGGGGCGACCCACTACATCAACATGCCCGGTGGCAAGGCCCTCTATGGCCACGAGAACTTTGCGCACAAGGGGCTGCAGCTATCCTTCATCCAGCCGCGCCCGGTCGAATACCGTCAGTTCGGCAAGTCCTTCGTGCCGAACCTTTCCATCATCGATGTCATGATGTTCAACGATCAATCACAGTGCGCCCGGCTGCTGGAGGGGTATGACCTTGCCTGAGTCGAGAACGTCCACATTCTGCAGAAACCAATTGCTGGAAAAGATGCTTGCCGAATTGAGTGCGGATTTACAGGTTTCTGAAAATCAATTGATAGGCCAGCAAACGGGGGGCTTTCGATATCCACTCATCCTCGTGATGGGGCCTTTACGAAGCGGCACCACCCTGTTCATGCAATGGCTCGCCAACACCGGGTTGGTCGCTTATCCGACCAACCTGCTGTCGCGCTTCTACCAAGCCCCGATCATCGGCGCGAAGATACAACTGCTATTGACCGATCCGCGTTTCAATTTCCGTGACGAACTGGGCGAGTTCGTGCAGCAGGCTGAATTCAATTCGGAGAACGGCAAGACCAAGGGCGTGTTGGCCCCCAACGAATTCTGGTATTTCTGGCGGCGCTTTCTGGCGGAGCCGGGGCGTGACGTATGGTCGGACGAAGAATTGAAGCTCAGCATGGACGCGCGAACCATGTGCGCTGAGCTGGCGGGCATTATGGACGTATTCCAGAAGCCGCTCGCAGCGAAGGGCATGCTGTTTAATTACAACATCCCCGTTCTCGACTCCGTGTTCAACAAAGTGCTGTTTGTCCAGATCAAGCGCGATCCGGCGACTAATGTCGCCTCAGTTCTGGAAGCGAGAAAGCGACAGCTTGGCAACGAGTCTGCCTGGTATTCCTTCAATATCCCCGAATACGAAAGGCTGAAAAACCTTGACCCCGTGATGCAGACGACCGGGCAGGTGTACTACATCAATAAGGCCATTGAAAATGGATTGCAGAAAGTTTCCGACGACAGAAAGCTCGTGTTTCACTATGAGGAGTTTTGCAGGTCGCCAGAAAGCCTATTCGTTCAGCTCAAAGAAAAACTAGGCCTGAGTCCGGCTATTCCCTATCAAGGTGCACCGCGTTTTGCAGTGTCGCGTGAGCCTTCCCCTGATCTGCTCAATGCAGTGGCCTTGGCGCTCGGTTACTTTGAAGGCAGCGTCCCGTCAGCGCCGACTTTTGCAATGCCGCCTGCAATGCCAACAATCAATACCCGCCTATGAAAAACTTACCCAACGACATCTCAGCCAGAGATATCGGCGAACAAATACTGGCCATTCTGAAAACCCACGGCTTCGGCGTCTTGGGCAAAGCCGATCTGGAGGCCGCGTTGCTGCACGCCCTCTTGCAGGCCAGCGCATCCTTTCGCAAGGCTGACTCCTACGAGCGTGCCGAAATGCTTCGCATCACTGACCAAAAATACCGTACTCTCAGCCGCCGCGCGGGCATGTGGCTGGACGTGGATTTCGCCAAGACAACAGATCACGCGCTGTTTACTGAATTTCTGACGGAAGCGATCAGGTTCTACGCACAAAGTCCGGAGGAAAAAGAGGTGCGCATCGTCATCGACGACGAACTGAAAAGGCGCAACATGCAGCGTGCGTTGGAACGCGCCGCAATTTCCGGACTCAGTATTGCTGTGGAAATCAGTCTCACTGGCCGCAGCCTTCTTCTACGCGGCACCGATCTCGATCGCATGATCGAACGGATGAATTCCGAGCCCAGCATTGACACGGGACTGAAGCAGGCCATCAAAGACAAGCAAAGCTTGGAGCGCAGGCGGGCGGCCTTGGAATTCCTCAAGAAAAGCGGCGCTAAGGTCTTCGAGGGGTTCGTTGCCGCTTTGTCGCAACAAACCATTGGCGGTTGATTGGATGAACCATGATTCAAAATAAACCGAAAGTCTCCGTGATTCTCACGTCCTTTAATCACGCGAAATACCTGCGTGAAGCGATCGACAGCGCCCTCGCGCAAACCTTCACCGATTTCGAGCTGATAATTTGGGATGATGCTTCTACCGATAATTCTTGGGACATTATCCAGAGCTACACCGATAAAAAAATAAAAGCATTTCGAAATGAAAAGCAACGGCGTGGAATTTATGGAATAAACAAGGCAATATCAGAGATTGCACAGGGTGAGTACATTGCCATTCATCATTCTGATGATGTCTGGGAGTTAGATAAACTCGAAAAACAAGTTAGATATATAGATGCTAATTATGAAATAGGCGCTGTCTTTACATGGGTTAACATAATTGACGAAAACGGTGTTGAGAAAAGGGATGATTGGTTCAACCAGGAAAACAAGACACGGTGGCAATGGCTCAATCACCTTTTCTTTATGCGTAATCATCTGGCGCATCCCAGTGTTCTAATTAGGAAGCAATGCTATCACCAAGTTGGTCTTTATCGGCTTGGTCTAGCGCAGTCCGGCGATGCGGAAATGTGGTCACGTCTATTGTTAGATTACGATGTCCACGTAATCAAAGAAGAGCTTACCAAGCACAGGTTATTTAAAGATAACTCTAACACTAGTGGCAAAACACCCATCACCTTTATTCGACTTAACAACGAGTGGAGTATTCTTCGGGCAAATTTACTTTCAATAAGTTGTTTTAACGATTTGGTCGAAATTTTTCCCTCTTTGGAATGTTACAGGCATCCACAAGGTTTTAATTTAAAGTTCTTGTTGGCGATGGTTTGTATTCTGGATAAAAATAACCGACCAGCGTGTCAGTTGGGGCTCTCTTGGTTGTACGACTTGTTTAAAGAACCAGTGCAAGTTTCTGAAATTAACGAGCTGTATTCATTCACACATATCGACTTGATCAAGCTTACAGGTGAGTTTGATCCGTATGCGGTTTTTGCGGTGGCAGAGCGTGATGCGGCGGTGACGGAGTGTGATGCTGCGGTGTCGGAGTGTAATGCGGCGATTTCGGCGCGTGATGCGGCGGTGTCAGAGCGTGATGCGGCGGTGTCAGAGCGTGCTGCGGCGGTGTCGGAGTGTGATGCTGCGGTGTCGGAGTGTAATGCGGCGATGTCGGCGCGTGATGCGGCGGTGTCGGAGCGTGATGCGGCGGTGTCGGAGTGTGATGCGGCGATGTCTGAGCGCGATGCGGTAAAGCGCGAACTGTATTTAGTCTATCGCTCAACGTCATGGTGCATTACCAAGCCACTGAGAGCCATAGTGTCATTCGCGAGATCATGTAGTAGGCAGCTGCGCCAGGGCTTAGATATAGTAACCTTTGCAAGGCTAAGAAAAGGGGTTTTATTATTAAAAAATGGGAACATGACCGATTTGAAATCTGCTCTTGCCATCGCTTCGAGAGAATGTGCTAAGCGAGCACGTAGCAACCAACAGCCTGAACTGATAGCGGCTCACCGCCTGTCTCAGGGCCAGCCCCTTGTCAGTGTTGTTATACCATGTTTTAATTATGGTCATTTCGTCGTTGATGCGATAGAGAGCGTTTTAGCACAGACCCTAAAAAATGTGGAAATAGTGGTCGTAGATGGCGGATCTACTGATGTCACGACAGTAGAGACCTTAAAAGGCATTCAGAGGCCACGAACACGAATTCTGCTGCGGGATGGACGCCATCTCGTCGGAGACAACAGAAATTATGGAATAGAAAAATCTAGCGGGCGTTATATATGCTGTCTAGATGCAGACGATACGCTGGATCCGACTTACCTGGAAAAGGCAGTTTTTCATTTAGAGACCTATGGCTACGATATTGTCTCGACTGCAATTAATTTCGTTGGTGCAAGGACAGGCCATCTAGATACGATTGAGTTTCCTGATTTGGCAGATATGGTCCATGGTAATCATGTGCTCACCTGTGCAGTCTTTCGAAAGGCGCTTTGGGATTCGGCCGGAGGGTATGTGGATATTGGTGTCGGAAAACACCATGTCGCTGAGGATTGGGACTTTTGGGTTCGACTGACTGCACAAGGCGCTAGGATACGAAATATTTCTGGTGAATACTTATTTAATTACCGGATACACGTAGGTGGTTCGCTCAGTAGCGCCGCCGACGTCAAAACTCTTGAAGATCAGAAAGAGTCAATTCTTAGACGTAACAAGGAGTTGCTGACAGACGCAGCATTCAAAAAATCGATTGAGCGACAGTCAAAATTTCTACGATGCGACCCAGTGCAGACTGCACTTGCCAAATGCTGCAGGAGTGCGCCGTGTGTTAGTAATAAGACACTGATATTGACGATACCATTCTTCTTGGTAGGTGGCGCCGAGCGATTGCTGAGTGGACTTTGCATGTATCTATCGCACCATGAATGGCGCGTCATAGTTATCGCCACACTACCGGAGGAACCTGGTTTCGGAAGCTCAATGGACTGGTTTAGGACGAGTACCTCTGAAGTTTATTCGTTGCCCAATTTTCTTAAACCAATGGAATGGGTCGACTTTATCAACTATTTGCTCGCCTCAAGGAAACCGGACTGTATACTGAATGCTGGTAGTCGAATGATGTACGAAATGTTGCCATCAATTAAAAAGACTTACGAAAATATAAGCGTGGTGGATTTGCTTTTTAATACGGTGGGTCATGTTGCGTCGCACACTGAGTTCAAAAAATATATTTCGCTTGCACTAGCCGAAAACAAGGATGTACTTAATTGGTATATTGATGTGGCTGGCTGGAACACAGGCCAGGTTAAATCGGTTTCTAGCGGCGTGGACCTGAAGCGGTTCCATCCAACGGATCGTCCGAAAGTGCTTGTAGAGAAGTATAGTATTGGCCATGATGAAATGATCGTAGGCTTCTCCGGTCGCCTGTCTGAAGAGAAGGGCCCAGATGTCTTTGTTGAAATCGCGAGACTGTGTCAAGACATACCTAATCTACGATTCATCATGACTGGAACTGGGCCCATGAAATCGACAATAAAAGCAATGATAAAAACACTGCCAGCGTTTGTTAAATTTGAATTTGCCGGATTGGTCGATGACGTCGATCAGTACATTGCACTTTATGATGTATTGCTATTACCTTCGCGTTTTGACGGGCGCCCGTTGGTAGCGATGGAGGCATTGGCGTGCGGTGTCGTGGTTGTAGCGTCCGACGTAGGAGGTGTGCCAGATTTGATTGAGGATGGGGTAAATGGATTTTTGGTGTCGCCGGCTAATGCGGATATATTTGCAGATCAGATACGTAAGTTGGCTGCAGATAGAGATCTGCTCGGGAGGCTTAAGGTTGGCGCCCGTCAAATTGCAGAGCACAGATTAGATGCAAATAAGGCTTATCGAGAATACGACATTGCCTTGCGCGAAGCTATTGCGACCAATATAGTGCTAGATAAGCAAGTTGCTTAATTAATTTTATATGAATTAGAAGGTGAGTTTATGGATCTTAAGGGTAAGAAAATATTAGTTACAGGAGCGGATGGTTTTATCGGAAGCCATCTGGTTGAAGAGTTAATTAGTCGCGGTTGCAATGTGCGCGCATTTGTCTTTTATAACTCATTTAATAGTTGGGGATGGCTTGACACTCTTTTGCCCGAGACCCAAAAAAAACTGGATGTATTTTCTGGCGACATAAGAGATCCCAACGGAGTTCGTGAGGCAATGAACGGATGTGATGTCGTATTCCATCTTGCTGCATTAATTGCCATACCATTTTCGTATCACTCTCCAGACTCTTACGTTGATACAAATATTAAAGGTACATTGAATGTTCTACAGGCTGCGAAAGCACTTGGTACATCAAAGGTAATCGTCACATCGACCTCAGAAGTGTACGGGACGGCGCAATACGCGCCGATCGATGAAAAACATCCATTCCAAGGGCAATCCCCTTACAGCGCAACCAAGATTGGTGCCGATAGGCTTGCGGAGTCTTTCTATCGATCATTTGGTACACCGGTTGTAATTGTTAGGCCGTTCAACACATATGGACCGAGACAATCAGCTCGCGCAGTCATTCCTACCATAATCACCCAATTACTGAGTGGAGAGACCGCGCTATCACTTGGAAGTTTGACTCCAACACGTGACTTCAACTACGTAGTTGACACTGTAAATGGATTCATAGCACTTGCTGAGTCGGATGAGGCTATTGGTGAAGAGGTCAACATTGCAACTGGTGTTGAACACACGATAGGTGATGTTGCACACTATTTGATCTCACAAATTAATCCTTCCGCGAAGCTCGTCGTCAAAGATGACCGCTTGCGTCCGGAGAAATCAGAAGTGTTTCGATTAATTGGTGATGCACGAAAAATAATGTTGCTTACACCGTGGAAGCCTACATACGATCTAGAAGCCGGGCTGAGAGATACGATATCTTGGTTTAAGCACTCAGATAACTTGTTGCGATACAAGGCTTGGATATATAACATTTAAGGATTAGCAATGAGAGCAATTATTCTCGCCGGCGGAAAAGGAATCCGTCTTCGTCCTTACACAACGTTAATTCCCAAGCCGATGGTCCCGCTGGGCGGCCGAATGTCGATTCTTGAGGTGGTACTAAACCAGTTGGCTCAATCGGGATTTACACATGTGACTTTGGCCGTCAATCACTTATCGCATTTGATAATGGCCTATTTTGGAGATGGGAGTCGTTGGGGGTTGAAGCTTGACTACTCTTTAGAGGATGAACCATTGAGTACTATAGGCCCGCTAACACTTATTGATGACCTTCCTGAAAACTTTCTTGTTATGAATGGAGACATACTTTGTGACCTAAATTACCGAAAGTTTTTTGATGACCACCTAAAATCTAATGCAGATGTTTCAGTATCTGTATATAAGCGTGATACAAAAATAGATTTTGGTGTATTGAAGTGTGATGAGAATATGATATTACGCGAGTTTATCGAGAAGCCGGTATATTCTTTCGATGTAAGTATGGGTATTTACTGTCTGGCAAGAAGAGTCATCGAGAAGTTGCCACGTGGAGGAGTTTATGGGTTTGATAATCTCATGCTTGATGGTATTAGAAATAAAGATGATATAAAAATTAGCCTGTTCGATGGCTATTGGCTCGATATCGGTAGGCCAGATGATTACGAATATGCTGACCAGAACTTTGACATGCTCGCCAAGAAACTGGGAATCTAGTAAGTATGACTGTACTTGTTACCGGTGCTAGCGGCGGTTTTGGAAGCGTTTTTTTGCCATTACTACGAGCTCGCTATCATGAGCCTGTTATCGGGACTGGACGATCGAATAAATTTTTCGATAATTATATTAAATGTGATTTCTCAGATGGTGTAGCCATCAGGTCGTTGATTAAATCCATTAGACCAAATTTTATATTTCACCTTGCAGGTAGCTTTACGGGAGAATTTGAGTGTGACTTAAAGATTAATGCACTTAGTGCAAGATATATATTTGAAAGCATAATTTCAGAGAATTTAAAAACGCGTGTTGTGATTTTTGGTAGTGCAGCTGAGTATGGTGCCGTTCTTCCTTCTGATAATCCAATACCAGAGTCTTTTTTGGGACAGCCGGTTTCGGTATACGGCCAAACAAAAGCCTTTCAAACAGATCTCGCTAGATATTATGCGCGCACAAAAAATGTAGATGTCGTGGTGGCAAGAGTTTTCAACCTCGCGACACCAGGACTTTCGCCAAGACTATTTCACGGCAGGGCTGAGTCAATGATTTTGTCATACAAAAGAGGGGAAATACAACGACTTGAGTTCGGGAATCTGGAGGCTGAGCGTGACTATATCGCACTTGACAAAGCCGTAGCCCAGATATTGGCGATTGCAGAGCACGGCATAACGGGGGAAATATACAATGTTGGTAGCGGATTTCCTCAGAAAATTAGGTCCATATTGATGGGTATGTTGATAAAAGAGGGCGTACCAGACGTGGACGTTGTGGAGTCCAAGCTAGAAGTAATTAAAGAAAAAGGATTTGATGTCCCTGTTATTTATGCAGACATGGCAAAAACTTTGAGACTGATGGATTTAAGTGTGAATTTGCAGCATTCATTTAAGTAATGGAATAAGTAGATATCAACGTGAACGCAAAAAAAATTCTTTTTGTCAGCCATGAAGGTTCCATTACTGGTGCGCCAATTTTCCTTGTAAAACTCTTAAAACATCTGAAAGCAGAGAGGCCCAAGTACACTATTGCCATTATTTTTTCTGAAAATGGTGACGTAATTAGCTTACTGGAAAAAGATGGTTTTAAGGTTTTCGTTTCCGAGAAACGGGGAAAATCAAATTCAATGATCAGAAAGTTTGCAAATAGGCTTGCCCACTATTTTTTCTACCTTAAGGTGCTAGCATCCTATCGTCCAGATTTGGTTTATTCTAATACTAGTGTTAATTTTAGCGAAGTTATATTTGCAGGTCTTTTGAGATTTCCAGTATTAATGCACGTCCATGAAGGTGGGAATTATACCGCGACGTATTCATATAGGCTGAAAATTTCTTGTTTCTTTGCCAAGCGCATTATTGTGGGTTCACATTATGTAAATAGTGTTGTAAATTCTCTAACTAAACGGAACGGCGTTGTTGTTCACAATGGTTTGGATTCGCAGTATGACCATCCAATAAAACAAAGACTTATTAATTCGCCTCTTAAGATAGGAATCTTGGGGACCATAGAGTTCAATAAAGGTCAACTGGTGGCCTTAGAGGCGATGCACTTGCTGGTTAATAGAGGGTTGAGTGCGAAGCTAACAATTGCCGGGAAGATTGCAAATTATGAATACTATGCAAGGCTTACTAGTTTTTTAAAACTGAACTCACTTGACAAATTTGTTGACTTCGTCGGAGTTGTGCCCGATGCTGGTGTTTTTCTTAATTCACTCGACTTGTTAGTGGTTCCATCATTCGATGAGGCATTTCCAACGGTGATTCTTGAGGCCTTTTCAACGAGCACTTTAGTTTTGGCCTCTGACGTTGGCGGAATTTCTGAGATGATTCAAGATAAAGTTAATGGCCTGCTTTTTAAAGCTGGCGATTCGGTAATGTTGGCTGATGTCTTGGAAAAAGTTATCCTTGATGAAAGTCTGCTTCAGACACTACCATTTGCTGCCAAGTTTATATTGAAAGAAGAATTTGATGTTCGTACTACTAATAATCGTATAGCTATTAATTTAGATGAAATGTTGGACGAAGCCGCTACGCGGAGTGAACCACCGCGACATTGCGCTGGCTGAGACGATTTATTCTGCACCTTCACCCCATCAATTCCGATGAGGGTGATTCTGCAACAAATCGTGAGGACTCAGCAGCATGAACCCAAGCACCAAGGCTGAATTTGATCAGCACTACCAAACCCATCTCAAACACCTCAAACTCAAAGGCCTGCAACCCAAGACCATTGATGCCTACAGCCGCGCCATCCGGCGCATGGGCGACTACTTCGACTACGCAATTGACAAGCTCTCGCCCGAGCAGCTCACCGACTATTTCAGCGACCT
>Ga0100394_1002407_pt1 | contig 15486 bp, 14 predicted proteins | sample CryGeymeta201518_FD_81549 | JGI IMG/M metagenome (GOLD analysis project Ga0100394, IMG submission 81549) | Groundwater microbial communities from Crystal Geyser aquifers in Utah, USA - Crystal Geyser metaG 2015-18 | ecosystem: Environmental > Aquatic > Deep subsurface > Groundwater | place: USA... | reverse complement strand
TTTTGCACGCCGAACATCCACTCCGGATCGAAGAAAGGGGCGGAGGCGTTCTGGTCGTAGGGATCCCAGGCAGCGAGTTGCTTCGCCGTCGTGTCGCCCCAGCCGTCGCGCTTGAGCAACTGGGCGGCTTCGGATCGGAGTTTCTTGTCCAGCTCCCGGTACTTGGCTTTGTTGCCCGGGGTCTTGGCATTAAAATGCCTCTCCCGTACCTTGCGCAGTTCCGCCTCTTTGGCGTCGATGTCCGGGTTGCGGAACGCCCCCTGCTTGGGCTTTTCGATCCCGATCAAGGTGTTGGCGGCGATGAACTTGGTCTCCAGATTGGGCAAAGGGCGCACGCCGAGGTTGGGTGCGTCCGGGTCCACCCGCTGGTCCACGATCAGAGAGATGAAAAAGCGCATCTTGGCGATCTGAACGGCGATGGGCTGGATGTCCACGCCATAGAGACAGTTTTCGATCAGGTAGAGCTTGCGGCCGTAATCCAGTCCGTTGCGTTCGAACGCCTCTTCGATGCCGACGATCTGCTGTTCCAGTTCCCTGACCGTCCGCTCGCGAATGGCGGCATCCTCGATCTTCTCCGCCATGGCGACGGCGTCGCGGACACGTTGGATCTGCCGTTGCTCCCACTGCTTGTTGTACGGATCGAGCTTGCCGAGGATGAAGACAAGTTTGTGGAGAATACCCATCGGGAAAGCGCCGGAGCCCACGGCCGGGTCCAGCGCCTTGAGGGCGTCGATCGCGGCGATCAGCGACTTGGTTTCTTCCTCGTCGAAATCGTGGCCGCTCTCCTCCCACGACGCCAGCCGCCGGAGTTTCTCTTCCGTTACCTTTTCATCCTCTGCGGGTAGCCCTCCCTTCAAAAATGCGATCAAGGCCTCGTCCACCATGTAGTCCACGATCTCGCGCGGGGTGTAGAACGAGCCGGTCTGTTTGCGGGCCGTGGCCCCAGTTTCGGGATTGTAGGCGGCGAGCAGGTTCTCGAACACCTTGCCGGAGAGCTCCGGATCGAGGGCGACTTCCTGTTCGATGGGCGTGTTTTCCTCGATCGTGAAGCGGTAGCGATTCAGGGTGTGGATCAGTCCGCGCACCCGGACTTTCTTGAACTTCCTGTCGCCGTAATCCGCGCTGAGGCCTTCTTCCCGCTCGGACCCGAAGAACAGGAAATCCGGCACTGCCGGCTGGCTGTCCGGCCGCCGGGAAAACCCGTCGATCCGCACGTAACGCGGCCTGGCATTATCGCCCAGGTCCTTGTCCAGGCACTCGAACAGGCCGCCATTGAGGAACGGACTCCTTGCGGGTATCCTTCTCTGGCGCAAACCCGTCGAGAAGTTCATCCAGGCGGCGCTGATCGAACAGCTCCCCGGAGATCAGACCTTTTTCCTTCACGAACCAGCAAAAGATCAACCGGGTGATCATCCGGATCACAGCGATATGGTCGTGCCCATCCGCCTCTTTGGGCGTGTACTTGGGGAAACGGACATACTTTAGAGCCCAGAAATACCAGTTTGCGAGCTCCTTGTAGAAATCCTTGGTGACCTTCTCGACGTCGAAGGCCTCATCGTGACGCGCCTGGATCGCCAGCGGGGAAAGGCCGAAGAGATCCGGGCCGATTGATTCCAGATCCAGCATGGCGATCCGCACGGCGGCCGTACGGAGGCCGTCGCCTGGACGCACGGTGATCCTGCGGAAGATCCGGCGCTTATTGATATCATTATCATATTTGACGTTGAGAAAATGCCAACAGGTCCGGGGCTCATTTGAAAAAACCAGAAGGGCGTAGGGATGTTCCTTCAGGAGTTGGTTGACGACCTGCCGTTCCAGGCTGCGGGGAAGGTCTTCCGACTTCAGGCGGTTGTAGATGACGTGAAAATCGCCGCCGGTCCCGCCGCCAGCCAGGAGGAGGGGTGGTCCTGCCAGCGCGTCCCGGGCGGCGTCCGGCCAGCCCCGGTCACTGAGGGACGTGTTCTCCCGCTCGTAGTTCAGCTCCGTCCAGAAGAGCTGTTTGAGGTCGTCGAGGCCCCGCAGTGATTTCAGAACTTGCAGAACGGTCTTCTTCTGTCCCGGTTCGGGCATTTACCCTCCTCCCTGTCGTATCTCACGCCGTGTCTGTGCAGGATGTGCCATGTCCGGATCACCCCGGTTTTAAAGGATCTGAGGTGGGATTGCAGACGAAATGAATCAGATAACAGACGGTTAGTCAAGGAGTATTTCTACCGGCAACGCCCGAAGGCGGAGAAACTCATCGCCTGTTTCCAGACCTTCACGAATCCCTACGCCCCGGTGGAAAAGGTGCAGTTTATTTTTCAGGGTCTTGCCCCTTGATAATTGTCCTTGACGTCATTATACTAATGCCATAAAAACGAGCCGGGATGATTCATCCCCCAGGGAGGTAAAATATCGTGGATGCAAAGAGATATGAACTGAATGTCCAGTTGGCGCAGATGCTCAAAGGCGGCGTCATCATGGATGTGACCAATGTGGAGCAGGCGAAGATCGCCGAGGAGGCGGGCGCGGTGGCCGTCATGGCCCTGGAGCGCGTGCCCGCGGACATCCGGAAGGACGGCGGGGTCGCGCGGATGTCGGACCCGGCCATGATCGCCGCGATCAAGAAGGCCGTTTCCATTCCGGTTATGGCGAAGGCGCGGATCGGTCACTTCGTGGAGGCCCAGATCATCGAGGCCCTGAAGATTGATTACATCGACGAAAGCGAGGTCCTGACCCCCGCTGACGAGGAGTGCCATATCGACAAGACAAAATTTACCATCCCCTTCGTCTGCGGCGCCCGCAACCTTGGAGAGGCGCTTCGCCGCATCGCCGAAGGCGCAGCGATGATCCGCACCAAAGGCGAGGCGGGAACCGGCAATGTCGTCGAGGCCGTCCGCCACATGAGGACGATGAACCGCGAGATCCGCCAGCTTGCCCATATGCCGGTGGAGGAGGTAACGGGTTTCTCCAAGGCAAACGGCATACCTTATGAACTGGCCCTCAAGGTGAGGGAATTGGGTCGCCTGCCGGTGGTCAACTTCGCCGCAGGTGGAATTGCGACGCCCGCCGATGCGGCGCTCATGATGCAACTCGGCTGCGATGGTGTTTTCGTCGGCTCCGGCATCTTCAAGTCGGCGAACCCCGCCGTGCGCGCCCGCGCGATCGTCAAGGCGACGGCCTATTTCAACGATCCGGCCAAGGTCCTCGAGGCCTCCATGGGTCTCGGCGAGGCGATGCCAGGCCTGGAGATCTCTGCCATCCCCAAGGAACAACTCCTGGCCGGCCGCGGCTGGTAGGGGAGGTCCTCAGGACGGAATCGATGAGCCGCGCTGAATTGAAGCCCCCCACCGCCGCAGGAAGGATGATCGGCGTCCTGGATTTGCAGGGGGGCGTGTTCGAACATCTCGATCACATGGAGCGCCTCGGCGTCGCCGTCCGGCCGGTCAAAAAGGCCGAGGATTTCCAAGGCCTGGCCGGACTGATCCTGCCCGGTGGCGAGAGCACCTGTCTTGCCCGGCTTTTGCAAATCTTCGGCATCGACAAGGTCATCATCCGGAAATTTCATGAGGGGATGAAACTCTGGGGCACCTGCGCGGGGGCAATTCTGCTTGCAAAATTCCTTGCGGGAGAGGCGCCCCACCTCGGCCTGATCGACATCGAGGTCGAACGAAACGGCTTCGGGAGCCAGTTGGACAGTTTCGTTAGCGAGGCCTCCATCCCAAGGCTTTCCCCAACACCCATCCCGCTCACCTTTATCCGCGCCCCCAAGATCCTCAGCGTCGGGATGGGGGTGGATGTGCTCCTCCGGATCGGCGATTTCATCGCTGCCGCCGAATCATCTGGTGTCCTGGTGACTATTTTTCATCCCGAACTGACGCCTTCTCTCGCATTTCACCGCTATTTTGCACGCAAATGCGGCCTCCGGCCCGGCGGGGAGAAAACGGCAATCGATCCCCCCTGGGATAAGACAAGCTGGATGCGTTTCGCTCGAATCACGCCCCTGGAAAGGCGATCCGCCGAACCCCTCGCGAAGGGCTGTCCACAGGCGATTGATCATGAAAACCCTGAAGGGATTTGAAAGACAGTAGGCATCTCTCTATCCGTTTTATTTCATCAGGTCGATGCGGGATCGGATCGCGGAGGCTTTTGTGGCATCGCCCGCCGCTTCGTGGGAGGATTTCAGCCGTTCGAGCCAGGCGAGCAGGGCCCTCTTCCAGCCGTTTTGGGAAGCGGTCTCGACGGCAATCTGGAGGATGGCGTCATTCTCCAGACGGCGGCTGACAGCCAGACCCGACGCGATCAGGCGGGAGAGGGGGTCATCGATCGCGGTGATTGCAACAGCCGCCTTCGCGGCATCCCCGCTCCGGAACGCCATCCAAAAAGGACGGTAGGTTTCCGGCAGCAGCGAAACGTCCACCGTCGCCGCATCCCCCTTGAGGAAACGATAAAAATTCCGATTCGCGGGAACCGCCTCCGCGGCCTCCGTCTTCAGATACTCGCCTTCTTCCAACTCCTCCCGAACGGCAACCTGCAGCGCCATCCTGGTAAGCCAGGCTTTCCCCAGAAGATCCGCATCGCCGCCTTTCTTGATCTCCAAAATGGCCTTCCGAAAATGGATCTCCGTGATGGGCGGCTCACGGCCGGTCAGAAAGTCCTGCTTGAACGTCTCCAACTGTTTATGACCTGCGGCGATCCACGCCGGTGCGGGCTTGGCGCCGCAACCAGCCAGCAGAAGGAGTGGAAACAGCAAACAGAATAACTTCTTCATGGCAGTTTGATCTCCGGTTTGGTTTTGAAGGGGATCATCCGCTCGATCTCGTCGGCCAGGTCGCGGATGGTCTGGATTGTCTCATCCAGCTCATTCCGGAGCGCCTTCAGATCTTTCGTCGAATCGGCCGCCTCGGTACTGATCTTGTTGATGTTGTCGAACGTGGCATCGATCTTTGCCAGTTTTGCAAGCAGGTCGCGGAGGATGTTCCGAAACTGCGGCAGGACGCCGTCCCGGCCGTAGAGCTCCTCATCGGTCTTACCGGCCATCCCATCGACCCGCTGGAGAATACCGTCCGCCTTGACGGCCATCCCATCGACCCGCTGGAGGATACCGTCCGCCCTGGCAGTGATGTCCCGGAGCTTCTTCAGGGACTCGTGGATCGATTTGACGCTTTCCGGATCGCCGACGACCATCTCCAGAAGAGAGTCCCTCTTGGAAAACCGGGCAACCAACGCCTCCGCGTCCCGGAGGATCCGGTTCACATCCCCTTTCGGATCGGCGAGGTTCGCGGTGATCCCTTCAATATTGGCCATGATCCGGTCCGCCTTGTCGATAATCGGCTGCGCCCGCTTGATGATTTCATTGATATCATTGGATTCGGTCAGTTCCGGGATCGTCAGCGGCGAGAGGGGGAGACCGTTGAGGTTGGTCGTCTTGACGAGAATCCGCGGCGAACCGATCAGCGGCTTGTCGAGGACGAACTTGCTGTCCGCCCGGATCATCCGGATATGGCGCTCCGGGATCTTGATCCGGATGAGGACGGTCCCCTGATCGTTCAGCTCCAGCGAGCTGACCCGGCCGATCGTGAACCCCCAGACGGCGACCGGCATCCCCTCGGTCAGGTTTTCACCTGTATGCGAGGAGAGGGTGTAGGTATAGACTTTGGAGAACATCCCCTTTTTGTAGGCCACATACCCGATCGAGGCCATGATCAGAAAAGACGTGATCGTGATGAAGAGACCTACCTTGAATTCAATTCTCTGCGTCATCCGTTGCCCCGTAGCGTTCTTTTTCCCAATTATAATCAAAAAAATGGGCTTCTGCAATCAAATCATCGACCTTTCGGAGAGAATCCATGAAAAATCGCCCATCCGGAAGGTCCGGAAAGATCCGGAAGGGCCTGTCCAGAACGACAACGGCGTCGCGGACCATCGCCGCCCGGATGAGCATAATGCAGAAGCGCTCCTCCGCGGTGAGAGACGGATTCCGTTTTTCGGCGGTTGCGGCCACGCCGAAACGTCGCAACAGATCCAGCGCCAGCGTCTTCGCCTCTTCCCAGGGCATGTTCTCGTGGTATTGTCGGATCAGGGCGATATTGCTCCACACGGGCAGATTGGATATCAGGGGGACCTCCAGGGAAACCAGTCCCAGATGCGACTTGTGATCCGCCAGGAAACCCTCCAATGCCTTTTCCAGGGCCTCTTCATTTTCGAAGAGCCTCAGATGAATCTTAAGATCGATGACAGCGCCTCGATGGTTACGATGGCCAGAAAGACCTTGACCATGCCGTTTAACACCGCAACAGGAATGCTCGTCAGCTCTTGCGAGGCATTCAAGCCGAGTCGGATCGGGATCAGCGTGATGAAAAATCCGAAGGCCGCGCACTTGATCAACAGGATGACGATATCCAGGATATCGGCGGAATGAAGCAGGGTATCAATATAGGCATCCACGCTCGTTCCGAAGACCAGGCTGGAGACGAGCAGCCCGATGGAGAGAACCACCAGCGCAAAAAGGCTGGTAAGGAGGACCATGGAAAGCATGCCGTTGAGGATCCGCGGGATGAAAAGATAGTGGATCAGATCGATCCGGAAACTTTCCAGGGTATTCAGCTCCCGGCTGACCTTCATCACGGCGATCTCGGCGTTGATCGCGGAGCTGGAGCGGAGCGCGATCAGCAGCACCGTCACGAAGGGCGACAGTTCCGTGACGACGAAACCCATCAGCAACCGCCCCAAATAGTCGCTCAATCCCAGATTCTTGACCACTTGAAAAGCCATGCCGTTGATCAGGGAACCGAAGATCACCGCCACAAAGAGAAACAGCGGCAGGATCTGGACCGAGGTGAAGTAGAACTGATGGATGAAAACCATGCGCGATGCACTGTTGTACGTCCGGCGGTCGAAAATATTCAGAAAAACCCGGGTGGCAAATTGAAGTGTGCCCCGCAGCGGGAGGATCTTGCTCAGGAAGGCTTTCCCAATATTTTCGATGGTCGTGATCATGGCGCCCATCTTCCCCAAAATAGCAAAAAACTGCAAGCAAATGATATGAATTGGCAGTATATTAGCACAAGCCTTGCGCGCTTGCAAAAGAGATTGAACGGAGGTTTTATATTGACAAAATTCGTTTGGCGTTTATATTACGCGCGGTGGTTTCAAATGTGAATTGAACCGCCGCTTGCAAACAACTCATTGTGACATGTTGGGAGGTAGAAAATGAAAACGGAAAACAAGGGACGTAAAACCTTTATCATGTTTCTCTTGGCTTTTTTGATCGGATTTTTCGTCGTTTCCATCGTGGAGGTTCTCCGCTCCTCCTTTGCGCCATCGGCTCCGGGACCGGATGTGCAGGTCGCATCCGCCGTCTCCCCCGCTGAAGTGTCGCGGGCGCCCTTATCCTTTGCGGATCTTGCCGAGAAACTGAAGCCCTCCGTCGTAAATATCAGTACGACCAAGACGATTCGCGGCGGAGGATTCCGTTCCCCTTTCGGCCAGGGATCGCCTTTCGATCGTAATTTCGGCGGGGATGATTTCTTTGAACGATTTTTTGGCGACATGCCACAGCGGCAATTCAAACAGAAGAGCCTCGGTTCGGGGTTCATTATCAGCCATGACGGCTATATCTTCACCAACAACCATGTCGTCGAGCAGGCGGACAAAATCATTGTGAAGCTTTCCGACGGCAAGGAGTACGAAGCGAAAGTGATCGGGAAAGACGCAAAGACCGACATCGCCCTCATCAAGATCAAGTCCGGCGACAACTTGCCCGTTGCGGAAACAGGCGACTCCGAAAAACTAAGGGTCGGTGACTGGGTTCTGGCCATCGGCAACCCTTTCGGTCTGGAGCAGACGGTAACCGCAGGCATCGTAAGCGCGAAAGGCCGGGTGATCGGCGCGGGACGCTACGACAATTTTATTCAGACGGACGCCTCCATCAACCCGGGAAACAGCGGCGGGCCGCTCTTCAACATGGACGGAAAGGTGATCGGCATCAATACGGCCATCGTCGCCCAGGGGCAGGGAATTGGCTTCGCCATCCCGATCAGCATGGCCAAGACCATTCTTCCGGATCTGAAAGCCAGGGGAAAGGTTACCCGGGGATGGCTGGGGGTTTCCGTACAGGACATCAGTGAAGAAATCGCAAAAAGCATGAAGCTCAAAGACCGGACCGGCGCTCTGATTTCGGATGTCTTCAAGGGGGATCCCGCCGACAAGGCCGGGCTCAAATCGGGCGATGTCGTCATTGAGATCAATGGGAAACCGATTAAGGATACGCACGAGCTGCTGGTGATGATCGCCGGATTCCGCGTCGGCGAAACCGTAAAGATCAAGATCGTTCGGGACGGGCAGGGAAAAAGTCTCTCCCTGGTCATTGCCGAAAGAACAGAAAAGGCGGAGATGGCGTCTGCTCAGCGCTCCGGTGAGGCGTTCGGCATGAGCGTCCAGGAGATAACACCGGAGATCGCGCAGCAACTGGGTCTTTCGATCAAAAAAGGTCTCATCGTCGTCGATGTCCAGGAGGGCAGCGTCGCGGATGAGGTTGGCATTCAGGTGCAGGACCTCATTCTCCAGGTGAACAAGGCCAAAATCGCAACCATGAAGGAGTATCAGCGCGAGATCGCAAAGGCGGGAGAAAAAGGCAGTATCCTCCTTCTGATCAAGCGGGGGAAATCGACTTTTTTCGTACCGTTGATCAAATAGAAAAGGATCATCAGGACACCCGGATGGACCACCGTGAAGAACTGCTGAAGATCTATAAGCTGCTCGACGGGTATTTCGGCGATCTGCACTGGTGGCCCGCGGTCAACCCCTTCGAGGTCATGGTTGGCGCGATCCTTACGCAGAACACCGCATGGACCAACGTCGAAACGGCCATCAAGGCGTTGCGGAAGAGGCGGCTTCTCACTCCCGCAGCGCTTTCACGAATACCGGAAGCTGAGCTTGCCGAGATCATCCGGGCGTCCGGTTATTATCATCTGAAGGCTGCAAGGCTGAAGGCGTTTGTCCGGTTTTTCATGGATAATTATTCCGGAAATGTCGCGGCCATGAGGACCGAGGGGCTTCCACTGCTCCGCGAGAAGCTCTTGGGCATCCGCGGCGTCGGGCCGGAAACCGCCGACAGCATCCTCCTCTACGCCTGTCAAAAACCCATCTTCGTCAGCGATGCCTATACTCGGCGCCTTTTCCTCCGTCATGGTCTGATCGATGAGGCCGTCGATTATGGTGGAATCCAGTCCCTGGTGATGGCTTCTCTCCCGAGCGACAGGAACCTGTTCAACCAGTTTCACGCGCTGATCGTCGTTGCGGCCAAAACCTTCTGCAAAAAGAGACCCGAATGCGCAGACTGCCCGCTGGCCATTTTGAATGCGGGGAGGAAGATCGGTTGAGAAAACCTGCGGAACCGCTATGCAACTAAACGACTACACGGGTGTAATCCACCTGCATTCCGCCTATTCCTTTGACGGCCGCACCCCGATTGCGGACATCATCACGGCGGCGCGCCAAAAGGGGCTTGACTTCCTGTTGCTGACGGACCATTCAACGACAAAGGCTCGCGAAGACGGATACGAAGGATGGCATGACGGCACTCTTCTCATTGTAGGCGAGGAGATTGCACCCCGCTTCAACCACTACCTTGCATTTGGTTTGAGCGAGCCGATAGCGTGCGCGGAAAGGGAACCGGATCTGCCGCCGCAGGAATACATCGACCGCGTGCGGGCTCATGGAGGAATGGGCTTCATCGCCCACCCGGATCACAGGGGAACCGCATTGTTTCACGTGAAACATTACCCCTGGAACGACTGGTCCGTCACAGGTTACGCGGGCATGGGAATCTGGGATTTCATGACGGACTGGCAGAACAGCCTTACCGGCCATCTTCGGGCCATTCGGAGTTACGCATTTCCTGCCTATTTTCTCCGCGGTCCTTCCCCGGCTACCCTCGAACGCTGGGACCGAATGACACAAATGCGCCGCATCGCAGGAATCGGCGAACTGGACAACCACAACAGCCGGAAACGTATTCTGGGAATTCGTTTTTCCATATTTCCCTTCTCCAGGGTCTTTCGTCTCATCCGGACGCACATCCTCACCGAAAAACCCCTCTGCGGTGACAGCCGGTCCGATATTCCAGCCCTGCTGGACGCCTTGAAAAGGGGGCGGGCTTACATCTCCCTCGACCATTTCCAGCCGGCGAACGGATTCTCGCTGATCCTGATGGAGGAGGAGAGAAAAGCGACAATGGGAGATGACTTCATTCTCCACCATTCCGCGGAACTCCGGACCTCTTTTCCCCACCAGGCACGGATCCGCCTGATACGAAACGGAAAACTCTTCCATGAAGCTGCCGGGAAGGAACTTTCCTTGACTCTCCACGATGGCGGCGTTTATCGGATCGAAGCCGACCTGAAGGCCTTTGGCCGCTATCGCCCCTGGATTTTTTCCAACCCGATCTACGTAAAATATGGCTAATAAAAAGATGCGTGCCCTTATTGCACGGCGTGTCATTCATGCACATATTTTCGGGAATTGAAGCACCAAATGGCTTCCCGGCCCTGAACGCCGCCATATTGTGCTTATTCCGCACTTACTCCCCACTGTCCCCTTTTTTCCCGAACCGATTCACTGCCTTTTTTGCTCTCGCGCTATCAAGTCAGTAAATAGCCTGACAAACTGTAAATATTCTTTATCACATCGTTTTTTATTTCCCCTTGTTTTTTGCGGCAATACCTGCCATCATACAAACACCTTGTGATCCGCGTTGGCACCATTATTGCTGTGCACGCTCATACATTAAACTGGACATCCGTTGCGTGCGACACGATAGGTGCGCAGTCCAAAGCACAACAACGTTGTTGCTCCTGTGGCGGGTTTGATATCGTGAAGATGCAATTGGAAGGAGAAAAAACATGGCAGACATGATGAAGGATGGGCCTGTCCATCCCGTTAAGATCCAGGACAACACATTCCGCGATGGTCATCAGTCCATCTACGCGACCCGGATGCGCACGGAGGACATGCTTCCCATCGCCGAACAGATGGATGAGGTAGGCTTCTGGGCAATGGAAGTCTGGGGAGGCGCCACTTTTGACACGATGCACCGCTTCCTCGGTGAGGACCCGTGGGAAAGACCAAAGACCCTGAAGAAGTATCTCAAGAAGACCCCTTTCGCCATGCTGCTCCGCGGGCAGAATCTGGTTGGCTACCGGAACTATGCGGATGACGTCGTCCGGGCCTTTGTCGATAAATCCTGCGAGGTCGGCATCGACGTCTTCCGGGTTTTCGACGCGCTGAACGATCTGCGGAATTTTCAGACTTGCGTCGAGAGGATCAAGGCCAACGGGAAACACTTCCAGGGCGCAATCTGCTACTCTCTGACCCAACCCCGTCTCGGCGGCGACGTCTTCAATCTGGAATATTTCGTGAATAAATGTAAAGCAATCGAGGCAATGGGGGCCGATAGCATCTGCATCAAGGATATGGCCGGGATCATCTCTCCCTATGACATCTACGATCTCATCGCCGAACTGAAGAAGGTCACCAAGCTTCCCCTTCACCTCCACACCCATTATACCAGCGGCATGGCCTCCATGTCCTATCTGAAGGCTATCGAGGCCGGCGTCGATATCATCGATACCTGTCTTGCCCCCTATGCCCTGCGGACCTCGATGCCCGCCATCGAGCCGCTTGTCGTCACCCTGCAGGGGACGAAGCGCGACACCGGTCTGGATGTGCGCAAGCTGATCAAACTGGGCGAGCATCTCGAGAAGATCGCCCCCAAGTACCAGAAGAACCTCGCCGCGAACAAACTTTCCCTGATCGATGCAGGCGTTCTCGCGCACCAGATCCCCGGCGGGATGATCTCCAATCTCATCAGCCAGCTCAAGGAGATGAACGCCCTGGATCGTCTGGATGAGGTCCATGCGGAGATCCCGCGAACAAGAAGGGAGGCGGGAACGCCGCCCCTGGTCACCCCCACCTCCCAGATTGTCGGCGTACAGGCCGTCATGAACGTAATCCAGGGTCGGTACAAGATGGTAACCAATCAGTTCAAGGACCTGGTGTACGGACTCTATGGCGAGACCCCGACCCCGATTGATCCCGAGGTTCAGAAAATGGCCCTGAAGCACTACAAACGCGGCCAGACCCCGATCACGGGCCGGCCCGCCGATTACCTGGAACCTGAACTTGCGGACGACAAAAAGAAGATCGGCAATCTTGCCAAGACCGATGAAGATCTGCTGACCTACGCCCTCTATCCGGCGACCGGCGAGCAGTTTTTGAAGTGGAAGTACGGCGTGGAACCCATGCCGGAAAACGTGAAACCACCCAAGGCCCCGGAAGAAGTCAAGGGGAAAAAAGAGGGATAGGACGCAAAAAGATTAAACAGCCCATCATTTCCTCCAATGGACTGTAGGTGCGCCTTCGGGACTGCCTTCGTCCATTGGAGGACCTTCCATTTGCCGGTGACGCTTTATCGTCACCGGCGTCTTTTTTTCTCTTTTCAGTTTCTGCGCTGATTTTGTCTTTTCAGCGAAACGGTAATGATGATATAGCCTCCACCATGATCAAAGCGCTATCCACATTTGCCATCCGCCACGGCCTGATCCCGATCGCCTACGGGATACTCCGCCTCTGCCTTCTAACGGTCCGGATCCGCTTCTTCCATGAAGAGGAGCTCTTTGACCATCTCCATCGGGGCGGAAAGGGCGTCATCGCCTTCTGGCATCAGCGAATCCTGCTGGTCGTCAGTTACGCGCGGCGCTTCAGGGAATTCACCCCGGTCGCAATGATCAGCCAAAGTCGGGATGGGGATCTGATCGCAGACGTCGCTCGGCGGCTGAACTTCCGCCCCGTCCGCGGTTCGAGCTCCCGCGGCGGCCGCGAGGCGCTTGCTGCGGTGGTCGCGGAGCTTTCGGCTCATCCCTTGGTCGTTCATGCCGTGGATGGACCGCAAGGCCCCCGCGGCCTCATCAAGGCCGGCATCATCCGGATGGCCCAGCTCTCCGGCGCCCCGATCATCCCGGTTTACATTTCCGTGAACCGCGCCTGGATACTCAAAAGCTGGGACCGCTTCCTCATCCCGAAACCCTTCAGCACGGTCTGGGTCCGCTGGGACGAACCGATCCCTGTTCCGGCCACGCTCGACAACGATGCCTTCGAGACCCTCCGTCTGGAGATCGAAAAAAGAATGCGGGACAACCAAGAGGGGGATGACCGGAAACGCGGCTGGAAGGAAACCCTATTTTAGCCCCAGCAGCAATATACCGCCGTCGATAACGATTTCCGCTCCCGTGGTATAATTGGACGCTTCGGAAGCAAGGTAGAGGGCGGCGCCCACGATCTCATCGGGCTGTCCCATCCGGCCCGTGGGCAGCATCTTTTCCAACGCCGCTTTCGCCTTTTCGGCCTCTTCCGGCGCGAGGTGCGCCCAGTGGGAATTCATCATCTTGGTGCTGATGGGTCCCGGAGCGATGGCGTTGACCTGGATATTCAAGGGAGCCAGCTCGCTGGCAAATGCCCTCGTAATCATCCGTACTCCGGCCTTGGAGACGGAATAGACGCTCACGCCGGGCTCAGGATTGAACCCGTCAACGGAGGCAATATTGATGATTTTTCCGCCACCCTGCTTTTTCATAATCCTGGCCACGGCCTGGCTTACGAAATAAACCCCCTTCAAGTTCAGGTTCATGATCGTATCCCAGAGGCGCTCGTCGGATTCGAGGACGGAGCCCATGGCCGGGCTCGCGCCGGCGTTGTTGACGAGGATATCGATCCGGCCGAACCGATCCATCACGGTGTTGACCATTTTTTGGATCTCATCCATCTTGCCCAAGTGGGCCGGTAGCGGAAACGCCTCACCGCCGAAGGCCCTGATTTCGGCCGCCGTCGCTTCCAGATCCTGCGCCTTGCGGCTGGTGACGACCACTTTGGCCCCGCCTTTGGCGAAACCAAACGCTATCGCCTGGCCGATGCCGCGGCCGCCGCCGGTAACAACCGCGACTTTCCCTTTGAGTGAAAATTGAGATAGATCGAACATCGTTTCATTCTCCTAAAATATGCAATATTTACTTTGCCGTTGTTACCTTCTTGCTAAAGACTTCCCGGTCGCCGCCGCTCATGCCGGCGATATATTTCACCAGCGTCTTCCGGGATTCGATATCGTACTGGGTCGTAATGGCGATCTGCTCCATAATCGGTGAGCCGCCGCCGTGGTAGTTGCCCACATTCATGATGCCGCCCGTCGCCGAGCAGAGAAAGTCGCCCAAATATCTCCAAAACTGGGCCTGATCCTCTGCCGACATCTTCGGATTCCGCTTGGTGTATTTGAGGAGCATCTCCCCGGTTTCCGGATTCTTGAAATCTCTCTCGTGGGGGAACGTAGCCACAACGCCGCCCGCAAGGTCGCAAAGGATCTCCGCCTCGCGCCAGACCGCTTCGCCCGACAGGCAACGACCGACGTTGCAGTAAATCGAATTGGGAATGAAAGAGCCGGGACCGTAAGGCACGAAACCGATACCCGGTATATAGACCTCGGGTTTTCCCAGATCGGATGCGGTATATCCCGCGGCGTAACCCAACTCGGCAGTCATGATGAGCTCCGCCAGCTTTTCGCGGACATGGGACTGCTTATGAATGTTGTTCACCTCGGCGGCAAGGGCGGCCGTCCCCATAATGACATCGCCGATCGCGGGCTTGCAGCCTGAATAGGAATGGCGGTGGAACAGGGCAAACAGGAGGGCCAATACGCCGCCGTGCTGATGTTCTCCGGCCAGAAAGACCCTTTCCCAGGGCACAAAGCAATTTTCAAAGATCATATAGGAATCGGTTGCGCCCGGCACGAACCCGCGCTTGAAATGATCTCTCGGCCTTAAATTGTGGATGGTAACGACCTGTTTCAACCCTTCCCAGTCTCCCGGAACGGCGAAACCCACCGCGTAATCTTTGTCTTCGGCGCGCAATGCGCGGGTGGGCAGCACCAGGACTTCATCGGCCACGGAGGCTTCCGAGATATGAACCTTGCAGCCTTCAACCACGATGCCGTCCTTCAGCCGCTCCTTGATCCGCACATAGGCGCCGGGATTCGGCTGATCGGCGGGCCGGAGCATCCGGTCGCCCTTTACGTCCGTCTGGGCGCAGCAGCCGACCAGGTCCTCCGACTGGAAGCGGGTGAGCCACTTCTTGAAGTTCTCATGGTACTGGGTGGCCCCTTTGTTCACCTTGTCCGCCTCATAGGAGACGTTGTACATCGCATTGGCGCCGTCGATCCCCATGCAACGCTGGATGCAGCCGCCGACCTTTCGACAGAGCATCCGGGTCATGTCCTGCTTCCGGTGCAGGTCTTCCTTGTTCTGATGGATGTGTGTAAAACGGTTGATTCTCTCCCCTGTGAGGTGAGAAATCGCCGTGCAGAGCTCCTGATTCTCCGGCTTGGCCGCTTCATCATACGTCGTGCCGATGGTATTGAGGCAATCCATCTGCATTTCATCCGTCCTGTCGATCAACTGGCCG
>Ga0100394_1002406_pt1 | contig 15487 bp, 14 predicted proteins | sample CryGeymeta201518_FD_81549 | JGI IMG/M metagenome (GOLD analysis project Ga0100394, IMG submission 81549) | Groundwater microbial communities from Crystal Geyser aquifers in Utah, USA - Crystal Geyser metaG 2015-18 | ecosystem: Environmental > Aquatic > Deep subsurface > Groundwater | place: USA... | reverse complement strand
TCGGATCTTGCTGCTAAATATGCTTCATGGGCATTTTTTTCCTCGACTGTCAGCTTGCGGTCGTCCTCTGATGAATCTGCCATGGTGTCCTTGTGTATAATGTTGATTTGGATGTTTGTTTGTTGTTTGTTTAGAGCAATGAGTCTTTTAGTTTTTTAGGCAAATCGTCGTTTTGTGCGCAATGGAAAGTAGATTGCATTAAGAGAGCCTGGGATGAGTAAAGTGTGTCTACAGCAGAGTTACAGTCAAGATAAGCAAAAGGTCTACTTGGGCACGAATAAGGGAGGAGCAGCTGGAAAACAATTATTAAGTAACCAAAGCGAAATCAAGCCAACAAAAAATAAATAATAACATGGATATAAATTTTGAGAAGTGCAAAATAAGAAGGAAATACATTCGGTTGAAGGACAGTCCAAGAGGTGAGCGTGATTTACTCAATCATGGATTCGTTTGAGGCCACCCACTCATCATCAGAATAGCAATCACAAAACAACAGCTTGCGAGTGAAGGTTTGGACGTCGCAAGACTTGGTTGTTGGTTACCGTACCCGTTTACCTCCTCAATCCATCATAAATTTTATTTGGAACACTCAACAGGATAGAGAGAAGGAAGAAGATTCAAGACAAAAAGAAGAAATAATGGCTACGGTAAGTTGCTATCTGGGATCTGGGCTTCTCACGTGTCATGCTCTTTTGCGCGTACAGATTACAGATTCTTCTCTTCCTTCAAATCCTCACAATGTGCATCTCAACTTCTTAACAGAGAACATCTTTCGAAAACTCGAACGAGATTGGCGTCTTTGCTGCTTTGACAAATTCCTATTGCTTAACTGGTGTTGGGGGATCTGAAAATTTTTATTCTGTGTTCGAATCCGAGCTTTCCGGTCACATTCCTGTCATTCATGCCACTATTTCAGGATGCCGCTTTGTTGGGAGAGTCACAGTTGGAAACCGAAGAGGTCTGCTGGTACCCAATACAACAAATGATATGGAGCTTCAGCATTTAAGGAACTCATTGCCAGATTCTGTTGTAGTGCAGAGGATTGAAGAACGCCTTTCTGCGCTCGGAAATATTGTTGCCACCAACGATCACGTGGCCCTTATACATCCCGATACGGATCGAGAAACAGAAGACGTGATTGCAGATGTTTTGGGCGTTGAAGTTTTCCGTCAAACTGTAGGAGGGCAACCTCTGGTGGGAAGTTACTGTAAATTCACAAATCAGGGTGGCATCGTTCATCCACGAACGACAGTGGAGGATATTGAGGAACTTTCTTCTTTGCTGCAGGTTCCACTAGTAGCAGGAACGGTTAATCGTGGATCGGATGTATTGGGTGGAGGTGTCGTTGTCAACGATTGGTCGGCGTTTGTTGGATTGGATACAACCGGTACTGAGATCAGTGTAATTGAAAGTATTTTCAAGCTATCTGGAAGAGGAACACAACAAGCACAGTCAAGCATTGTAACGGATATTCGAAGTTCCCTTATCGATCAGCTTTCATAATTTAATCGTTTCTAATGATGGGGTGCCTTTGTGGCCTCTCGACTAAGGTCACCTGTAAAATACTAAGAACCTTTGAAGACATGATTGTGATAGCAGTTTACGGTAGCTACTTTCAACCATCGTTTTTATGAAAAAAATTGAAATTACAACATAGACTTGTATTATGCAGGTACAACACTACTATGATCTATTTAGTATTCAATCCGCGATTCAACTTTAAAAAAAATGGAACGTCTAATTTAGAAATGGAACGTCTAATTTACGGGGATCACAACTTTGGGGATCACAACTTTGGCGCCCGCAGGGCACCAAGGTTACCTGAGGGCAACCATTGGCACCCTGGAGGGTGACAGAGTTGATCACAGCCGGACCACGCCCTCCAAGGAGGATAGGATCTGCGATTCAATTTAGTTGAAAGTAATTTCGCTGGGCTTTCGTTTATTCTTGCTTGTTTGCAAAATGGGCTAGCAAGAGTACCATTGCACACAAACCCTGTTGGAAGATACGATATTTTTGTGGAGTCCTTTTATTGTGACGACACAAACACGATATATCTTTACGGCACGCACAAAACGACACAACATGAATAAACGTTGTAAAAATAGTTGCCAAGCTTAGGATTCTGAAAAGGAAGGGAGAGGCTAAGTCAACATCCCATTTAGAAGAATGACTGTTGCGAAATTGTTGAGAAAACCCTGGAGCAAGACACAGGGTATTCGTTTGAACAGGGCGAGCACGTTGAATCACTTCGCTCTAGTTGGACAATTGATGATTAAATCTTCGCTGCAGGGCAAGCTTGAGTTCAAGCATCGATCTAATTTCTGCATCTAGAGTGCAAATGATCACCAGAAGATTGCTCTGTTTATAGACGTGATAACATTGGTGTGAGCTGACTAAAAATTGAGTCAATGCATGATTTCGAAGACATCTTGATTTTTTTGGCAGAGTCAGCTTCTTTTTGTCTCGGATTTGTCGGCATCTCGCTAGCTAGCTAGTAGCTAACGATCGGGATCTACTATCTAATGATACACATCATTCTCGTCCAGTTTCCACAAAGTTTGATTCAATATTTGATTCACAATGAACCTTGAACCTACCAAAGTTTACCTCGTACAACTGAAAAAGTCTCGGTTATGAAGCAAAAGAGTAAAGCATGCCATATCTTTCGATTTTCATGCCTCATACCTGCAGCCTGCAGCAAGCCCCTTGCCTGTCATCTTCAGCAGTTACTCTTTTGAAGTGGCGTGCTTCTATCTCACTTGATTGCGTCTGCGTTCAGGTTTTAAACCTCTCCGTAGAGCTTGATCAAGATATTATTGTATTCATTTAAATGGTGTAGAGTATGGAAGAAGATGTCTACTCTGGTTCCTGACTCGGTCTAATAAGAACTTTTTTCTGGGTGACAACGATTGAAAGAATCTTAACAATGAGGTACTTTTAAATTTCATTCCTACTCGGAGTAAAGAGAAAATCACTCTTATTATTTCAAGTAGAGCGGTAACTTGCGCCACCGCACCATGCGCATCAATTGAATAATCTGGCTGGAGTCCAGATCAAGCAAGAACCAAGCATCTCTTGCTTCAGCAAGACAACCCTCTCATTCTAGGAACCAACTCGTGTTGTGTGAGAGTCAATACTACATACCGACATATTGAATTAATTGCAAGTCCCTGAAAATGGCTGATGAAGGAGAAACACCCGCCGAGGTCGAGGCCGAGACCGAGGCCGTCGCCGTTGAAGAGGTTCAAATGAGTGTCTTGGATGCTCTCAAAGAGGTGAGTCGAATGAATGGGGTTGTGAGGCGTTTTGACTTCAATGTATGGGAATATCATCGCCTGACTTGCAAACCTCCTACCTTAACTACTACAGGTCCTGAAGAAAGCAAAGATCCATGGGGGGCTCAAGAAGGGACTCCACGAGTGTGCGAAGGCTCTTGACATTCGATCCGCCCGTCTTTGCTGTCTGGCAAAAGATTGCGAGAACGAAGAGTACAAGAAGCTCATCCGTGCTCTTTGCGCCGAGGGTGAAGTCCATGTTCTTATGGTTGAGTCTGGAAAGGAACTTGGCGCCTGGTGTGGCCTTGCCAAACTAGAAGATGATGGAAGCGTCAAAAAGGCTGTCCGCACTTCTTGTGCCGTCATTACCGACTTCGGAGAGGAAACCCGAGCTCTCTCCATTCTTTTGGATTACTTGCAGAAGCAGGCTTCTGAGGCTGAACTTTAAGTGTCTTATAGAATCAACTCTTACGTCGCCTTGTTGCATGCACACATATTTCTTTGTGCTCAGCATGGAGTTTCTTATCCTCCTCGTGGATATTTACCCTTGCTTTAAAGATTGTCGTGAGACTTTTGTCTGACCGTAGAATTAGTCGCAAGAGTTTCCTATTTATTCGCTAACTGAATGAGGGTTTAGGCTTGCCTTGGCCCTCTCGACTCGTCTTAGACTTGTTGAGCAATATCTCATCTGGCAAAAGAGAAGGATAGAGTAGTTCTCTGAGCCGCCGTGCTCCTGCAAGAAGCGCTCTGAAGTTGCGTATCAATGAAATTTTTCGGCAAAGCGCCAAGCCTATTCGTAAACAAGTACGTTTCACTCTAATAATGAAGTTCAAATCTTTTCTTGTTTCTAGCGACTAAGACTGCGACGTCGGAGAAGGAGATTGGCTGCTTTTGTGAGCCCTATTGTGGTGCTTGGTTTCCTACATTATTGTAGAGTAAAGTACTACTACTACGCCCCAGTGCAGCAAAGTGTTGAAAGCATATTCTGAATAAACTGGCTCGGACTCTGTGGCGAAGTTGTGTACTCAAGTAACGGTACTACTCAGTAGCCCTCGGGTAACCTTCGTGATCCCCGTTTTAGACGTTCCAGTTTTCGTTTTTTTTACTCAGTACAAGTCAGCCAGTGCCTGTGTCTTTAGGGAGAGGGTTACTTTGTTTATTGGAAGGTAAATACGGAATGAATCACTAGCTAGTAGACTAGTCTACTAGTAGAGTAGTTTCGAATCGACCAAGAGGAGGCAAAACGGGAGCAATTATTGTTGGAGACCGCTGCAGCAAACATGTATTGACGTTGCTAGTTTCAACTTCGGCGAATTCTGTTCCTGGTGTGCGATGGCCCTAGACAGACACTCCTCCCCAGGATGATTCTATTCTATGTCCAGGGATCAACGGTCCGGAAGTATAATTGGTGCTCAGTCTTACTCAGGATTAGGTGGCAATGTCAGACAAAGGAAAATGATATGCAGCAGTATTAGTATACAACGAAAAAGATGAACTGCTTTGATGGTTCGAACTCATGTGATGACCCACTTAGAAGGTAGCTCGATTCCCGAACTTCCCAGCTCAGGTACGGTCTCCGTCTTTCTGTGGACCTTCCTGGTAATTGTGTGCTTGCTTGATGAGGGCACGATTTTGCTTGACTAGGTAGGCAATATCGGCAGAAGACAGGTAAGGAGGGCAGCTCTTTTCGTTTCCTTTTGTCCCTTCCCGATCATAGACGTCACAAAGGTTGACGGCAACGTCTGGACTGCGATCCGTGTGGTGATCCCACGAATCTGTCCCCGCAAATCCGTGGTTATGTCTAGAGCTTTTTTCACGAGATCGACGAGGAGAGCCCTGCCCTGCCTCCCTTGACAAGTGGGGATCACAACTCACAGAAGACATTGACGAAGAGTTCGCCACAGCAGGAAGCGCTTCTTCTGGTCCCGGCAAAGGAGAAAATTTACTCAATCTGTAAAAGTCCGGTGGATCCTCGGCCTTCGTTTCCGGGTCATTCTTTTGCGGGCGCTTCATTTTAGTACAAATATCCGGCAAACCTCGCAAGAATAATTCATGCCAGTAGGCATTAAAATCGGGTCCAGGTGTCGTAATACGTCGGAAACCCCATCCATTGACCTTTAAGTATTTTACATAGCACATTGAAAGTTTATAGTGAGGTTCGAATGCACAAGCAGAATGGATTTTGTATTCGAGCATAAGCAAATGAAACAAAACCTACCTGACGCATGAAAGAAGCATACTTGGAGCTGCGAAAGAACTTAGGGATGATCTTCTCCTCAAAGACTTTAGGTTTCAACACACGCCAGGCTCTGCCATGAGGGAGCCACGCAATCAGATCTTGATATTTTGGAGAGGAAAGGATTTCGTGAAGCTTGCAGGGAAAAGCTGTGTTAGGTTTCACAATTGATGGCTCATTGGCTTGACGAGTGTAGGGGGCAGGGGTAGAGGTTGCGGGACTAGCAAAATTGTTGTTCTTGGTCCCGCAGGTAACGGAGGAGTTATCATCGTGAGAAGAGCTGTTGCGCGCTACGATGACAATGCCCTGCTTGGGTCGAAAGATAGAGGCATTCCCCGCAGCAGCACCCCGATGTTGTCTGGGAGGAGGGAGAGCCCCCCCTCGACGAGGTGGGGAGAAGCTAGCATACAAGCTGTCCTCTACACTATCGCTGCGTGTCGAAGGAGGGGAAACATTGCTGTAGGGTCGTGTGCGAACAGGTGAGAAATTCCCAAATCCGCCAGATTCAGGTCGGCCGTACACTTGGTAAACGTATGGATGCCCTCCAGGATTTCTGACGTGACCATGCATTTCTTGTCGACCACGTTGAGAAGACGACGGAGTCACTGCATTTTGGCGAGGAGGAGAACCTGGTGGATAGTGCGCCATTCTTTCACTGATAGATATAGATGGAAAGTTACAACATTGAATATTGAACAGACGGTGAGACGCGAGACAATGAAAGCAGGAGGAATGGTGGTAACAGGGTAACAGGTAACAGGTAACAGCAAATGCCTCCGACGGCATATGGTTGCAATTAGGCAGACGCGGCGACGATATGGATCTCTCGTACCTGCTTCGATTCTGGAAGAAAAGGAAGACTTTAAGGGGGTCTGGGCAATGATAGTGATTATCAAGGTATTCGAGCTTAAATTGTGTCTTTTGTGTTGTTGTGTTTGGCTGTTTGGCTGCCTGTGCCTTGGTAATAATGAATGCGAAAGAATTAATCCGATAGTCGGCATCGCGATCCAATGGGTGTGACGTTGGCGCCTAAATAATCATCACATTCTTAGATCACTCTTCGAAATTGTATGCATTCTTATTCCGATACGCCAGTCGACTATAGATTGATCATTGTAAATCACTAAATAAATAAATGAATACTAAGGAATTCGGCGCTACGCCGCAAGACTACTTTCACGTGACTGAAAATGTAATTTTGCTCCAGAAGACAGAAACAGCAGAGCAATGAACAACTTTTTATACACAGAACAAAGCGAAAGTTTATCAAATGGATATTTTCGTTTTGGTTTTGATCGCCATCAGGGCGGTCACTCTGAAAGCTTGCTGCCACACATTTTTTCGATTCACCTAAGGCCCTTCAGCGCTAAAAGAAAAACCGGTTGCTCGACGATGGATTGGTGTACCCAAATCGTTTCCATCGGAAGCCTGGGAGCTTTTTACTTCTTTATTAGATGCTTGCTCAATCTTCCTACTTTGTGGATGTCGCGCCTTCCATGGAGACGGTGGCTTTCCGAAATATTTGTTTGACGCCCTAGCGAAAACAGAATATCGTGTTTATACTGTCAGCTCGATATGAGAAGTACAAGAAAATTACGAACGGGCGCTATAGTTACCTCGATTGGTTCAATGTCCCAGGTTTCCTTATGATCATAAATCAGATATGTCTCTTCATCAATTTTGTATTCCACACCTTCATAATATTAAAGTAATAAAGAGTGAGGCCAGAACATTCAACGTGCACAAACAATGAGACAATGATGTATGGAGGACAGCAATGAAGCTTCCCAACAAATAAATGAGGCACATACCCCAGGGCCATGCCAAGACAGGTTTCCAAGGAAGAGCAAGCTCCAATTTGACCATGCACTGCACGGTACAAAACATGAGCATGAGAATGGCAATATACTCAAATTTTGAGTGTATGCAGTGCGATGAAACACACGCACACAAAACAAATTAAAATAAATGTCGCACCTTGGTTAACACGAGCGATGAGTCTACCTGTTCAAAAGTCAGTGGACGTACACTGTACCGCGTAATGAATGACCCGAGATTGGCAAGATTGTCGATGAATCTTTGTTTGCCCTGAAAACTGACAAACGGATCGCGAAAGGTGCATTGTTCATCGTAGATTTTTTCATCCACTTCCCCCGATAAAAAATAGGACCGGTCGAAATCGTCCTGAATTCTCTGCAAGGTTTCCTCCGTGGATTGTGGTGATGATTCCAAGTTGATAGGAATGGCTTCTCCTTGCTTTTTCTTTCCGAATAAATTGCCAAATTGTTCCACTCCGTACCAGGCAACTTTAGCCAAGGAGTCGATTTCTTTTTCTTTTGAATTGGTTTGCTTCATTTCAAGCCGAAAAATATCGAAGGAGGTAGGTAATTTATTTGTAGATATCTCTTCTTGGGTACACGGAAAGGATAATCTTGTCTTTGATGTAAAACATAGTGCAGTATACTGAAATGTGCATGCAAGCAGTACTTGCAGTAAGAATGCGGTCGGCACTGTTGCCCCTCTCATCTTTTTTGTTCCTTGCTGCACTCTGCACTCGTAGAATCACTGGATTCGCTCCGTCTATTGACTTCCTGCTCCTTTGTGAATTTGCTGAACGTGGTTCGTGAGTATCTTTTCTTATACACCGGCTAATAGGCAACTATTGTGTTAATACTCGTATACTCGGAATAATATTGGTTGTTGATCGTTTGGGGTTTTTTTTTTCGTCTATTGTATTACAGTACTCAAGATCGTATTGGACTTCTTACCTAAGTAGCTAGAGTACTAGTCTAGTAGTAGTAGTACTACAGATGATCATCATCGGAAGCGGTGGTACTTTGCTAGTAGTCTACTAGTAGTAGCTAGGTAGAGTACTACTAGTGTAGTAGCTAGAAACCGTAGTACTGTACTACTACTACTACTAGTAGTCGTACTAGCTAGTAGTAGTATGTACTTGGCGGCGTATCTTTTTAATTCTTTTTCACGTCATTCATGATTGGAAAGCGTTCCCGTCAGCTCTCAGCCACAAAACACAAAGCAAAAATTAATAATCAAACCTCCAAACAACCATACCCATTGTCACTCTTTTAGAATTACTTTATTAGTGAAATTATAGGGCCAGCAACACAATGTCCACTGAAGAGGAGCTTACGCAGAAAATTTCCGATCTTGGCGCACAAATTGCTGCTGCCAAAAAGGAAGGCAAGCCGAAAGAAGAATGGAATCCAGTACTCCAAGACATGCTTGCAGCTAAAGCCAAGTTTAAAGAAATAACAGGCAAAGACTTTGGCGCGCAACCAAAAAAAAAGGAGGAGGAAACCAAGAAGGATGCTCCAGGACCCGCCAAACCGGTACGTCCAGCGATAAAGGGATGATGTCACGATGTGTCTAATTTTACAATTTGCTCACGAAATATATTTTCGGTGATCACAGCAAGGAGATCCCGACTCTGCTGGAAGCCAAAAGAAAGCGGCCAAGAAAGCAGCTGCCAAGGCTAAAAAGGAAGCTATGAAATTAGCTGCTGCCGGTGGTGCTCCGCCTCGTGCTGTTGGTGGCGGAGGAGGTAATGGCGCTACCCCTACTGTGGCGCCTGTGGCCGCAGGTGGAGGTGCCAAGGCACCTGTATTGCCACCCGCTCGAGCTCCGACAGCAGGAAGCATGCAAATTTTGATCAACCCTAATCAGCCGATTAAGGACCGTCCTATTGTTGCTTTGGCTGCTGGTGTGTATTCGAATACTATTTTAGACTACGAGATTAAAGCGGATCATCGTTGTCGACAAGCAACAATGGGGCTCCCGGACGGAGGGGCAATCGTAGGGGATTTTGCTATTGCGCGATACATTGCTAGGGCTGCTCCCGCATCCAGCCTTTTGCCTCAGGATCCTTCGCATCTGGCAGTGGTCGATGCTTGGGTTGACTACGCTCAATCGCTCATGCTTTTGGAGGAACAGCAACGAGTCCAGGCTGTCGCCATGACTTTGACAAAGGTTTTACAGAAGCAAACATACGTTGTTGGAACCAGCATGTCACTCGCCGATATTACATTGTTCGCTGTAATTGGATTTCCGGCGGAAGTCGAAGGGCTTGCAGCTATTGAGCAGCACATACCTATCGAGGCTACTGCTGCTCTCCGCTGGATTGAAATGATGCGTTGCTCTCCAGCCATCCGCGAGGCAACTCAACTGGCTCTTGGTGTAGCCAATGGTACTGAGGCTGTATTTGATGAAGGAGCTGATATGGACCCTCTTGTATCTGGTATGAATTTGCTCGAAGGCGGTATCGTCGGTAACGTCACGACTCGATTCCCTCCCGAACCAAGTGGCTACCTCCATATTGGACACTCAAAGGCAGTTTTATTGAACGACTATTACGCTCGCCGTTACAAGGGGCGACTTATTGTACGCTTTGACGATACGAATCCATCCAAAGAGAAGGAAGAATATGAACAATCCATCGTGGAAGACTTAGCTGCTCTTGGTGTCAAGCCAGACATGGTTTCCTACACTAGCGACTACTTTGGTGCTATCTACAACTTTGCTCTCGTTATGATCAACAATGGTATGGCCTACATGGATGACACTCCACAGGAACAAATGAAGATTGAACGAGCTGACAGAACAGAATCGCCCCGTCGAACTCAAAGTCCAGTGGAAGCTAAAGAGTTCTTTTTGAAGATGTGTAGTGGTAGCGAAGAGGGCGCGGCTTGGTGTCTTCGTGCAAAGATTGACATGAAGAGCGATAATGGCACCATGCGTGATCCAGTCTTGTTCAGGTCAGTTCCTTCTTTGCTTTTTCTTCTTCTCAGTATGTCCTCGACATTGCGGTTCACTCACTTTGAATATCTCCTCACTATTGCCCTGCGAGCAGACAAAACACAACACCTCACCACCGTACCGGCACTAACTTCAAAGCATATCCTACGTATGACTTAGCATGCCCCATTGTTGATTCCATTGAAGGTGTGAGCCATGCATTGCGTACCACGGAATACAATGATCGCGATGAGCAATATCAGTGGATTCAAAAGACACTAGGTTTGCGTCGCACGCGTATTCATGCTTTTTCCCGAGTGAATTTCACCAACACTGTGCTGAGTAAACGAAAGCTCACTTGGTTCGTCGAGAATGGTTATGTCACTGGTTGGGATGATGGTAAGGTTTGGTTCTCGAAAATACTGTAATCCTTTTGTTATTCTAACAACGCGATCACTCTTTTTGTTCTACTCGAATCTGCTGTCAACTTTAGCGCGATTCCCCACGGTTCGTGGGGTCGTTCGAAGAGGAATCGATATCAAGGCCTTGCGAGAATTCATGTATTCTCAAGGCGCATCTCGTCGTGTTGTAAACATGGTATGGAATACGTTCTGGGCAGAGAATAAGAAAGAAATTGATAAGAAAGCGAAACGCTTCATGGCAATTGATGGCCAACAGCATGCTGTTTTGAACATCAGTAATTGTCCAAGCGAAGAGGATCATGCCTACATCGAAACTCAAGTCCACCCCAAAGACCCAAGTCTCGGCACTAGGTTGATTCGCACTTCCAACAAGGTTCTTTTGGAGGCTGTTGACGTTGAAGGCATTGAGGTCGGAGAAGACATTGTCTTGCTGCGCTGGGGTGCGTATATTGCATTTTCGAGCTCTTTGTTTTGTCTTGCATATTTCGAATTTCGCCGGTGCTAATATTATATCGGATGCTGTGTTGCTTTTATATAGGTGTTGTTAAAATCACAAAGGTTGACGGCGGGCTTGAAGGTACTTACGTTCCTGAGGGCGACTTCAGGGCGGCCAAGCGAAAGATCAGCTGGATTGCCAAGGTAGCCAATGCAACTCCACTCATCCTCACCGAGTTTGACAATTTGATCTCCAAAGACAAGTTGGACGAGGATGACAAGTTTGAAGATTTCATCAATCCCAATACGATGGCCTCCACGAAGGCTGTTGGAGATGCTGGGCTGAAGTCTCTTGCAAAGGATGATGTGATCCAGCTCGAGCGACGAGGGTACTTTCGTGTTGACCGTCCTTATATTGGACCCGACAAGCCGCTGAGCCTTTACATGGTTCCGGATGGAAAAAGTAAAGCTATGTCCGGACTAGCAGGAAAGCTTGCTCATCGTTGAGTCGAAGACTCCTCGTGATGTCGACGATTGAAGTCTCCGTTGTGCCATCTTGGGTGCAAAATATTAAAAATAGTTTTTATTTTCTGTTTCCATGATTATAGATGCACACGATTTCCCTATTTTTTATTTTCTGTTTCAATGATAGGATGCACATGATTTCCCTATTTGTGATGCCAAAAGATGCGCTTCATGGTAAGTGGAAGTCATTCATGTCCTGAATCATCCATGCTTAGTGTGTTTCAGCGAGGAGCTAGTAACTGGAACACTGACCAGCTGGTAAAAATGCTCTGACTTTGCAACGACACGCTGCTTTATGAAAAGTAACGACCTCTAACTGCAAGAAATGTATTGCGAACAAATTCATTGTGCTTCAAAATCTGTGGGAGCCGAGGATGCTCCTCGTACGACTTGCCATTTCCTTTTGCAGATAGTTTTTCGAGCTCTCCAAGAAAATTATCAATGTGCTCTCGCAGCTTTTCAGCAGTTTGTGCGTAGAACTGCTCATGGATTTGTTGCTTTGTTTCGTGGTCACCAGACATGTGTGCCTCGTAAAACTGCCTACGGTAACTAATATTGTTCTCTCCCAATAGCTGGTACAGAAGGACATCCCACACCTCTTCACTCACTTCACCTGTATCCTTGTAAAACAACATTCTGTTGTGGGCATATCCCATGTCTTCAAGCTGGCTATTTTTGTGGGGTATCATGATTTTGCAGAAAGTAGCGGGGGAAGACTCATCTACAAATCCATATCTGGCAAAAAGGTATGATGGGTTTGTCGGATCTCCATAGCTCATTCGGAGAGGTGATCCTGCTGGAACGTCTCTAATGGTCTGTGCATAGCAATTTCCTTCCTCATCATAGCCAAATGCAATTTCAATTTCTGTTCCATGGTTGAACATATCAGCCATTGGAACAATGCGTAAATCACCAGATCCATCTTCAGCTTCAAATGCTCTCGTGTATGAAATTTGGAAGGCCCATTTCTGGAGATCTGAATTTTTCTTTGTCTCTTCACTCAGAAAGGGCACCTGGGGGTAGAAAGAAAAACGTGAGACATTCGCTGACCGAAAATATGTGTCATGTGTGAGATTTTGTTTCTAGACAGAGACGCCACGCACCTGCTTTATGTTTGAAAGGTAGATTAAATTGGCTCTTTCTTTCATTGCAAGTGATGCCACTAACGGAGGCAGACATTCGTAGCTGAAAATTCAAGAAAACAACTTTTGTAAGCTCGCAGACGATGGCTTTGAGTCCTGTCTTTCAAAACATGCACGCACCAGAAAGGAGTCATCGAAGCTCCATTGCTGAAATATCTAGGCAGGGAGTTCAACCAAGGAAACCAAGGACTCTCTTCTCCTTTCTCGTATTCAACCAGTATTTTCAACATGAGGTAAAAATGTCGAAGCTCAGAAGCAGCATTCAAGCTGGTGATGATTTTCTCAGCAGCCTCTTGGCGGCCAAATTCCGTTACTGCTGCAATACTCGAGAGAATCATTTCCTTTGGGACAAACAACACAGGGCTATTTGCTGGAAGATCCTCCGTTGTCATGACAGAAATGTCTAATCCATCTTCACTGGTAAGCTGAAATCCATTCGATCTTTGAACACCGCAAGCAGTTGCCCATTCATCGAACGTTTCAATATCTCGAGGAGCACTCTCGTCGATATTGACAACAGTACGCACGTAGGAATTAAGCTTTGACTGCGTCCGAACGAAAGACAGACTACCAGGACGAGGCTGAGTTTGGAAGCTCGCTACGCCCGACGTCGACACAATGGCAACAGCAAGACCCAGAAGCTTCGTTTCTTTTACACAGCCGACCTGTCCCTCTTGACCTCGTTAAGAATTACTGTACTCATAAAAAGGGGGCGCAAGGGCAAGTTGTGTCGAAAAATCGTAATCAAAGCGCTTTTTGATTGCTTGACGTCATCGATTTCGAGAGCGTGTGCGACCTGCATGCCCTGGAAAAGCACTGCGTATTTAGTAGTAATAATAATAATGATAATATTATTATTATTACTACATCACGAACTGGTGAGCGTTCAAACAAACATAAAAGTGAGAAAATCTCAACAATACAACAATTCGATCGAATAGAAATACACTGGACAAACTAAACCCGACTCCGAGTAGAGTATCATCCTCGAGAACCTATTCGTATTCGTATTCAATTGATTGATATCCCACGGCCACCCTTTCGACCATCTTTGCCAGTTATGTATCAGTATCCTGTTCTATTAGCGACAAAGCGCCTTGCTTCGCTCAGACATACTTCCCTCCTCCTAAGTAAAAGATTCTCCCCAGATCTTTTTTCATTTCAGTCGAGATGGCAGAGTGGCGGTAAAGATGGCACTGATGTCGACCCCTCCAAATTTACCCACGAAAGTAAGCAATGCGAAGCAATAAAAGAGCTGTGAATTTCAAACTGCTGCTCACCTCTCATTCTGTCGAGATTTTTAGTCAAAATTCACATGCCTGAAATGGGCGAAGGTAGTGGCAAGGTTTTAGAATGGTACAAGAAAGAAGGCGATCTTATTCTGAAAGACGATGTCCTGTGTGACATTGAAACAAAAGATTTTTCGTTTGGAATGGTGACAGATGATGAATGCGATGCCATTATGGGGGAAATAATAGTAGAAGCTGGATCAGAGCCAGTGGAAGAAGGTGCAGTGATTTGCACGGTATTGCATCCAGAGCCTAAGAAAAGCGTGAAGAAGGAATCCGAAGATTTAGAACAATAAAGTCGAACGATTGATTTGGAGAATGAGATATTTCAAATTTATGTCTAGACTCAACACAGCTCTACATGTCTTCGAAGAAAATCAATCCCTGCGAGTGACCAGCAGAGAATCTGTAAGGAGAGGAGTCATGTAGAGCAATGGAAGATGGCTAATAGATTATTTTTAATGTAAATATTGAAGAAGGAAGAATGCTTGTCTTCAAAAAATTACGTCAGATGGCGACCACAAATAATAATAAATTAATTGCTTAGCAACTGGGAGCATTCATGACTGGATCAGACGAATAATGCGTGTTCACTACCTCCTCTGCTGTAGTGCCACTGATGCTGGCTCGTTTCGTTGGCATACTTGTGACAGGTTCGTCCTGTCCATCGTTCAGCATTTCTTCTTTAGCCATTAAACAAAATCGCTTTTCGTGGCAACCGTAAGCGTGGGGTTTCAATTCAATGACATTATTGAGTGGGATGCTGACAAAGGGTGCTTCTTTGCGGTCCAGCCCCATAAAGTAAGCATATAAAATGCGAAGGATGCCCTGATGCGCTACGACTAAGACTGGTTCTCGGGTGCGCTCCATTTCTTGCGCTAGGGGTTCCAGTCTCAGAGTAACATCCATATAGGACTCCCCTGAATTGAAACAAAAAGGTTAGATGACGGGCTACTGTTGCAAGCAACTTCTCCTTTCGCATCAATCCACAGCAATTATCACCAAGCATACCTCTCGGATAACGATACGCCAGCTTATCCGCCTGGCGACGCTCAAACTCATCAGGAAAGACCTTTTCGATCTCTTTGTACGTCATTCCATCACAGGTTCCCGCATACAGTTCATCCAAATTACGACGTGCCATGGGTCGAAACTGCATCCACGCAATTTTATCTCCGTTGTCATAAGTATGCTGGATGGTTTCGTGCTCTATGAACTGCGCCGTCTCCTTTGTCCGACGCAGAGTACTCGTCCAAAGTCGAGCCGGTCGCGGTACCTTAATTTCTTCTCCTGTTTCTTCGTCTTTCGTTGTCGTGTGGCCAATGTATTCTTTGGCAAACATGGCTAACCGATGGGCATATTCTATTCCTGCCGGAGTCAATCCAGAGTCACCACCAATTTTTCCGAG
>Ga0100394_1002397_pt1 | contig 15523 bp, 13 predicted proteins | sample CryGeymeta201518_FD_81549 | JGI IMG/M metagenome (GOLD analysis project Ga0100394, IMG submission 81549) | Groundwater microbial communities from Crystal Geyser aquifers in Utah, USA - Crystal Geyser metaG 2015-18 | ecosystem: Environmental > Aquatic > Deep subsurface > Groundwater | place: USA... | reverse complement strand
GTGTGGAGACTATAGAGTGAATATTAGATATTATGACTAGAGTAGGAGACTAGTGGTGTGTGTGTATAGGAAGCAGGCACAGGCACACGACCTAATAGAGTAAGACCTAACTCCTGAGTCCTACGGCAACCCACCTGGGCTTAATATAATAAAAAATAATGAAGAAAAAATTCAACAAATATATCTGTCGCACATTAGTTCTTGAAAGGAGAACAAAGGTGTTCAGTAGACGCGCACTCGTTTGTACAACTAGTAGTAGCCGTTTGCAGAAAGGAAGACGACAACAATTTTTGGTTCAAAGTTCAAACGCCCCAAAGCTTCACAACACAACAAACCATCAGCAGCAAACGTTATGACCGAAACAGCATCTACCGAGGTGCCCGCCTTTAGCAAAGCCTCTAGAATGTTGTCAATGAATTCGTCTCCACTGCCTTCCCGTCATCCTTTGGCTTTTGACGTTACCAACAATAATCAGCAAGCACAAAACATGAGTCGGAAATCCTTGAAAACTCAACGACAAAAACATCCTCAACACCGTAGCCCTCATCGTTCTCTGAGTGCCAGCAAGTCTGCTTTTACGCCTTTAAATGGCTTGAGCTCACCCTCATTTTCTCTCAGATCCACGGCAACCAATGGTACCGTGATTCGAAGCTCCATCAAAACACCGAGCAACATTAACAACAACAAAAACAACAGTCAGTACCGTACCATTCTGACACCCTCTCGCACCATTACCGAGTCTCTCACGGCTATGGTGTCCGAAACAGCCGAGCAACTAGACGAAGTCTGGGACCAAGTCGGTTACAACTCCGAAGAACGTATGTCTCAACTGTCGGATCTCTTGGTACAATTCCGTAACCTCTGTCAAGCTAAATTGGCAGAAGAACAAGGCGTAGCAGAGACCTTTCGTCACACCATTGCCGAAACCAAGAGCGAAATTGTGGCTACTTCTGAAGCCCTTCACATTCCAGTCGACGAAAATTTGCTCTCCAGCAAAGACAAGAAGACGGCTCTGACGGACGAATTGGCCATTCTAGAAGCTACCCTGGAAGGATTGCGAGAAACTGCTGCTATAGCTACCGCAGATTTGAAAGAGATGCAAAATTATTTGGTTCAGGCTCACGAAATCTTGGGACTCTCTATGGAAGAAGAATGGAAAGATATTACTTCTGACTTAACAGTCCAACGACGCGATCGGTTCCGCCGCAAGGTAGACGAATTGAAGGAAGAAATGGCAACGCGATCTTCGGCTGTCATTCAATTGTTGCGAGATTGCCAACACCTCATCAAAGACTTGTGTGTAGATACAACTGGTCCAAATGCTTTAGCTTTGGATCGGCAGATTGATGGTAGTCTTGTGCGTAACCCGGAAACAGGAGGCTACACAATGGCCTCGAACCGTCGCACAGAAACATGTACCGGAATCAGTGCAAATGCATTGGAAGATCTTACGGATCGTATCACAACATTGAACGCAGAGAAGCGACGACGAACTGTCTGCTTAGAGGAAATGGGAGCCAAGATAATGACACTCTGGGAAAAGCTACGCATTCCAGAACAGGAACAGATGGATTTTTCAGAAAGCATCCAGGGTCTTGGTCCAGAGACGATTGCCAAGGGCGAAGCAGAATTGGAACGCTTGCTCATCTTGAAGTCGGAGATGCTTGGTAAGCTCATACTTGAAGCACGAGAAACCATTGTCGGCCTTTGGGATGAAATGAATGCCACCGAGCAGTACAAGGGGTCGTTTGGCGCCTTCCGCGTGACTGACGATTCCCAGTTCAACGAGGAACTCCTTGAGATCCACGAAGGATACGTTGACTATCTTCGGGAACAATTGGATGAAATGAAACCAATTTTGCGAATCATTGAACGACGAGAAGTTATCCTTCGGGAACGTAAGGAGTACCAGGAACTACAAAAGGATTCTGAACGACTCCAACAACGCGGTGCTGCCCTCACCCAGCAGCTCATGCGCGAAGAGAAGATGGCTCGTCGCATCAAGCGTGATCTTCCTAAACTGACGACCTTGTTGGAGGAAAAGCTCCAGGAATGGATTGAGAAACACGAGCAACCATTCCAGCTTCACGGAACGGACTATGCCATTATCATGCAACAACAAGAGGCCGACTGGACCGAGTACAAGAACTCGTTAGCCCTGGAAAAGGAAAAGAAAAAGAATTACGAAAAGGACAAGAGCGAAAATGATGGAAAAGGTCGTGTTGGCGGGCGACTTGCCCCCATTACGAGAAAAGTTTCGTCTACACGTCCCTTTGGTGATGCTGCCAGCCGCGAGAATCGCGGCATTAGTCGCATGCGAGGTCGTGAAAACGACAGAGCTGTGAAGCCTCGATCACAGATTGCTGCTCGCAGTCAGTCTCGGGCACCTGCTATCTAGCCAAGTGCACCATTGCCAGACCATATCATTTGTTTCAGCAGGCTTGGAAACATTCATCATACAATACATGTTATTTGGACTACAAGTTCCGTACAGTAATTATTTGAAAAGTTTACGCATAGTAGGCACCAATCATACAGTATGGTCGATCAAGCTTTGGCCCAACCGATATATTGGAATTCTCAAAGAGTCTTTCCAATTGATTGCTGTAACGTCTGCTAAACTTGCGACTACTCGTACTAGCTACGGACAACCAACAAACACAAAACGCACAAGACTGGACCCTACTAGGGAGCTATCTTTCAACGTTTTTCTGCTGGCTGAAAGGATCTGGACACTGGAGTCTTTCCAATTCACTCCGAAATCTTTGCAATAACAACTGCTACTACTAGCTACGAACAACAGACACAACGCACAATTTTAGTGAACTATCTCCCAAAGAGTTTTTTGCTGCTGGCTTAAAGAATCTAGATGTATGTAGTATGGTGTACGTCGTAGCATTCCAAACGGCCACAGCCAAAAATGTTGTAGCATCTTCATTTTCATGAGTCATCATTCACGATAGACGCTGCTTGATTCAATTCTTAAAGAGTCCCGGGTAGCTCTTCTTGTAGGCAGTGAAATCGGGAGCATTGATATCGAGACGAGTGACGGGAGACTTTCGCTCCAACGTCAAACGCTTAATGGGGGGGAAGTTAGAGTTCATTTGGTTTCGAGCATTTTGGTAGCGGGCCATGCGAGCAGCCTCGATCTTGGGATCCGGTTTTCCTGTCTCCCATACTTCGGTGGCGTCGCTGACATATTCCTGATCCATGGCGTAAGCAGCAGGCACGGCGGCAGCTCCCAAGACGGCAGCAGCGGCAACACCAATAAAAGCCTTTCGGTCCATGGACTCAGCGTTCAAGGCAACAGAGGTCTTGGCACCTTGTTGGGCAGGAGCGAAGGCAGCGACAGAGGCAACGAGGGAAAGGAGGAAAAAGGTCTTCATTGTGGCAGGACTGTGCAATCAAAGTGTAAATAATAGAAAAGGTTTAGCGTGTGCTACTGCTGCTGGCTTGATAAGACGATTTTGCCTTACCTTGACAGAGGTGATTGATTTCTGGTATCTGATACTTGACAAGAAGCAAGGTAAAAAAAGATGATGATAATCTTTCCATCAAGTCATAGTCTAGCTAGCTAGTAGTAGTAGCTACAGGCAGGAAAAAAAAAGCTATGATGTCACCGCGATCTTTTGCTTTCAAGCTTCAAGACTCTTGAGACCTCCAACCCTAGTAGATAGTAGAATCCTGCAAATTATCTCCAACTCTATTACAAACATGACACAAACCAGTCTTGGATGACGAGAGCATACCCCGCTCTTCCAGCGAGGAGGGCTCTAAATATTTAGGTATGTTTGTCTTCAGAAGATCTTAGGTCTTCCGAAACGGCTAGATGCGCAGACTTCCGCAGCGAAGATAGAGGCACTAAGAGAAGCTTGGCTACAACTAGTAGATAACAGCAAGCCAACAACAGCGTGCTTGACCAATACACCTCGAATATATATACATATCTTATCCGTAACTAACCCTACAGGCAAGATGGCTCACCAAACTGAACGATACATTCCTCCCCGACAAAAGCTGGACCCACTCAGTATCGTCACTGACTATGCGACTCATCCTCGACTGGAATACCGGTACGTTATTTTGTTTTTTGCTCAGGAGAAGATTCGTCACGCTTTTATAATATCGTTGCCTCCGCGCACTGCTTGTTGTTGCTGGCTGTTAGCCAATATTGAGACGCGTTGTTCATAGCAGGCTTTCTCATATGATGTCAACTTTTATTCAATGTTTTTAAAAACGCGGGCAGAACCATTGCCGGTGTGAACGGTCCTCTGGTTATTTTGGACAACGTGAAGCTTCCGAAGTACGCCGAGATCGTTAATCTTACACTAGGAGATGGGACCCAGCGTTCGGGCCAGGTGCTTGAAGTTTCCGGAGAACGCGCCGTTGTGCAGGTCTTTGAGGGTACCGCTGGAATTGATAACAGAAAAACTAGCTGCGAGTTTACTGGCGATGTGTTGAAGATGGGAGTTTCCGAAGAGATGCTTGGACGTTCCTTTAACGGATCAGGTAAGGTGATTGACTCGGCTCCCAAGGTCCTCGCCGAGGCCTATTTAGACATCAATGGACAGCCCATCAACCCTTCTTCTCGTGATTACCCGAAGGCGATGATTCAGACTGGTATCTCCGCCATTGATGTCATGAACTCTATTGCCCGTGGACAAAAGATTCCCATTTTTTCCGCTGCTGGTCTTCCCCACAACGAAGTCGCCGCCCAGATTGCCCGCCAGGCATCGTTAGTCACACAGAGTGATACCACGGATAGTCACGAGGATAATTTTGCCATTGTCTTTGGAGCTATGGGAGTAAACATGGAAACTGCCCGTTTCTTTCGTTCCGATTTCGAAGAGAGTGGTGCAATGCAACGTACTGCCTTGTTCCTTAACTTGGCCAATGATCCTACAATTGAACGTATCATTACGCCTCGTTTGGCACTGACAACGGCCGAATATTTGGCTTACGAGCGTGATTTGCACGTGCTTGTCATTTTGACAGACATGTCTTCGTACGCCGATGCCCTTCGTGAGGTTTCTGCCGCCCGCGAGGAAGTGCCCGGACGTCGTGGTTATCCCGGTTATATGTACACCGATTTGTCTACAATCTATGAACGTGCCGGACGTGTCGTCGGACGTAACGGTTCTATTACGCAGCTTCCCATTCTTACGATGCCTAACGATGATATTACGCATCCTATTCCCGATCTTACCGGATACATTACCGAGGGACAGATCTACTTGGATCGTCAGCTGCACACCAAGGGAGTCTTCCCTCCTATCAATGTGCTGCCTTCTTTGTCGCGTCTGATGAAGTCTGCTATTGGAGAGGGTATGACCCGTTCCGATCATGGATCCGTGTCCAATCAGCTTTACGCGTCTTACGCCATGGGTAAGGATGTGATGGCCATGAAGGCTGTTGTTGGAGAGGAAGCCTTGTCGATGGAAGATCATTTGTATCTGAGCTTTTTGGAACGCTTCGAAGGAAAGTTCGTTGCCCAAGGACCATACGAAGCCCGTACTATTTTCGAGTCTCTGGATCTCGCCTGGAGCATCCTTCGTGCTTTCCCCAAAGAGCTTCTCAGGAAGATTCCAAAGAAGACCTTGGATACGTTCTACGCTCGTCGTCGCGAAGCGCAAGAGGAAATGAACCAAGCCGATGCCTCCTCGTGAATAACCAATTTCAAGGAGAAGTAATGCTTTCATACAAACAAACCATAGGTTGGATGCAGTTGAAAATGGACTCATGTACTTCAATGCACAGTTCATTGCGGACTATGAGTACATTCAAAATAATAAACTTATATAACAGAGCTGTATTGCTTGATGCTAGGTTGAAATAAATGCGTATTGAAATCTCATACATTTACCAGTACTGTATGTTAACTCCTACATGTTTGTATGTGTTGCTGTTATGGAGTGATCGGCGTATTCCTCGTATTGAAAGAGCACTATGAGGACAGGAATTAGCTGCTGGCGCTTTCGCCTACGTTATGGTTGTTGCTTTCTTCTCTGAAATACCTGGATTGCTGGCGGTACGTAGTAATTGTTGAAGCATTCTTGCGCAGCCGACCTACTTTTTCTGTTGCTCTAGCATGGCTTCAGCCTTTTTAACTTGCTCTTTCGTTGGGAGTTGACTTAACTGATCATAAGCAAGGCCACCCACAAAAAAAGTCTTGGGTACCCATAGAAGTAAAGGCTGCTCTCTTTCGCCAGCCATGAATGCAGCAAAGATAGCCAAAACAAAGTTAATGGTGTAAGTAACAGCCAACCCTCCTTGCAAAAAATCTCTCAGGGGCGTTGGTAGATTAGTGAGGGGAAACCCTGGGTACTCCACGAATGCCATGAGAATAATAGTAAGAGCTCCGATAAAGTGACCGACCTGTAGAGGCCCCGTCGGAATTCCAAGGAATGGTTTGGCTCCTTCACCGAGCAAAGCACTGACAGTCCCATACTTTTCCACTTCGAAGAAAGTGTCATCAGCATCGGCATATGGTTGTTGTTCGAGAAGCTGTCATCGAATTTGCATTATTTATAATTTACATGTATTGTTGACACATTCAGGAGAAAACTGGATGTCAGACAAAGAACTATTTCCACAGGAAAAACACATCCACATCAATATCTCAACTCACTCTTGCGAATGCCTCCTTATCGCTTCTCTTAATTCGGCGCTTGTCCTTAAGCTTTTCTTCTTCAATACGCGCTCTCTCTTCTTCTTCTTTCTTTTTCAATTGTTCCTTAATATCAGGCAAATTGATTGCATCCGCGGCATTCTGCACTGGTTCATCTTTAACGCCCACTGAAAGGAAAATCATGGGGATAATATGATAGGTGAGGGATTTTATAGAAAAGTGTAACCACATTACGAATTTCTCTTTCGCAACTTCACAAACTATAGAAAAGCGCAACAAACAGAGACAAAATTAACGAGTTCACCTACCGCCACTATCGAATTCGAAGTTCGCCACATCTTTCAGAGTAAAGATATCTTCTTCCGTTACTTCGTCTCTATTTTCGGCGTCTTGGATCGTATCCATACTCGGCGGCGGCGATGGCTTCGGTTGATCGACGAGAGATGACGTTGATCTTTCAACAGCAGGTGCATCCTTTCGGCGGCGTCTCTTTTTCTTCTTTCCGTCAGCGGCGTGAAGAGCTGTCGCGGAGGCTTCAGGACCGGTGATAAAAGGTCCCTGCTGTATTTGGTTGGTTACCTTTTCTACTAGTCGAATTGGTGAAGTAGTGAAAGCTAATGATGATGGAGCGAGTACGACCGCACCGACAATGGCTGCTTGGCAGGCCAAGAGGAGATTCTTAGGTTTGGACGGGGACATGATTTTATGATGTTAATATTGCCGAACGGTGGGTTGTTGCGACGTAACTATATTCGGGATGAATGTGATGATCTGGCAATCCAAGCTAGGATTAGGATCGTTCTGAAGGCTGCAAGGCAAAGAATAGGCGCGTGCTACAACTGAATATTCGAGTAGATATTAAAAAATTAGTTTGTAGCGAAGGACTTCCGCAGCCATCTTGGTTGGTGGGTTTTTGAAGGTTCATTATTGATGAGAGCCAAACTCGAATCAAACGATCACAGATGGAACGTCAGAAAGATCTGGTGTTTGGCTCTAACCCTTGTGATATTAACCTTCTCACAAGCTGCTTGAGAGCAGCTCATGATGAGAGCTAAAAACAAAAAATAATAGTATCACACCCTGAACTCTTGTTCAACCGTGTATGGTATCAAAGTGTGCAGGGCAACCACCTGCAAGTAAAAAGTGAACGATAACCAAATACTATTGATATCTACAGTACGAAGAAATTTCTTATATTTCAAGTACATTTTCTTACTACATGTCAAGTAGTACATGTTGTGCTGCTTTTGAGATGCCGGTCCCCCGGAGCTTGGTCGGCGCTTCAGAGTTTATTGCTACGACTAGTGTAGCTAGTAGCTACAGTAGCTACTACTCGAGCCTGGAAAAGTACGTACTGTAGTGCTGATACACTGAAACCAAACTGTGCCGATGATAGAAACCAACTCCTACAAATAAAATCCTGATCAAGTATTTTCATCGAAGCAATGTGCATCCTCGTCAATTAGAAATGACGTCTGACACGTCTTTCGATTTACTCGCACTCCGATCTTTCCGAAACTAGGTTCAACTACGTAGGACGTAGGACCTGCCTTCGATTTTGGAGCCTTCAAAGTAGCAACTCGTCTTCGATTATTGATCTCTGCGTCTCTCTTCTGTTCGCCTGGTTATCTCCGCACTATTTCAAAGGTCTCATTACTAGCTACTTGCAGTGAAGATGATGAACAAATTGGTACTTGCTTCTCTCATCGCATCGGCTTCAGCCTTTGCCCCCGCTCAATTCGGTGGTAAGTATTGCTTTTGTTTGATTTGGAGGCGTCGACAATAATTTTAATTTCCTGCTTCATAAAGTCGGCAGCCATTGCTGTTGTCACGGCAGATTCTCACCAACCCTCCAATGTGCACTCTCATGCTTCGTTGTCGATACTCACAGCCAGACAGCAGACTCAACTTTTCGAAGATGCTGCTCCCGAAGCTGCCCCCGAGGAAGCTGAAAAACCAGCAGCATACGTAGCCAGTGAATCCCTTCCCTTCCTGGAATATCCTCCCAATCTTAAGGGATATGTTGGAGATGTAGGTTTTGACCCTTTCCGCTTCTCTGATTTCGTTCCCATGGACTTCCTTCGCGAGGCTGAGTTGAAGCACGGACGTATCTGCATGATGGCTGCCGCCGGATTTGCTGCCGTTGACTGTGGGCTTCGAATCGTCCCTCTTCCCGAAGAATACGAGGGCTTGACCTCCGTCACTGCTCACGATGCTCTTGTCAAGCAAGGGGCCATGTCACAAATGCTGCTTTTCTTCAGCCTTGCCGAGGTTATCGATCTTATTGCTGTCAACCAAATGCTCGCCGGATCTGGACGCGAACCTGGCGACTTTGGATTTGATCCTGCTGGATTTTTGAAGGGAAAGAGCAAGGAGGAAGCTGACCAAATGAAGTTGAAGGAGCTCACCAACGGCCGTCTTGCTATGATGGCATTCAGTGGTATGGTGACACAAGCTGTTTTGACTCAAGGTCCATTCCCATACGTTTAGATTTTTTGATCTGTACTACCTTCATCCCATCCCTCCGTCGAAGTCTGGCGGCTGCACAGGTTTCAGCATCTAGACTGTAGCTAAGACTGCCTGTAGCTAAATTATGTTTAGACTGCTATTCAGATCTCGGCCTAAGTGACAGACAGACTTCTATTTGCAAATAGTAGCCTACTGGATTAGATTCTACTTTGCCTTCAAGGCGTACTTTTAACTTCAGCCGATGCAAAGAACTATTTGAATTTCTTTTGTGGATCTACTGCGTAAATCTAATCTAAGGTCAGTCCAGAATCCCGTTCTAATTTTGCATTTTGGTCGGCAGTGCATTTATATAATATTAGCTCCTGGTACTATGCGGACCTGTTGTAAAGACTATCCTAGCTTGCTATCAAAAAGTGAACACTCATCAGATAGAGAAGGAAAAAGCTACAGTGCAGAGCTTAGATGTATGGGAAGCCCTTGTCGTACAGAACGGCTTGGGTGCAGATGCCTCCAATGGCCATCATGGCCAAGCGTCCGTTCGCAAGTTCCTTGTATTTCATATCCTTAATTTGGGATTCGCTCTTTCCTTCCAAGAAGTTGGTTCCAAAATTGAAGTCGCCTGGCTCACGGCCAGATCCTTGCAACATTTCCGCAACAGCAAGGTATCCAACCATTTCAAAGAGTCCAATGAAAACCAGTGCGTTGCCCATCACACCGTTGGCAACCATGGCGTCGTGTGCTTGCACAGAGGAAAGACCCTGTCCAAGAGGGTGGACAACGAGGCCAGCATCCACGAGGATAAATCCAACAACAGCCAATTGGGCAATACGTCCGTGTTTCAATTCGGATTCACGTAGGTAGTCCATCGGAAAGTAATCGGAGATTCGTAGAGGGTCGAAGCCAGTGTCATCACCAACGTATCCCTTACAGTTCTCAGGGTAAGGAAGGAATGGCATAGCAGGGCTCTTTTCGGCATTAAGAGCAATGGTGGCCTTCCCTGTATTTTCAAACGAAAGAGAGAGATGTGCATCAGATTTCCATTTTCCGAATGCTAGACGCGCTACGCTTGTCCGCATTTATGTGAAGTAGACGGACTTACCAGATTGGGAGGCAGGGGCGAAAGCTGCCGCAGCACTAAGAAGGGACGCAAGGATAAGCTTTTGCATGATTTCGAATATATTGGATGATACGAAACGAAATAAGATTAGCAGAAAGTAGAATCCTCATTGTCGGGCCAGAAGCCGCTCCTCTCTCGTTCGGTCGACACGAACTTTGAAGCTACGTTGCACCTTGAATGTCAAAGATCGGGGATCCTGGGTACTAATTTGCACGTCTGTGAATAACATCGCACATCTGATCTATTTCGTTCTCGACCCGTTCACCCCAACCCAACAGGCACCCCTGTCCTTCATTAACTGACTTACCTAAACCCAGACGGCTATTATGGCCAAGATCACATCCTGGGATTTTTTAATACCAACTAAATGAAGTGTAAAAAAAACCAATGTAAAGACTTTGTACAGCTGTCAACGCTGCCAAAGAACAACAGCTATTCATTTTAGCTTGTCTAGTCATGCCAGCTGTTGAGGATTTGAGCTAGGTGGTGACTATGAATTTGGTAATTATCCAAAGATGCCGAGAAACGCTGGACGAAGTGTCCCTCTAACTACAACTGAATACAATCTGTGTTTTCTAACTAGAACGCAGACGCAAAAATATCAGCGAAGCAAGAGCTCAGGAAGAAAATAGAAAATTGTAACCGCTGGAATTCCCAAGATGAAGGTAAGAAGGATGCATACTCGGCAGCCTGTAATGAGATCAATTGCCATGTTTGCTTCAAATTGCATTGATCCCTGAGTGTTCTAGCAGAGCAGCCTGAAGTTCTGGAAGAGTTGTTTGCTTGCTTAGTGGATCAGTCAAGTAGTAGCGATGGGAACCCTCATGAACTATCCGTTTGTGTCATCGAGTACTTGTCACAGTGCTTTCTGATTTTCGGTGCGCATATACACCATTTGATGATAGTCCGAAGATAGCAAATTTCTGCACTCCGCCTTTGAGAATCACTCGTTTCCTTCCGTTTACTTCTCTCCTTCATTTTATGTTTCGACAATTATCATACTGGCATTTTTCAACCCAGCCAGCAACGAAGTTTTTGGACTGTCATGGTTCGTTAAAAGTGTACTCTCTAATATTAAGCTCGTTTTCGTCTGGGTCCTAATACCATATCTGCATATTTCCTAGCCGTCCTATTCGGCGTGCCCTTCTAGATTAAAATCAGTCTTTTTCGATCTCTTTTGGGTTTCCTGTTCGTCGCCCTCGTATGCTGCCAAAAGGACATAACCCAACGCAATCAAGGGACTGAGAGCGAAAATAATCTGAAAAGGAGGATTCGTAGAGAAACGAAATGAGTCTTTCAGAAAAAAGGCGGATATTTCGAACAGGCAATTTCAACCTCGTCGCGACAGAATCACTTCATTGCAACATTGCCACAATAATTTTTTTACCGAATACTGTACGAGTACGAAGCAACGAAGCAACAACTCCATACAATAACAAATCACTCACTTTTACTCCAGCAATTATCATTTCCAGAGGGCTCATTGGTTCTGCTTCCGCCATTTTGATGAGATGTGTTGCCTTCGAAAAAATGTTAAGGTAAATAGTGTGGTAGCCAAGTCAATGAAAGTGAAAGTTTGTGGATGGTTTTATGTTTTTGTGTTGCGGTTTGCGGTTTGCGTTGAAACGTTTAGGTTGGAGGGAGGTTTGAATTCACCAGGATGAGTCAGTCCTCCGTCCGTTTCTCGTGGTTGTAAGATTTTTTTCTAAAAATTATTTAAAAAAAATGATTGTCGAAGTGCAACCAAGCTAGAGTAGTACCAGGTACCTGTTAGCTAGTAGGTACGCTCGTACGCTCGCACTACATCATCGGTTGTTTTAGTTCAAGCTATTATTACCTCCAGGATTATTACCTCCCTCCGATCTACTTGCTACAGGTTGCTTTTATTTTATACCTGCATACCGCATACTTACCAGCCATACTGAGTGACGACTCTAGCCAGGATCTTGAGTTGCTTGAGATTTTCGTGCATGTAACTCAAAGCTCAAAGTCCTCCTCGGTCAGTATAAAAGTCTAACTTGCCGACCAACGACACACCAATCAATTACAATCCTTAGAATGTCAGGGATGAAATTCCTAATTATCTACGCAGTTGCAGGGCTGCTGTGTTCGACGATGGGATCGTTGGTACCATCTCCACTTCCAAAACTTGCTCATAGACAAGCTCCGATATTAATAAGAGGTGGAGTGCTTGCAACGGGCGACAAAAAAGTTATGAGTCGATTCACTTCGGGGGGTGGAGTCGACAGCCGCATGCCGTCTTTATTCGGACCTAATGAAGTCGAATATAGCCGCTTTTCAGCTTGTTTGGCTGCCACCGAAGGCCTGCGTCGTATGAGAGACCAAGCTCTGTTGGAACAACAACAACCACGCACGTCTCCCGGTGGAGCTCCGAATTTAGCAGCATTGGAAGAGGAAAAGAGGATTGCCGCTCAATATCAAGCCAATTCGGGGAGAGTCTTGCGAGCCATGGGAATGTCAGTGGATCGATTTAATGAGCTAGGGCGCGAAATTTCGAAAGACGAGAGATTAAAAGAAAAGGTAGGTGCTGGAAAAGCAAAGGGACGAATTTTTCGAATTGTTTTAAAAGATACGTTTGTTTCACTATGTGCTCACGAATTCGATTTTATAATCGTCAGGTAATGGAACAAGCTTACTTGTATCGCATGGCTGCCATGGTCAACCTAGACCAGATCCCTCTCATGTCCAATGACAGTGCCAATGACAAGACAAAATTTCAGCGCAGTAAGGTTGAACTCTTTTGCAAGAGTGTACAAGACATTGAACACTTGCGTGTAACACAAGTGGATCGATTATGTAAGGCATTGCGCGTGGATGAATTTCCTTCTTCTATTAGTATCAGTGACCCTACCCTGCTTCCCTTTTTGAACCCAAAAGTTCGGGCCGTGGTTAAAGCCTTTCCCTTGCAAGCAGAGGATGTTGTCAAGAAGAATGGACTGGAATCGGACGAATTCAACAACATGCTACAGGAAGTCAAAACAAACGCAATTTTTCGCTGGAAGGTGCAGAAGTATTTGAAGTCTGAGAGCCTCGATGCGGAACAAATCCCCAACGTGGGGAGATAATGCTACTGTCATTTAGATGATTGTGTTAGAATGCTTGAATGTGAATTCGAAAAGGCCATGCATGATGTCATGGCAACATGTTAACTAATGAATAAATCCGATCTTCAATAAGACAACTACCAATCGAGACAAACATAGTGCGTAAATATTGTATGAGTGGATGAAGACCTAAGTAGGAGTAGAAAGCCACAATATCAACGACGGAAAATTCCCATTAGAACTACAATAAAGTTGAAATGAGGATCCCATAAGCTGCTGGATTGTTAATGTGCAAGAAATTTCTTCCATCTACGTTGCTACTAGAGATTGACGCTCTGTATGCTTCATAAGCACTAATCCACTATTCCAAGTATCATCAAAACTCAAATTGATGAAAATGCACTACAAATACGACTTTTCACTTTGTATATGGAACAAACGGCTGTGGTGTCTATGGTATTTCGGCTTAGAATCGTAACTTTTGGAAGAAATAGCTGCTTCCCTGTGCCTTCTTCTCACTTGTAACTTCCTTTTGATTCAGGTAACGATCCTGGAACAGTTTCTTAAGATTCTTCTTGACATCCACCTTGCGTTCAGCATCCACCAAATCAGCCTCGTCAACGGCCTTCTTCAAATCCAAATCCACTACGTAACGGGTGGGGAAAACGTGGCGGACATTGATGTACTTGACGAAAGGCTTCATGGTCTTCGATCGCTTTTCTACCTTCTTCTTAGACATGGCGCGTGTGACCTTGCGGGGTCCCTTTGCCAGGCCTGCAATGAGACAATGTGAAAAGCGCTTTTCGCTGTTACCATCGTCGAAGGCCTTGACGACAACTGCCTTCTTTCCGGCGTGACGTCCGGCAAGGACAATCACAACTTTTCCAGCCTCTGTTTTGGGAAAGAACAAAGAACACACAACGAGCGTTAGCAGCACAGTCTGTCTGATGGGTACTCAATGAAACTACTACTCGAGTACAGAGTACAGTGCGATAATATTCATGCAAACAGCATGTAACTTACTGATGATAGCCATAGTGTATAGTTAATTCGTAGTGGTTGAGTGGATATGTATCAATCGAACAGCAGCAGAAGCAACAACAACGACGAGTTGGTTGATGTAGGATGGTACCTGGTAATTGAGATGGAGGAGTCGAGATGAGAGTGTGAAGTACGGTAGGAGATGGGTGGTTTTGAGTAACTCGTAAAGAGTATTTAATTTAGTTTACACCTGGGCATAGTAATCTACCACATTAGGGCTAAAGCTCGATTTCTTAGTTTAGTCTGTTGTTGATACTCATACTCGAGCCACTTTCTAGTAGCTAGGTCTACTCTAGACTAGTCTACTAGCTAGAGTGGAGCTAGCTAGCTTTTACTACCCTAATAAGGAGTACTCTATTACTAGAGTCGTAGCAGTAGAGTAGTACAGTAGCTAATAGTGGTAGTAATACGAGTTCTCTCGAATTTAAGGCAGGCTCTGGCACGCAGTCAGCCAGGATGTGCCGACATTCGCTGTGTTACCAGGTAGCACAAACCCGGCCGAAGCCCCGCCCAAACGTAAATTATATCTCATTTGCTAATAGAATTCATTTCTAGCCAAGCCTATCCTGGTTCTGTCTTGGCCTCTCCTAGTCGCAGGTGCTCCCCTGCTGCATTGGACTTGCAAGAATTTTCTTTGCAGCAGACGTTCACGGCGTGGGAAGAAACCAGGGTTGCGACTGCTTGCTTGTTTGCCCTGCTGTTGTTGGCCATCCTCAGTGATGCTCTCTACCTTGTTGAGACCTCAACCTGAGCCCACTTTCTACGATAGCTTACTCTTCAGCCAACACAGCAGCACTTTATGCTGGAATATGCTTTATCAAAATACTGATACTCGAGCACTTTGGGGAGGGCGGTAGCATTTCAAATTAAATCTTTGGAAAAGAAATAATGGAGTGTCGTCGAAAGATTTGTTGCTGAGATTGTGTGTCATCTTATTATAGTCGGCCGACGTTTTCGAGCAGAAAAAATTGAAACAAATCATTCATTCTTTCAGAGTGGGTCAATTTGGGAAGACAAAGCGAATTGTACAGTTTCTACTACCATACTGAATAGACGAGCAGAAGTACCAGTCGTAGTAGTACCTGGTAGTAGTGTACTAGTACTGGTAATTTGGCCGTAGTAGTAACTGCCACATCATTCAAACCAGCTGTAATAGCCCCGTCTCTTTTGTGACAACTTTCTTCGCCCAACCTCAACACGCAG
>Ga0100394_1002376_pt1 | contig 15603 bp, 13 predicted proteins | sample CryGeymeta201518_FD_81549 | JGI IMG/M metagenome (GOLD analysis project Ga0100394, IMG submission 81549) | Groundwater microbial communities from Crystal Geyser aquifers in Utah, USA - Crystal Geyser metaG 2015-18 | ecosystem: Environmental > Aquatic > Deep subsurface > Groundwater | place: USA... | reverse complement strand
ATATTAATGCTACGTTGCTCGGCGAGTTCATTGTTTTATTCGCCTTAATCATGGGTGCCGTCTGTTATTACCTTGGTCGTCGTAAAACCCAGACGCCAATTTTGGCCGGTTTGCTCGGTGTGGTACTGTCAATCATTCCACCGTTTGGCCTGGTTTATCTGGTGGTGCTAGTGCTTAAAAAAGATGTAGGTTCTACATCGGCGGCAGTAAGTGGGTAAGGTGGTTTATAACAAGCAAAGCCAGCCGACGCGTACCGCGCAGCTGCTTTGAGCGTTAGGGCCAACAAAAGGAGCCAGTCCGATGATCAAAACTTGGATTTTTGTTTTAACAATGACTTTTGCAAATGGTGCATTTGCAAATACTCAACATGAGTATGACTCTGGTACTGCGGAGAATATACAATCTATTTATTGGCTAACGAAAGCCGAAGATAGCGCTATCGTTTACGCCCGATTTGAGGGTTTCTACGCGCTTAGAGATCTAATTGACCAGACCATTCTGGCCGGCAACACCTCTTCAAAAGTGGACGTGGATCTAGATAGCGCAGATAAACTTCTTCTGATGATGCCAGAGCAGGAAAATATTTTAGAAATCCTCATAACTGATAATCATCTAATTTTTAACGGTTTAAACTATCAGCTGGATAGTGATTTGATAAATAAAATAAAAGCCATGAATGACTATCGCATTGATAAGGGTGATTTAATCTCACCCAGCTCGTTATCCATTGCCATGGAAAGGTTTGGTTTTAACCGCTAAATGGCCCTAACAAACAAATATTATCGCCAGCAAAAAGCGCTGGCTGCGACGTCAATCCGCTGCGCGGCTTTCCGCGCTAAATTTGGGCGTTAGGCCTAGGAGAGCTGCATGGCTAAGTTCAAAGGATTTGGTGAATTAAAGAAACCGAATGACTTGGTAAAAAAACTTGAGTTTGACCTTGATCGACTTAAGCAAGCTAAAAACGATCAATATGTTGCTTTTGATTTTTTTGTAACTGCTGAACACATTGTTGATTGGATCCATCCAGCAGATAAAGCGGCGAGAAAAGCAATTAGAGAAAGCAGTCCTTTACTTAAAATCGTATCTCATATCGCTAACGGAGCTAAGCATTTTGAGGCTACAGCCGCACACCATCAATCGATCGATGATGTAAAAAAAGAGAGATATGTACAGTCGGGATATATAGAAGACGGCTATTTCGAAGACCCTATAATCGTAAGGCTGACTTCTAATGAATCTGCTGCATTTGGAAAAAATGAAGTTAATGTTGTCGATTTAGCAAAACAGGTTTTGACTTACTGGAAAGCTCAGAGCATTGCCTAACAATCTCAATCACAACGGGCCTTCGGCCCTCGACTCGCAACAAGTTGCTCGCGTGTGTTGCGGGCTTTAGTTGCCAAGGAGTAATATGAAAAGGCTATTTCCACTATCACTATTATTTTTTTCGAGTTTTTTATCTGCGAAGTCACTACTGATTAACTCTGAACACAATGTAGCGGAAGGGAATATTGAAACCAGACCTATACAAATTGAGTGCAAGAAAGATTGCTACTTAACAACGCATCTCGTTTCAAAGAAATTTGCCGAAAACTCCATATGGAACTCTTCCGCGATGTATGTTTTATCTGACCTTGCAGGAAATAAAGGTATCCGGTATGGCGTTAAACTGAATGCAAAGTCAAATGAACCTGAAGTGGTTGTCGAGTATTTTGATGAAGCAAAACAGACGCAAATGCAGGTATTGGCGTCCTCGAAAATTGGAGATTGGGAAGGTTTTAAACTTTCTTGGAGTGACGAGTCTTTTTCTGTTTCTTTAATAAGGCCAAAAAAGTTCGAAGGTTATAGCGTGCTGAGCGATACAGGATTAAACCATACCGACAAATTGTTTTTCGTTCCGGAAAAACTTAACTATATGTTCATTGGGGTAAATGTTGTTCAGTATCTTGATATTGGCGACCAGAATGTAAATCAGAAGTGGTTGAAAATTGCTGAAGGCAACTAACAATCGCCATCAAAACGCCGCTTCGCGGCTCGACTCGCAACAAGTTGCTCGCGTTTGTGGCGGGCGTTAGAGCTCTCGTTAACGTCAGTCGTTATTTTGGCGGTTAACTGTCGGCGGTTTGTCGTATGAAAAATACAAAAAATATTCGACTATCTTTAGTATTCGGTGGAAACAGGAATCAAAAGTGAAAATTAATGCTGCTTTAGTTATTCAAAACAGAATGCTTAAAGCATGGACGCAAGAGCAGTTAGCTATTGCGTCTGGGTTAAGCCAAAGAACCATTCAAAGGGTAGAAAGTGAAGCAAATGCTTCTTTGGAAACTAAAAAGGCATTGGCAGCCACGTTTAACATTGATATTGCTGATTTAGAATGCGAGGAGATCGAGACAGTGAGTAAATATGAATATAAAACAGTAGAGCTACCTTTCAAGCTTCGCTTCTTTAAATCGGGCACTCCAGATGTCGAGTCATTATTAAACGCGGAAGGTCGACAAGGCTGGCAATTAAAGCAAATAGTGATTCCTGCATCGGGGTTTGGTGAATCGGACTCTATGGTGGTTATTTTAGAACGACAGGCGGCATGAAGAGCTCTAACAAGGTGCTATTGTCGCCACTATCGTGGCTGGGACGGCTTACGCTGCGCTCCAGCCGCCCCAAAGCTTTGCGTTAGGCCTATAAGATGCGTCTCTTTCTATTTTTAATAAGCGTAAACTTAATCGGGTGTTCTGCTACTCAGGACTCTTTCCGAGGCTGCAAAGTCTTTGAGGATATAGGAGGAAAGTCCACTCCCAAAGGGCTAATAATTTTACCATCGGGTTTAGCTAACGAACTGATACAACAATTGCCAGATGACTTAAGAAATCAATACGTATGCTGGTACACGTTCGGTGATAAGTTGATCGTAACGGAGAAACACGACCCAAATTCATTCGTTTACGGGTATTCGTTCATCAAGCAAAATGGTGTATGGCTTAAAGTTGATGAGTCGCCGAGTATATTAGCAGTGCCAAGGTTCATAAATTGAGCAAAATGCCTAACAATCGCCATCAAAACGCCACTGCGTGGCTCGACTCGCAACAAGTTGCTCGCGTTTGTGGCGGGCGTTAGCCAAATCACAACAACAAGGGAAGTTATGCGTAAACATATCCTCATTGCGATTCTGTTTCTACATTATCCTACTTTCGCAAAAGAGAGTGTGCTGATTGAAAATGTGACCGTCGTATCATCGCACCTTCAGGGGCAATTACAAAAGGCGCATGTTCTTATTTCTGATGGACGGATAAAAACGGTATCGTCATCTAAGATTAAAAAAACAGTTGATACTCAGGTTATAGACGGGACTGCTTTATATCTAGCACCCGGAATCATGGATAGCCATGTTCATGTTTCATCTATTCCTGGTATGGGGTTTGGCGTGGAGCCTGTGGCGCAAAAGAATGTCGCACTTGCTGAAAAATACTATAAACAGCAACCCTATAGCTTTTTGTATTACGGTGTTACTCAGGTAGTCGACCCAAATCCTGGGCTTGAATGGACGAAATTTACTTCTTCTAAAGTACATCCTGATTACTATCGTTGCGAAGTCATCACCTCACGCTCAACGTTTCCTTTGGTAGAGAAAAATGATGAGCTGTCAAAATCCATGTTTTCCTATATTGTTGAACAGGACGTTGCTGAAACAGCACTGAACTCTCCTGAGCAAATTGTTAAACGTATTGCTAGATCCGGCGCATCTTGCATAAAAGTATACTTTGAAGATGGCTATGGGGATGAAAGTCAGTGGCCGTTGTTGTCTGACGATACCCTGAAACGTATTCGAAAATCTGCATTACAACATAAACTACCTCTCGTAGCGCATGCCAATGCATTGGATATGTATCAAAGAGCTATTGATGCAGAGGTGGATGTCATTGCGCACGGGCTTTGGAATTGGGGGGAGTTTTCGCGTGAAACTGAAGTATCCAAACCAATGCATGGCGTGCTTAACCAGTTAATGAGCAAAAGCATTGGTTACATGCCAACCCAAAGGGTAATTGCCGGACTAGGTGAACTCATGTTGCATAACTCACATGGTGTTCCTGAATTTAGTAAGGTAACACCCAAAGAATTACTTGAGTGGTATAAGCAACCTTCGGCACAATGGTTTAAAGAAGAATTACGCGCGGGATTTGACGGACTACCCGACGAGGTTATTGCTCGAATCTTTTTAAAAGATCGGGTGGGGAAAGGTAACAAAATTCTACAAACCCTCACCGAGGCAGGCTATCCGCTGTTATTAGGTTCTGATTTTCCGGGAAGTCCTAGTTTTTCCAACCAGCCTGGTTTAACAACTTTCCTTGAGATGAAAGCAATGGCAGACGCCGGAGTATCTTTAGTTGCAATACTTGCAGCTGCGACCAGTAATAATGCGCGACAATTTAATATTGATAAAGATTACGGAACGGTTGAAGTTGGCAAGGTTGCAAATTTACTTTTGCTAAAACAAAACCCTTTAACTACCGTGGACGCTTGGAGCAATATCCACCAAGTCATCTTACATGGGGAAGTTTTTGATCGAGCAGATTTTGCTGCAGATACTATGGCTAACAAAGCATTGCAGCGGACAAGCCGCTGAATGCGGCGTTATAAACCTTTAATCAAAAGGGTCAGCGTCATTGATTTGCAGCAGCGAAGTATTTTTAGCTGGAATATCAACGCGCTTGACCCGATTAATCTAACCATATCGAACAATTAATGCGTTAGCCTAATGGCTTTTTTTTGCGCAAGGGAATGGTTATCTTCGATACACTGTTTTTCTAAAATGGTCTGCGCAATGCTCAGTGGTTGCGACGTGGGCAGGTTTAAGTTTTTCTGACCCATAATATTATTAGGCAATAAAAATAGGGAGCACACTATGCGCCTGATTAGTGCAATCTTGGTTATGATGTTATTTGCTGCTTGTCAGCATCCTCAAAGCCCACAAGATCCAGCCAGAGAAAATGCAAACGAAGTTATTGGTGCAAACGAGACCATAAACCCGATTGCGAAAAAGGCCTTAATCTGGCAAAAAGCTACGGTTGTTTTTATTCCTCATTCAGGTGGCTTTTATGGGCTGGTCACAGAGAAAGGGGAAAAGTTGCTGCCATTGAATCTGCCCGATAATTTCAGAATAGACGGAATTGTCATCAATGTCTTCGGCCACAAGGCTCCCAATGTTATTACGTCCGTCAATTGGGGCTCGCCATTTGATGTTAAGCAAGTTAATTTACTAATAAATAAAAATTAGCGATACAGTCTAAAAAAGAAGCAAAACGACAACGCATTTTGCTTCTCTACTTTTATGATTACTTACTTATACTTTGTTCCCTTCGCCATAGAACTAGCGCAGATATCAATAGTAATAGGAATCCACTGGTGCCGCCGCCTGAGCTGCCAGAAGAATCACCATTGGATCCGCCATTGTCAGTGCTTGTGTTTCGGACGGTAATTGAGACACTATCGACTGCTTCTTCCTCACCATCTGAAACGTTGACCTGGAAAGTTAGAGTCATATCTGATGAGACCTGAGGAGCAACAAATGAGGCAGTCAGAGAATCACCGCCAGATAAAGAAACTGTTGTACCTGCCGTTTGTGTCCAGGTGATTGTTAAAGTATCTCCATCTGCATCATCTGCGGTTGCACTGATAGTGACGGAAGTGCCTTCGTTAATTGTTTGAGCCGTGCCTGCAGATACTGTCGGTATTCTGTTTACGTGCTTCACCGTGACCCGAACCGTATCTGTGACTGTTGCCTCACCATCAGAAACGGTTAGCTGAAACTCTAACACTTGGTCTTCAGTGACTTCAGGTGCAGTAAATGACGGGGTTAATGTCGTGTTATTGTTTAATGACACGACAGCGCCACTTAATTGTGCCCAATTGACCGATAAACTATCACCGTCGGCATCATTTGCAACACCCGACAAATTCACAACACTACGTTCGTCTGCTGCAATATCGTTACCGCCATTAATTTGAGGAACTGTATTACCGGATAGTTTCTGCTCAACGCCAAAATGTGCCAAATAGGTATTGTATACTGCAGCTTTATCTTTGTTTGCCAGATAACGTGTTAAACAACTGGCTATAACGACCTTAGCATTTGCAGCACCAACTGTTTTGCTTTGTGCGCACGAGCCAGAAACGTCTAACCATTGAGCTGCGTCACTGTCGTAATAACTGCCCGTGCCAGTCAGTAAATCTGTGGTCTCTTGCTCACTCCCAGACTCAAACAAGTCAGCGGAAATCAGTCGGGGATGAGAACTTAAATCTGTATCAACCGTTTTATTATCAAACAAGCTGTCACCGCTAACTCTGTTTAAATTAATTCCTGATTGCGCAATGCCAATATCAAAGAGGCTCTGCAAGGCAGAGGTTAAGCCAAAAACACCTTCTCCTTCTAAAATCAAATTACCGCCTTGCGTCAGGTAATTTTCAATAATTGCAATTTCATCGGTTGATGCTGCTCTGCCGATGAATGTTGATGAAGACACACCGCCACCAACATCTGTCCATGGGCTGTTAACTGCACCAAAATTTAAGTGAACAACAGGAAAATCCTGCACGGAAAGTGGCAGAAAATACTCAGAGTGAACAACACTCATTCCAGCTTTAGCCATCATATCGTTAAGTGGTTCATCTAACTCTGCGTCAAGATTAATGAGCAAATTACTTGGCTGGCCATCTAGATAAACAATGTCTCTAAATTCAGTGCTTTTGTAGCCCTGTTGATTAGTTGCTACTATTTTGAGCTCTTGTGAACCTTTATTGAGCAGGTCATTAGTTAAATCTAATTCAAAAGGATAGGTGGCGGCAAAGCTGTAAACAAGTTGGTCATTGGAATATAGTTCCAGTTTGTCCAACTCAGTTGGTGTATCAACATTAATGCTTATGCTTTGCCCTACTCGTATTACTGATTTATCGCTGATATTTTCAATAGTAAACCGGGGAACCGAAGGATATACCTCGGCATTCAGAGCAATATTTGCCTCTGAATGATTTATATTTGTTAGCGCTACACCACTGTGCTCACCATTATTTAAATGGCTTTGAGGCCGGCTATTTGGCGAAAACTCACCACCTGTGGTAAAAAAATCTTCTGCGTCAGCTCCATGGCCATATAACTCAATTTCATTGAGTCCATCTGCTTGAACTAATCGAATTAACTTATCATCACTAAAGCTGTTATTATTTTCAAACCAGCCCCATTCATTAATTGTTGCATCTACATGCCATACAACCATGCCGTCATTAGGTAGATTTTGATCATTCGCATTTCTGTTTCGATATTCAACAATATAAAACTCTTCCCATTTACTATCTGCCGTAGCGTCTTTGTTTAGCAGTAAAGCGCTTGGCTTTTCGCTAAATGGTAATAAAGATACATTCTGAGCGCCGCTGCCAATTACTGTTGGTGTTAACCATCCCAACACATATTTGCTGAAGCTGTTGTGATCATGATTGCCCGCCATCTGGTCCATACCACCTAAACCACCTTTGGGGCCGATATCATCGTTGTAGTCGTAATAATCTGGCAGACCTAAAGCATGTCCGGTTTCATGAATTAGCGTTGATGGTGAAAATGGCCCTTCGTCTTCCTGATATGAAATTTGTTGCCAAGATATGTTACTTAAAGTTTTGCCGTCTACAGTAAAGGAATCGTCACCAAACCCAGAGAAAGTTCCCCACCACAAACTTGCCCACTCTCCGGTTGGGCCTGTCCAAATTACTGCCGCGTAGTCTATGTCACCATCATTGTCATTGTCATACTGACTAAAGTCGTGGCCCTGAGCTTCATGGTAATTTATTGCATCTTTGATAATGCGTTGCCACACTTGCCACCAGGAATTGTTACTATCCTCCAAAGGTCTATTGTAGTCAGTTTTATACCAGTCTAAAACGTTACCCTGAATATCAAGTTTGTTGTAAGAAGATCGCAAATAGAAGTTGCGTTGACTGTCATAAGGAAACTCTTCTGGATTGCCAGCGCCAAAAATTCGCTCGTGAACTGACTCGCGGGTGTTAGTGCCATTTTTCGGATAATCTGGAAACTCAACCAGCAATACCAGCATTTTTGGTGAGCCAATACTGGGGAAAGCGCCATCAATGGGCGTTGGTCCTTGATCTAAGGTGTTTAGGGCTTTCTCTTTTCCGGTAAAGTGATTCTTAGCAAAAGTTCTGACTAAAGCAGGGTTGAAATGGTGATTATTAAGCGACTTAACCGCCTCAACTCTTTGCTCATAGGTTCCGTCTTGTTTGTACTTGCTAATTTGCTCTTTGGTTGGAGGTTGTGTTGCGTATAGTGCTGGTGCCAACATAGCAAGAATCAACGGCAAAAAAGTTTTATTAAACATTATTCATCCTCAAAATATAACATCACTTTAAATCCCTGCGTTTTTCAAGCTAGTTTTCACTATTTAAGCCGGTTCTGCTTAAGGAACAACGCTATCATTTAGAAGGTATCCCAATCTAACGAATCTAACAATACTTAAGTATTCCTTTAAAGCTGTATCTGAAGAACAATTGCCAAAATGAATTGAATAATTATGTAGAAAATTTTCACATAAAATGTCGATGTTCAATGCTAACTACTTATTGTATTAGGAAAGTTTTGATTTTAGTTGGAGAAAGACACCTTTTCCAATTATTAATTCAAGTTCAATTGGGCCCACATTGGTGGTGCAACGATAGTGATGCCTTCTGCGGCGTAACCGTGCAGATCTTTTGCCCGGGGCAGTTCTGCCGATTTTAATTCTGGCGTGCATGCCCCGGCTGCATAAATCGTTAAATGATGCATAAAGTTCTCCTTAATGGTTTAAAGTTGAAAACAAAGGGCGCACAGTGTGTGCTACAGGCTTACTCAATACAGAGGCCACACTAGCTATATGGTGTGAATTTAAGTGAGTTTTTAAGTGAATTAATTGTGATGCGCGACATTGGCTACTATACGGAGGAATTTTTCACTATGGTTATCCGGTTTTACAACAAACTCCCTGCTGTGGTGCGGCACTGGCTGGGTATTTTTGGCGCCGCGCTGCGGCACTGGCTGGCTAGCCAGGCTTTTATTTACGCCGCTGCTTTGGCGTTTTTCACTGTTTTTTCTATTGCGCCTATTTTGGTCGTGGTGGTGGCTCTGGTTGGGCTTATTATCGGTGAGAGCGCTGTTCAGGGGCAACTCTTCGCGCAGCTCGAAGCAACACTGGGTACGGAAGCTGCCGGGGTGGTGCAGACGGCAGTGAGCAATTCGCAGATTGACCAAAGTGGCGTCTGGCCGGCGTTAATCGGCATCGTGGCCACCATAGTGGGTGCCACCACGGTTTTCGCGCAGATGCAGCAGTCGCTGAATCAGATTTGGGATGTTGCGCCTCGTCCAGCCAGAAGCAACCTGTGGATCTTTATCAAGAGCCGTTTGCTGTCGCTGACCATCATTCTGGCTATCGGCTTTATTCTGTTGGTTTCGCTGTTATTGTCTGTGGCCTTGCGCAGCATAATGGCGTTCGCTGAGGAATGGCTGCCGGTTCCGGGTTGGACAATGGTAGGCATGGAATTATTGCTGTCGCTGCTGGTGATCACATTGTTGTTCGCGGCTATGTTTAAAATCCTGCCCGATGTTCGGCTGTCCTGGCGCGACGTTTTGCCCGGTGCCTTTATCACCGCAGTGTTGTTTACGGCGGGTCGTTCTTTGATCGCCACTTATCTGGCTTACACTGCGACAGCATCGGCCTATGGCGCTGCTGGTTCTCTGGCACTGTTGCTGCTGTGGGTAAACTATTCCTCCATGATCCTGCTGTTCGGGGCGGCCTTTACGCGGGCCCACCTTGAGGGCAGAGGCGAAACTATCCGTCCGAAGAGTACCGCGGTGTGCGTGCATCGGCAATTGATCGAAGACGTGCCGCAAAGCTGAGGCGGTGCGAAGCAGATCCAATTGTTATTGCCGCGCAATTTCCTATACTGTTGCCTGTTGCAAGCGACTACGCCTTAAAGGCTGGCCTAACCTGACAAGAGAGGATAAATGACACAAGGTGAGCGCGGTTTTTTCGGTTGGGCCTGGTTTGTTGCCTGGCGTTTATTGCTGGCGTTGGTGCTGTTGTTACTGATATCTCTACTGGTGCTTCGCTTTGAACCGCCACCAGCATCTGCTTTTATGCTGCAAAGTCCTTATCCTGTTAGTCAGCATTGGATAAGCATTGATAAGCTGCCCGCGCATGTGCCGCTGGCCATGGTTGCCTCTGAAGACCAAGGTTTTCCACAGCACTTTGGTGTTGATTTCAGCGCCATTAGTAAGGCGCTTGATCAGTACGACGATGGCAATGGCTTGCGCGGCGCCAGTACCATTAGCCAGCAAACGGCGAAAAACTTGTTACTGTGGCCAGGCCGCAGTCTGGTCCGCAAAGGCTTGGAAGCGATGTTTGCCGTAAGTCTGGAAGTGATTTGGGGTAAAAAACGTATATTAGAGGTGTATTTAAATATCGCCGAATTTGGCAAAGGCATTTATGGCGTGGAAGCGGCCAGCCTGCATTATTATGGTAAGTCGGCCAGCAAGCTAACCATTAACGAGGCCGCGCGGCTTGCCGTGGTATTGCCCAGCCCGCGTAAGCGTGAACCGCGCCAGTTAACGCCTTATTTGCTGCAGCGCGTGAACTGGGTTGAACGGCAAATGCGGCAACTTGGTAATGATTACCTAAAACCAATTATTAATTAACGCAGTCAGCTTCAACTTGCTGAAACAGCGTGTGTCACTATACTTATGCTTTTAAATTAAAAGATGCTGAATGGTGACTAATAAGTTAATTATTGTTTTGTTACTCTGCTGCTTTCAGCTGGCAGCTGCAACGAAACCGGACCTATTGCTCGCTGAAGTCTATAGTGACAACATCGATGTTCAGCAATATTGGGTGAGTGAAAAGCTTGATGGTGTGCGCGCATTTTGGAATGGTGAACAGTTAATCTCCCGTGGCGGCAATGTGATTGCTGCACCTGGCTGGTTTGTAGCTGATTTTCCTGGTCATGAATTAGATGGTGAACTGTGGCTGGGGCGCAATCAATTTGCACAGACACTCAGTATTGTCAGTAAACATCAGGCTGTTGATAATGAATGGCAGCAAATTCGCTATTACATCTTCGAATTGCCCAATGCCGAGGGGACATTTAGCCAGCGTATTGATGCAATGCACAATATTGCTCGGCAACATAACACTCCTTTCTTAACCGTAGTGCCACAGTTTCGGCTGGCTGATAACGCGCAGCTTATGGCCAAACTAAATGAGTTGGAAGCCAGCGGTGCCGAGGGTTTAATGTTACATCATCAGGATGCCTTATATAAAACTGGCAGAAGCAGCGATTTACTAAAGCTGAAAACCTATCAAGACACTGAAGCGCAGGTAATTGGTTACCGGCCGGGCAAGGGAAAATATCAAGGCATGGTGGGGGCTTTGGTGGTTAAAACTGCTGATGGTAAAGAGTTTGCTATTGGCAGTGGTTTAACCGATGCACTACGCCAGACACCACCGCCAATTGGCAGCGTAATTACCTACCGCTATAACGGCCTGACCAAACATGGCTTGCCGCGCTTTGCGCGATTTGTGCGGCTGCGACAAGCGCTATAATGAGTAGTACGTTTAAGCACTGATGTCACCAATAAAAAAGGATAGGTATCCAATGTACGTCATACAAACTACCACCATTGCTACCTTAGCCATATTGCTCAACCTAAGCGGCCTTGCTAACGCCGCAGAAAAAACGCGCTCAGCAGATGCGGTGGCGCCGTTAGCCTATCGCCATATGCATGAGCCTATCGGCACTGTGCGGCAGATTTACGACGGCAAGCTGTATCCGGATATTCAGGTTAATACTTTTCGCAATATCGACCGGCTGTTCCCAACCCGCACCGTAGCGCGTGGCGGGGCAGTAAGCACTTTGCCGTTGAGTGAGCAGCCGCTGCAGGATTTTTCTTATCGGGTAGATGGCAAAACGTATGATCTTTATGATGTGTTGTCGATGAACCGTGTCAGCGGCCTGCTGATTATCCACGACGGTGAAATTTTATTTGAAAAGTACCTGCTGGGGAATAACCCGGATACGCGCTGGATGTCGATGTCGGTGGTTAAGTCGGTTACGGCAACCTTAATTGGCGCTGCAATACACGATGGGCATATCAACAGTATTGATGACTCTATTGTTAACTATTTGCCGCGCTTTAAGGGTACCGCCTACGATGGCGTAACGGTGAAACACCTGCTACAAATGAGTTCCGGCGTGGCGTGGAACGAAACCTACACCGATCCTGCATCCGACAGACGGCGTATGCTGGAGGCGCAACTAAACCAGCAACCCGGCGCTATTTTAGATTTAATGGCGGCGTTACCAAGTGCAGCCAAACCCGGTACAGTATGGAACTACAGTACCGGCGAAACCCAGCTTGCTGGTGCTTTGGTGCAAGCGGCTACCGGCAAGCCGGTGGCGCAGTATTTGTCAGAGAAAATCTGGTCGAAGCTGGGTATGCAGGCCGACGCTAACTGGTGGCTGCAATCTCCCGATGGGCTGGAAATAGGTGGTAGCGGTTTGTCGGCTACGTTGCGTGACTATGCACGTTTGGGCTTATTTTGGCTTAATGACGGTGTTATCGAATTAGATGGTAACACACAGCGGGTGCTGCCAGAGGGGTGGATGAAAGCGGCCAGCAGCAGGCAGAACATTGGCGGCAAAACAGTTGATTATGGCTATATGCTCTGGCCGATGCACGGCAAAAGCTATGCCGCCGAGGGCATTTTTGGCCAGTATGTGTTTGTAGATCCCGATAAACAACTGGTGGTAGCGATGTGGAGTGCGCAGGCTAAACCTCTTAACCGCGCCGGGTTGGATGAATATGCTTTTTTTAAAGCATTGTCTGAGTTTTTGCCTAAGATATGATTTTCTCAAAGCGTTTAAGTTGGTTTGGGCTGCTGCCAGTAGAGTGAGCCAGGAAACGAGTGATGTACTATTACTTTGTTTTGAGCTAGCCAATGTTGTAACTGCGCAGCGCTAATATTGGCAGAGGTTAGCTGTGTTTTGCAGTCTTCTATACCCACCCAGCCGTTTCGGCCAGAGTATTTAGCGGCGTACAGGCTTAAATCTGCCAGCCTTAGCAGGGTGGGCCAGTGACTGTTTTGTTGGTTCATATCCAACGGATAACAGGCATAACCCAGAGAACAGCTAACTTGCAACGGTGCTAGCCCTTCAATGATAAAAGGGCTTTGCTGTATCGTCTCGATAAAACGCTGGGCAAGGGTTTTTGCATCTTCTCGGTGTATAAAGCGGGCCACGGCAACAAATTCTTCACCGCCCCAGCGCACCAGATAATCGGTTTGACGAAACACCTGTTGCATTCTATGTTTTAGTCTTTTAAGGACTTCGTCACCGATATTATGACCGTAGGTGTCATTCAGCGCTTTGAAATTATCCAGATCGATAAGAAACACGACGAGATCTGCGTTTTCGGGTTTGACAGTTTTACCGGCCCGCCAGTCTTGATATAAACGTTGGCAATGGTCTAAATCATTTTCTATATGGCTCTCAAGGAAATGACGGTTGTGCAAACCGGTAAGCTTGTCTGTCAGGCTAATGGTCTCTAGCTTTTGATAGGCGAGCTGCAGCTCCTGATTTTTTTGGTTAAGCTCCAACGTTCTGGCATCTACTTGTTGAACTAAAAGCCTATTTAGCCTTTTTTGAATGTGCCGGCGGTACAGCATCAACAATATTACGAAGCCTGCTATCAGGCTAAGGATCCATAAATTGCGGGCTGACTTTTGCTGTTCCGTTTTCACTTGTTGTAAAGCTTGTTCCTTTTTTAGCAGCTCAATTTGATTTTGCTGGCGGGTAAAGTCTACCTGAGCCTGAATACTGGCTATGGCTGTCACCCGTTTGGTATTGAAAATGTCATCGTCCAGTTGCTTTTGTCGCTGCAAAGCCGCGAGCGCCTCCCTAACAGCATCCTGCTTAATTAAAACCTCGACTCGAAATTTTTCCAGTTGGGCTTCATCGGCGCGTTCATTGTTCAGGCGAGCTTGCATTACGCCGGCATCTATATAGGCCAGCGCTGCATTATTGTCACCTTTGTTAATGGCTAACTCGGCACCAAGCTTATATGCATCTACTAATAAACTTTTATAGTGTTGCTCAATAGCACGGCCGATCACGCCGTCTAGCAGCTGTTGAGCTTTGGCATAATCGGCTTGCTCCATGGCGAGCTTCGCCAAATTTGTTCGCGCCCAGTCAGCGTCCCGGGGGGCATGAATTTGCTTAAAGAGTGCCAGAGCTTGGTTTAGATGCTGTTCAGCTTGGGCAAAATTACCTGACTCACTATACAAATAGCCCAGTTTGTTATGGCTATAAGCGATGTCCCGTGGATCACCGCTGGCCATATCAAGTTCGAGTGACTGCAAAAAATAACTCAGGGCTTTGTCGTTGTCGCCCATCACTCTGAATAAATCGCCGACGTTGTAAATAGCGCTGGCAATGCCACTTTGATTGCCCAGCTCATTATGCAACTTTAGTGCGTTTTGGTGAGCCTGTAATGCCTCTTCATATTGGCCCATTTTCTCAAGAATAGTACCAATAGTGTTATAGGCCGATGCTATGGCGCTGGTATCTTGCTCTGTTTGATAAATGTGCATCGCCTGATAAGCATAATTTAGCGCTGTACTGTAGTCACTTTGGTAGCGAAAAGTCAGGCCTAGTTGGCGTAAGGCGTTGGCCAAAAGTATTGACTGCTCGCTTTGCTGAAACAAACTAACAGCTTGTTGCAGCTGCTTTTTTGCTTCAGGGTAGTTATTGCGCTCCATGGCATTTCTGCCCAGGGCGTAATAGGCTTTGCCCTGTTCAACAAGATCTTTTTGCTGGTTCGCTAACTCACTATAACTCAGGGCTAGTTGGTCAGCCTTATCCATATCACCTTGCTGGCGGGCAGTGTCTATTTGTTTATACAAATGAGAAAAATCGACCTGTTCGGCTAAAGTGGGTATACCGAGGCAGCACAGTAAGAATAATAATTGGAGGCGCAGAACACGCAACACAGTGGGGCTTTCCTGTTTGATTTTTAAACAGATATCGAATCTAGCATAAAAGAGAGTCGAGCACCATTCACCGCAAAAGGTGGGTACGAAATATGATTAACGGCAAAGTTTCAGTTTGTGCTTCGAGATATTGTTTACCTGTATATTGGGTTGCAGTTGGCTGTTACGACGCTTAACGCAATATCAGTTTTTTCTCCATTGAATATCATTACGCGGTGCATTTCCTGATCTAAATTTTATCCACCTGCAACGCAAGTGTTACAAGTGCGGCCAGGCCTTAAAGCGTGTTTACAGCAACTGTACCGCGCTTGTTACCTCAGGATATTGTAAATGGAGCCTTAATATGAAGCTGATATCTTTTACTGCTACGTGTCTGTTATGTTCTTTACCTGTACTGGCAGATGATGCTAAACCCAGCGCTGTAGATTATGCGATGTATTTTCAATCAGCTATTAAAGATAGTGAATACTGCTCAATGAAACTGGTGTCTGGCCAGTTGCAGGCAGTGAACAAAATTAGCGGCAAATTAATCAGT
>Ga0100394_1002333_pt1 | contig 15759 bp, 26 predicted proteins | sample CryGeymeta201518_FD_81549 | JGI IMG/M metagenome (GOLD analysis project Ga0100394, IMG submission 81549) | Groundwater microbial communities from Crystal Geyser aquifers in Utah, USA - Crystal Geyser metaG 2015-18 | ecosystem: Environmental > Aquatic > Deep subsurface > Groundwater | place: USA... | reverse complement strand
ACTGCTCAGTCTTACTGACTTAAAACATTTCTGTAGTGTCACTCAACTGATAAATTTCATTTTCGTGAAATCCATCATAAGTGCCCACACAGATGATTGATTGCTAATTGTTAAAGAGCGTGCACCAGAGTCAAACTCGATGATGCGAGGTTTTCACCTCAGTCAGACGTTTTCTGCTTTCGCTTGCTGCCGTCTGTGTGGTGCGCATTATAGAGATCGCAGCAAACTGATCAAGATCTTTTTTACAGAAATATGATCGTTCGAACACTTTTTGTGCAAAAACATATAAAACGTTGGTTTTCTGTATGTTATTTAAACGGATCTAGGGGGATTTACTGATGATCTTTTTAATATCGGTAAGATCTGGCCTAATAGGTTTAGCTCTGTTGAGTTCATATTGATATATGTAGTTACCTAACTCATTGAGAAACGGATATGCAACTTGTTTGGTTTCATATTGGTCATCGTTAAGGATGTCGTTTTTGTTAGTATAGATAACCGCTGTAAGAAAGAACTCTACCTGATTTTCTATATCGACAAAATAACCGCCGTCAACAATGTGTCCGTAAGCCCAACCGGTTTTGTTAAAAATACGAATATTAGCGGGAAGTGACTTCGGCTCACCGGCAAACATGAGGAATTTAGAATAATTGTCTGGAAACTGTTCTGTATTGTAACTCGGATAATCACTCTCTGACGGCAGCATAGACATATAACGCAAGACAAACTCTCTATCTTTGCTTGATAAAGCAAACTGCTGCTGTTTACTGAATAATTCCGGGAACACCAAACGCTTTATTACACCATCAAAATTAGCCAGACTCTGGCGGTTTTTTGCAGTGAAATCCATCGGTTGATCGATATAATTCCCATTATCGATATATCCTTTACCAAAAGTGGCTTCGGCTTTGTTGTGGAAAACGCTTACAGATTCCCTTGCTGGCAGCGCTAATAATAGAGTGTTATCTAAGCCGATAAAGCGAATTGGATTGTATTGCCGGTTTTGCTGCTCCGTTAAAGATGTGCTTAAACGATGAGTAATCAAACTTTTTGTTAAGCCTTTCTCTGCTAATTTAGCATTTATCCTTTCCTGGCCTAATAGTTCATATAACCGGTTACTGGCATCATTATCACTTACCAATAGTATTTTCTTAATATAATGCGCCATACTCGGTAATTTTGTCGCTGAAGTATCATCTATATGTGCGGCAGTTTGCCATGGCAGTGCGGCGTCGGTGAACATGGTAGTCTCAGTGGTAAGTTGCTCCACATTTTGCTCGTTCAGCCATTCAAGAGCAAGTAAAGCTATAGGCAGCTTTACTGAGCTGGCTGGATAGAAATACCGGTTCTCATCGACATTATATTGGTAGTAACTGAGGTGAGGTTTATTCTGTGTATCGCGATCTATTTGCGTATAAATTATTTGTACTTTGTAAGGGGCTGGATCCGCAAAAACTTTTTGTAGCATAGGATACGTATCAGGAACTTTGTTTAATAAAGATGAAAAGTTATGGCATGCCGAGGTAATGTTTAGTTGAAAGCAGTCAGCAAGTGCTGCAGGGACAAATAACAATGCATATATAATGTATAAACGAAATTTTTGCATAAACCATTACCTAATTTACTGAATAAAATAATCATATCGGTACTTGGTAGCAAAAACAAACAGACATAAAAAAGCCGGGCATAGCCCGGCTTTTTACTTAGGAGTAGTTTACTCTGCAGCAGTTTCTTCAACTGGCAGTGCATCCACTTCTGGACGATCTACTAACTCAATGTAAGCCATTGGTGCGTTGTCGCCTGCACGGAAGCCACACTTAAGAATACGAGTGTAACCACCTGGACGAGCGTTGTAACGCGGGCCCAAAACATTGAACAACAAACCAACTACTTCTTTATCACGAGTACGAGCAAAAGCCAGACGGCGGTTTGCAACGCTGTCATTCTTTGCCAGTGTGATCAATGGCTCAATCACACGACGTAACTCTTTTGCCTTTGGCAAAGTCGTTTTGATGATTTCGTGCTTCACCAACGAACTTGCCATATTGCGGAACATTGCCGTACGGTGGCTGCTGTTCCTGTTTAATTGACGACCACTCTTGCGATGGCGCATGATCTATTCCTTCTCACTAAACCAGAAACTGGTATCTGATTAGTCTTTATTTACCAGACTCGCTGGCGGCCAGTTCTCTAGGCGCATGCCAAGTGATAAACCGCGTGAAGCCAGCACGTCTTTGATTTCGGTAAGCGACTTTTTACCCAGGTTAGGTGTTTTAAGTAACTCAACCTCGGTACGCTGAACCAGATCACCAATGTACTGAATCTGCTCTGCCTTCAAGCAGTTAGCAGAACGAACTGTTAATTCCAAATCATCGACCGGACGTAACAGAATCGGATCAAACTCCGGCTTCTCTTCGCGCTTTTCCGGTTCGCTCTTATCACGCAGCTCTACGAAGAATTCTAGCTGTTCAGCTAAAATCGTTGCTGCGCGGCGAATGGCTTCCTCTGGCTCAACAGTGCCGTTGGTCTCCATATCGATAATCAGTTTGTCCAAATCAGTACGCTGTTCTACCCGCGCTGCTTCAACAGAATAAGCTATACGCTCAACCGGGCTGAAAGACGCATCCAGTAACAGACGACCAATAGGACGCTCGTCATCATCTGAGGACAAACGCGCTGATGCAGGCACATAACCACGACCACGTTCAACTTTCAGGCGCATACTGAATTCAGTTTCACCAGTCAGGTTGCAAATTACGTGCTCTGGGTTAGTAATAACCACACCGTCGCCATGCTGGATGTCTCCAGCAGTTACAGGGCCAGCACCTTTTTTCGTTAAAGTCAGCGTGACTTCATCTTTGTCTTCCAGGCGAACGGCAAGGCCTTTCAGGTTCAGAAGGATATCTATGATATCTTCCTGCACACCCTCTTTGGCACTGTACTCATGGAGCACGCCGTCTATTTCAACTTCAGTCACTGCACAACCTGGCATTGACGAAAGTAAAATACGACGTAGCGCGTTACCCAAGGTATGCCCGAAACCGCGCTCTAGTGGTTCCAAAGTAACTTTGGCACGAGTAGGGTTGATCTTTTCGATACCAACTAATCTCGGCTTAAGGAATTCGGTGACAGAACCCTGCATTGTACCCTCTCTTAACAATTAGCTTTACTTAGAGTAAAGCTCGACGATTAACTGTTCGTTGATGTCCGCAGACAAGTCTGAACGCTCTGGCAGACGTTTGAAAACGCCTTCAAGCTTCGTGTTGTCAACTTCGATCCAAGTTGGTTTCTCACGTTGTGCAGCTACTTCAAGCGCAGCGCCGATACGGGCTTGCTTTTTCGCTTTCTCACGAACAGAGATCACTTGTTCAGGTAATACTTTGTATGATGGAATGTTCAGCACTTGGCCATTAATCATAATAGCTTTGTGGCTAACCAATTGGCGTGCTTCTGCGCGCGTACTGGCCAGACCCATACGGTATACTACGTTGTCTAAACGTGACTCTAACAACGTTAACAGGTTTTCACCTGTATTACCTTTCAAACGAGCAGCTTCCTTGTAATAGTTACGGAACTGCTTTTCTAATACGCCATACATACGACGTACTTTTTGTTTCTCGCGTAACTGTAAACCATAGTCTGATAAGCGACCACGACGAGCGCCGTGCTGACCAGGTGCTGTAGTTAAGTTACACTTTGAATCGATTGCTCTTACGCCGCTCTTCAGGAACAGATCTGTACCTTCGCGACGACTTAGTTTGAGCTTAGGACCCAAATATCTTGCCATCTTCTTTCTCCAATAATCCGTGAAGCGCTGTAATTACACGCGACGTTTTTTAGGTGGACGGCATCCGTTGTGCGGGATAGGCGTCACGTCGGTGATATTTGTGATCTTGTAACCAGCGGCGTTCAGTGCACGAATCGCTGATTCGCGGCCTGGGCCAGGTCCATTCACAAACACTTCAAGGTTCTTAACACCATATTCCAGCGCAGCAGTACCTGCACGCTCTGCAGCTACCTGAGCAGCGAACGGAGTAGATTTACGTGAACCACGGAAACCTGAACCACCTGCAGTCGCCCAGCACAGTGCATTACCCTGACGATCAGTAATCGTCACGATGGTGTTGTTGAAAGAAGCATGGATATGAGCCATACCGTCAGAAACTTGCTTTTTTACCCGTTTACGAGTACGAACTGGTGCTTTAGCCATGTTGAATCACCTTATTTCTTAATCGCTTTACGTGGGCCCTTGCGGGTACGCGCATTAGTTTTAGTGCGCTGACCACGAACCGGCAGACTGCGACGGTGGCGAAGGCCACGGTAACAACCAAGGTCCATTAAACGCTTAATGTTTAATGTGATTTCACGACGCAAGTCACCTTCAACGGTGTATTTTGCAACTTCGTCACGAAGCGTATCTAGTTGTGCATCAGATAAAGACGCAATTTTAGTACTTTCTTCGATTCCCACTGCAGCTAAAATAGATTTAGCGCGGGTTTTACCGATACCATAAACATAGGTCAAAGAGATGACCGCATGCTTATTATCGGGGATGTTAATGCCAGCGATACGGGCCACTAACGTTCTCCTATAATAGAGTTTAAAGATGCCAATTTGAAAAGCCCGTAAGGATACTCAAATGGCGCTTATAATGCAAACGATAAAGGGGCTAAACCTATCGATTCAGCCCGCAATATCATTTTATTCTGCTATTAGCCTTGGCGCTGTTTATGCTTTGGCTCACTGCAAATTACGCGAACTACGTTATTACGCTTGATCACTTTGCAGTTACGGCAGATCTTCTTAACGGAAGCTCGTACTTTCATAACTTAACTCCGCAAATATATCTTAACGGCTATAGCCTTTAAGATTTGCCTTTTTAAGCACAGAATCATACTGATGAGACATCAGATGGGTCTGTACCTGTGCCATAAAGTCCATTATAACGACAACGATAATCAGCAGTGATGTACCACCGAAGTAGAACTGAACGTCCCACGCTACCATCATGAACTCAGGTACTAAACAGATAAAGGTAATGTATAGTGCGCCCGCTAGGGTTAACCGTGTCATCACTTTATCAATGTATTTTGATGTCTGTTCACCAGGTCTTATGCCAGGAATAAAGGCACCAGATTTTTTCAAGTTATCTGCTGTATCACGTGGGTTAAACACCAACGCAGTATAGAAGAAACAGAAGAAAATAATGGCCGCAGAGTATAACATCATATACAACGGTTGTCCCGGAGATAATGTTAACGCTAATTCCTGTAGGAAGTTAGCTACTACGCCTTCACCTGAGCCAAACCAACTGGCAATCGTTCCAGGAAACAGAATGATGCTAGAAGCAAATATTGGTGGAATTACACCAGCCATATTTACCTTTAATGGTAAATGGCTACTTTGCGCGGCAAACACCTGACGGCCCTGCTGACGCTTTGCATAATTGACCACAATCCGACGCTGGCCGCGTTCAAAAAACACAACAAACCAGGTAATCGCGATCACGATCACACCAATTGCAACTAACAGTAAAAAGTGCAAATCGCCTTGACGTGCCTGCTCTATCGTCTGGCCAATGGCAGACGGGAAGCCGGCAACAATACCGGTAAAGATTAGCAACGAAATACCGTTACCGATGCCGCGCTCTGTAATTTGCTCACCTAACCACATTAAAAACATGGTTCCAGTAACCAGACTGATTACTGCAGTGAAGTAAAATGCAAAGCCGGGGTTAATGACTAACCCTTGCATCATGTTTGGCAGACCAGTGGCAATACCAATAGCCTGTAACGTTGCTAAACCCAAAGTACCGTAGCGCGTCATCTGGTTAATTTTGCGCTTTCCAGCTTCACCTTCTTTTTTCAATTCTGCCATAGCGGGGTGAACCACCGTTAACAGCTGAACGATAATAGAGGCGGAGATGTAGGGCATAATACCCAACGCAAACACCGAAGCACGCTCAAGTGCGCCACCGCTGAACATGTTGAACATTTCAACGATGGTGCCCTTTTGTTGCTCGAATAACTGAGCCAGCACGGCGGCGTCAATTCCAGGAATTGGCACAAAGGAGCCTAGTCGAAACACGACTATGGCCAAAAGCACAAACAACAGGCGGGATTTCAGCTCGCTGAAACCGCCTTTTGCACTTCTTGAGTCCGAACCTGGTTTAGCCATCGCGTACTATCCTTATTATTCTTCGACTTTACCGCCAGCGGCTTCGATTGCTGCACGAGCGCCTTTAGTTGCACCTAAACCTTTAACGGTTACTGGACGAGTAATTTCGCCAGACAGGACAACTTTAGCAAACTTAACAGTACGAGAAATGATGTTAGCTTCCATCAGACTAGCTAAATCAACTACATCACCTTTCACTGCTGCAAGTTCATGCAAACGTACTTCAGCAGAAATCAATGACTTCTGTGAAGTGAAACCGAACTTAGGTAGACGCTGTTTCAGAGGCATTTGACCGCCTTCGAAACCAGGACGTACTTTACCACCTGAACGTGACTTCAAACCTTTGTGGCCACGACCAGCAGTTTTACCTAAGCCGGAGCCGATACCACGACCCACACGACGCTTGTCTTTCTTAGCACCAGGTGCCGGAGCAAGAGTATTTAATAACATCTGTTACTCCTCCACTTTAACCATGTAATACACAGCATTGATCATACCGCGAACTGAAGGTGTATCTTCAACTTCAACAGTATGGCCGATACGGCGTAAACCTAACCCAGTTAACGAGGCCTTATGCTTCGGTAAACGACCGATGCTTGACTTCGTTTGGGTTACTTTAATTGTCTTCTTCGCCATGGCAGATTACCCCAGAATGTCGTCAACGCGTAAACCGCGTTTAGCAGCTATTTGTGCTGGTGACTTTACAGACCCCAGTGCATTAATAGTTGCGCGAACTACGTTGATTGGGTTAGTTGAGCCGTAACACTTAGACAAAATGTTTTGTACACCAGCAACTTCAAGTACGGCGCGCATTGCACCTCCGGCGATCAAGCCAGTACCTTCAGCAGCAGGCTGCATATAAACATTTGAACCTGAGTGAACACCACGAGTTGGGTGGTGTAACGTGTTACCGTTTAATTCAACTTGAGTCATGTTGCGACGTGCTTTTTCCATTGCTTTTTGAATAGCAGCTGGAACTTCACGTGCTTTACCATAACCAAAACCAACGCGACCATTACCGTCACCAACTACGGTCAAAGCGGTGAAGGAGAAAATCCGACCACCTTTTACAACTTTTGACACGCGGTTTACTGCAACAAGCTTCTCTTGTAAATCAGATTGTTGTTTAGCTTCTTCGTTAGCCATGAGCTACTCCTAGAACTGAAGACCGGCTTCACGCGCCGCGTCAGCCAAAGCTTGTACGCGACCATGATACTGGAAGCCACTGCGGTCAAAAGCACAAGCAGTAACGCCTTTGGCTACTGCGCGTTCGGCAATCGCTTTACCTACAGCCTTAGCAGCGTCTACGTTACCAGAGTACTTAAGTGATTCTTTAATTGAAGCTTCTAAAGTAGAAGCTGCAGCGATCACTTCAGCATTTGGTGCGATAAGCTGGGCGTAGATGTGACGTGGTGTACGGTGTACAACCAGGCGATTCGCACCTTGTTCGATAATATTTCTGCGGGTGCGTTTGGCACGGCGCAGACGAGCAAGTTTCTTATCCATCGTCCTACCCTACTTTTTCTTCGCTTCTTTACGACGCACGTTTTCATTTGCATAGCGTACACCTTTGCCTTTGTAAGGCTCTGGTTTACGGTATGCCCGGATGTTAGCGGCAACCTGACCAACTAATTGCTTGTCAGAACCTTTTACCAATACTTCTGTCTGGGTTGGTGTTTCAATAGTGATACCGTTAGGTACCTGAAATACTACCGGGTGAGAGAAGCCAAGGCTCAGGTTTAATACTTTACCTTCTGCTTTAGCACGGTAACCAACACCGACCAGTTCCAGTTTCTGAGAGAAACCTTCAGTAACACCAGTAACTAAGTTGTTGATTAACGCACGGGCAGTTCCCGCTTGTGCGTTAGCATTGTCAAAACCATCGCGAGGAATGGTACGTAAAACGTTACCATCAACAACGATTTCAACTGCTGGGTTAACATCTAATGTTAACTCGCCGTTTTTGCCCTTAAATGACACTACCTGACCAGTTTGCGTTACAGTAACGCCTGCTGGAATAGTGACTGGGGCTTTAGCAACACGAGACATAGATTACTACCTCCGTTACGCTACGTAGCCGATGATTTCGCCACCGATACCAACCTTGCGCGCGGCACGGTCAGTCATTAGTCCTTTAGATGTTGACACGATGGCCACACCTAAACCGCCCATTACCTTAGGTAAATCGCCGCGTTTCTTATAGATACGCAGACCAGGACGACTAACACGATCGATAGTTTCAATTACAGATTTGCCCTGGAAGTACTTTAACGTTACTTCCAGTTCTGGTTTTGACTCACCAGAAACCGCGAAATCAGCGATGTAACCTTCGTCTTTTAATACTTTCGCAATTGACACCTTCAATTTTGAAGATGGCATCTTAACCGCAACTTTATTGGCTGACTGGCCGTTGCGGATGCGAGTAAACATATCCGCTACTGGATCTTGCAAACTCATAGCTCGTTACTCCCGTGATTCTTACCAGCTAGCCTTACGAAGGCCAGGAATTTCACCGCGCATCGCCGCTTCACGGACCTTGATTCGGCTCATGCCGAATTTACGCAGGTAACCGTGTGGACGACCAGTTACACGACAACGATTACGTTGACGCGAAGGGCTTGAATCACGCGGCAACGTCTGTAACTTAAGAACGGCGGCCCAACGGTCTTCATCAGAAGTTGCTGGACTAGAAATCGCATCTCTCAGTTCATGACGCTTTGCAGCGAATTTGGCTACCAGTTGTGCACGCTTGAATTCACGCGCTTTCATTGATTGTTTTGCCATGACCCTACACCTTATTTCTTGAATGGGAAGTTAAACGCGGCAAGTAAAGCACGTCCTTCGTCATCGGTACGCGCGGTAGTCGTAATAGTGATATCTAAACCACGTACTGCGTCTACTTTGTCATAATCGATTTCTGGGAAAATGATTTGCTCACGTACACCCATGCTGTAGTTACCACGGCCATCGAATGATTTCGGGTTTACACCACGGAAATCACGAATACGCGGGATAGCTATAGAGACTAAACGCTCTAAGAATTCCCACATACGCTCGCCGCGCAGGGTCACTTTTGCGCCAATAGGGTAGCCTTCACGGATTTTGAAACCAGCGACTGACTTACGCGCCTTAGTAACCAGAGGTTTCTGGCCTGCAATAGCAGTTAAATCTGCTACAGCATTTTCAAGGATCTTTTTGTCAGCTACGGCTTCACCCACACCCATGTTGAGTGTGATTTTAACAATCCGAGGGACTTGCATGACGCTGGTGTAGCCGAACTGCTTAAACAGTTCTGGGACTACGGTGTCTTTGTAAATTTCATGCAGTTTCGCCATCGTATTACTCCAATAGCAATTAAATTACTTCGTTATTCGACTTGAAGAAACGAACTTTTTTGCCGTCTTCAAGGCGGAAACCTACACGATCTGCTTTACCCGATTTAGAGTTAAAGATCGCTACGTTTGAAACATGAATCGAGGCTTCTTTCTCAACGATACCACCTGGCTGGTTCAGAGCCGGTACAGGCTTCTGATGCTTTTTAACCAAGTTAACGCCGGAAACATAAACACGACCTTCAGCTACTAATACTTTAGTAACCTTACCGCGCTTACCTTTGTCCTTACCAGTAAGAACAACAACCTCATCATCACGACGGATTTTACTAGCCATGGTGACTCCTTACAGTACTTCTGGTGCCAGAGACACGATCTTCATAAACTTATCGCCACGAAGTTCACGTGTAACAGGCCCGAAAATACGAGTGCCGATCGGTTCCAGCTTGCTGTTTAACAACACTGCTGCATTGCGATCAAAACGGATCAAAGAACCGTCCTGACGGCGTACGCCTTTGCGTGTACGCACCACCACTGCATTTAGTACATCACCTTTTTTAACCTTACCGCGCGGAATTGCTTCCTTAACAGTAATTTTGATGATGTCACCAATTGCAGCATAACGGCGATGTGAACCACCTAAGACCTTAATACACATTACGCTGCGCGCGCCGCTGTTGTCTGCGACTTCCAGCATAGATTGCATCTGGATCATCTTAGTGCTCCGCTATTCTACTAAATAACCCTCACGGGTTACGCTGCTTACGATATAAACTACCCCCTGACAAGAGGGCGCGTGATTATAACAGCACTCTTACCAAAAAGGTAGCGCAAAATAAAAGCGGCTCCAAAAAGGAGCCGCTTTTGACATCTTAACGAATTAAGATGCTGATACGACTACAGCTACCAGGGTCCAAGACTTAGTCTTAGACAAAGGACGGCATTCACGAATAGTGACTACATCGCCTTCTTTACACTGATTAGTTTCGTCATGTACGTGCAGCTTGGTAGTACGCTTAATGAACTTCCCATAAATAGGGTGTTTCACTGAACGTTCAATCGCAACAGTAATAGACTTGTCCATTTTGTTGCTGATTACTTTACCTTGCAGTGTACGAATATTTGTTTCAGTCATTACGCACCTGCCTTCTCGGTTAAGATGGTCTTAACGCGCGCGATATCACGACGCACCTGCTTAAATAAATGCGTTTGAGCTAACTGACCAGTAGCTAATTGCATGCGCAGGTTAAACTGCTCACGTAATAAGCCCAGTAGTTCAGCGTTTAACTCTTCAACGCTTTTCGCTTTTAATTCGCTGGCTTTCATCACATTACCGTCCGCGTTACAAAGGTTGTCTTAAATGGTAGCTTAGCGGCGGCAAGTGTAAATGCATGACGCGCTAACTCTTCAGACACACCGTCCATTTCGTACAGTACTTTGCCAGGTTTAATTTGGCATACCCAGTACTCAACAGAACCTTTACCACTACCCATACGTACTTCAAGCGGCTTAGCAGTGATTGGCTTGTCTGGGAACACACGGATCCAGATTTTACCAACACGCTTAACAGCGCGCGTCATAGCACGACGTGCAGATTCGATTTGACGTGAGGTCATTTGACCACGTTCTACAGATTTCAGTGCGTAAGTACCGAAAGATACTTTATCGCCAACCAAGGATAAACCACGGTTACGACCTTTGTGCACTTTACGAAATTTTGTACGTTTTGGTTGCAACATCGCTCAATACCCCTACTTTGCCTTACGTGCCGGTTTTTTCGGCGCTTTAGGCTGGTTGTTATTGTTGGCGTTGTTGGTGTTGTTGTTCAATGGCAGAGCTCCTAAGATCTCGCCTTTGAAAATCCACACTTTAACACCAATGATACCGTAAGTAGTTAAAGCTTCTGAGGTGTTGTAATCAATGTCTGCGCGCAGGGTGTGCAGTGGCACACGACCTTCACGATACCATTCATCACGGGCAATCTCAGCGCCGCCTAAACGACCACTCACCTGTACCTTGATACCTTTAGCGCCAATACGCATAGCGTTCTGAACCGCACGCTTCATAGCACGACGGAACATTACACGACGCTCTAACTGGCTGCTGATTGAATCAGCAACTAATTTGGCATCCAGCTCAGGCTTACGGATTTCAGAGATATTAATCTGCGCAGGTACGCCAGCGATGGCAGCGACTTGCTTACGGATTTTCTCAACATCTTCACCTTTTTTACCGATGATAACGCCTGGACGCGCTGTGTGAATAGTCACACGAATGCTTTTCGCAGGGCGTTCAATATCGATCCGGCTTACTGACGCTGCTTTAAGTTCTTTAGTCAGATACTGACGAACTTTATAATCACCGTTTAAGAAATCCGGGAAGTCTTTCGTATTCGCGAACCAGGTTGAGCTCCATGGCTTAGTGATACCTAGGCGAATACCATTAGGATGTACTTTCTGTCCCATTTCTATCTCCTAGTTATCAGCTACAACCACAGTGATGTGGCTGGTACGCTTAACGATACGGTCAGCACGACCTTTAGCACGTGGCTTGATGCGCTTCATAGACGGACCTTCATCAATGAAGATCGTCTTAACTTTAAGCGTATCAATATCCGCACCTTCATTGTGCTCCGCGTTAGCAATGGCTGATAAAAGTACCTTTTTGACTAACTCAGCAGCTTTCTTCGGGCTGTAAGTTAATACATTCAACGCCTTATCTACCGACAATCCACGAACCTGGTCAGCAACCAGACGCGTTTTTTGAGCAGAAGAACGGGCAAATTTGTGTTTAGCTAATGCTTGCATCATTTACCCCTTAGCGCTTCTTGGCCTTTTTGTCGGCTGCATGACCACGGTAGGTACGAGTAGGTGCAAATTCACCTAACTTGTGACCTATCATCTCTTCCGAGACGAACACAGGTACATGTTGACGACCATTATGGACAGCGATGGTCAAACCGATCATATCAGGTATGATCATTGAACGACGGCTCCAAGTCTTAATAGGCTTCTTGTCACCGCTTTCCAACGCTTTCTCTACCTTCTTCAGCAAGTGAAGGTCAATAAATGGACCTTTCTTGAGAGAACGTGGCATGGCAATTCCTCACAAATTATTTATCACGACGACGTACGATAAGTTTATCAGTACGCTTGTTTGAACGAGTTTTGTAACCCTTCGTTGGTACGCCCCATGGAGATACAGGGTGACGACCACCAGAAGTTTTACCTTCACCACCACCGTGTGGGTGATCAACCGGGTTCATTACCACACCACGTACGGTTGGGCGAATGCCACGCCAGCGCATAGCACCAGCTTTACCGTATTGACGTAACATATGTTCCGCGTTGCCGATCTCACCGATAGTCGCGCGACAATCTGCTAATACTTTGCGTACTTCGCCACTGCGTAAACGCAGGGTAACGTACTCACCGTCACGAGCCAGAATCTGTACAAATGCGCCAGCAGAACGAGCTAACTGACCACCTTTACCTGGTTTCATTTCGATGTTATGTACTACCTGACCCACTGGAATGTTGCGCAGTGGCAGCGTGTTACCGGCTTTGATTGGTGATTCCATACCTGAAACCACTGTATCACCCGCTTTCAAGCCTTTAGGGGCCAGAATGTAACGACGCTCGCCGTCTGCATATAACACCAATGCGATGTTTGCAGTACGGTTTGGATCGTACTCTAAACGCTCAACTTTGGCCGGAATGCCATCTTTGTTGCGTTTGAAGTCAACTAAACGGTAATGCTGCTTGTGACCACCACCGATATGACGGGTAGTGATGCGACCGTTGTTGTTACGACCACCAGTTTTTGAATTTTTTTCTAACAAAGGGGCATAAGGCTTGCCTTTGTACAGGTCTGGGTTAACCACTTTTAATACGTGGCGACGACCTGGTGACGTAGGTTTACACTTTACAAGTGCCATTTCCTAACTCCTCTTCTTACTCAGCGCCGCCAACGAAATCGATTTCGCTGCCTTCTTTAAGAGTCACGTAAGCTTTTTTCCAATCGCTACGCTTGCCCATACGCGCACCAGTGCGCTTGGTCTTACCCTTAACGTTAACAGTACGCACACCAACGACTTCAGTTTCGAACAGTTTTTCAACTGCTGCTTTAACATCAGCTTTAGTCGCAGTAGTGGCTACCTTGAAAACGACTGTATTGTGTTTTTCAGCAGACACGGTGCTCTTTTCAGATACGTGTGGTGCCAAAATAACTTTCAGTAAACGTTCTTCGCGGATCATGCTAAAAGCTCCTCAAGTTGCTTAACTGCAGCAGCAGTCATTAACACTTTGTCGAATGCGATTAAGCTGACCGGGTCGATACCGTGTACGTCACGCACGTCAACCTTGTACAGGTTACGTGCAGATAAGAACAGGTTCTCATCCACTTCGTTAGTCACAATTAACACGTCTTTCAAGTCCATTGATTTTAACTTTGCAGTCAAATCTTTGGTCTTAGGCGTATCAACGGCGAAATTTTCAACCACGATTAAACGCTCTTGACGAACTAATTCTGACAGGATGCTTTGAATCGCACCACGGTACATTTTACGGTTTACTTTCTGGCTGTGATCTTGTGGCTTAGCCGCAAATGTAACACCGCCTCCGCGCCAGATTGGGCTACGGATTGTACCAGCACGCGCACGGCCAGTACCTTTTTGACGCCATGGCTTCTTGCCGCCACCGCGTACTTCAGAGCGTGTTAACTGAGCGCGGGTACCCTGACGGGCGCCGGCAGCATAAGCTACAACGACCTGATGAACCAAAGCTTCATTAAACTCACGTCCAAAGGTAGCTTCGGAAACTTCAAGAACGCCTTGAGCGTCTCGTAATGCTAATTCCATCACTTATCTCCTCAGACGTTAGCTTTTAACAGCTGGTTTAACGATTACGTCACCACCGATAGCGCCAGGTACTGCACCTTTTACTAACAGCAGGTTACGTTCTGCGTCTACACGAACCACTTCAAGTGATTGCACAGTTACGCGCTCAGCACCCAAGTGACCAGCCATTTTTTTACCCTTGAATACTTTACCTGGTGATTGGTTCTGACCAATTGAACCTGGTGCACGGTGTGACAAAGAGTTACCGTGAGTAGCATCCTGAGTACGGAAATTCCAGCGCTTAACAGCACCAGCAAAACCCTTACCTTTTGATGTGCCAGACACATCAACTTTTTTCGCTTCTGCGAAAATCTCAACCGTAATTTCGCTGCCGACAGTGATGTCAGCACCTTCGTTATCTGCCAGGCGGAATTCCCACAGACCACGACCAGCGTCTACACCAGCTTTTGCAAACTGACCTGCATCTGGTTTGCTCAGGCGACTTGCCTTTACAGTACCAGCAGTCACTTGTAATGCGCTGTAACCGTTCGTTTCTGCTGTCTTAACAGCAGTTACACGGTTTGGTGTCGCTTCGATTACGGTTACTGGAATTGAAACGCCGTCTTCAGTGAAGATGCGAGTCATTCCCACTTTACGACCGACTAGACCGATAGCCATTTCCTAAACCCCTCTATAAACCTGTCTGATTAGCCCAGGCTGATTTGAACGTCAACGCCAGCAGGCAAGTCTAAACGCATCAGCGCATCAACAGTTTTTTCTGTTGGCTCAACGATGTCGATTAAACGCTTGTGGGTACGGATTTCGTACTGATCACGTGCATCTTTATTTACGTGAGGAGAAATCAATACAGTGAAACGTTCCTGGCGGGTAGGAAGTGGAATAGGACCACGAACCTGTGCGCCCGTACGCTTAGCTGTGTCAACGATTTCCATAGTTGACTGATCGATCAAACGGTGATCGAACGCTTTCAGACGGATGCGAATCCTTTGATTACTCATGTATTCAAAGCCTCAAAGAGCAAAAAGAGCAAAAATAAACACAAGCAATCCAACCCAAAAAGGGGGATGCCCATGCACCAAAGTTACGTTTGCTCCCCAATCGGGAGCACTGTAAGCGTTAAATAACTTAATATGTTACCTAACGAGCCAGTCAGAATTGTATCGACTGGCCGCGCATTATACTGAAATCAACAGATAACGCAAGCATTGCTTAAATAATGCACTACAAAATGTCATTAAGTTCAAAACCTATGCCAAAACGAGTGGTAGAACGATTATAGTCGATGAGGCTTTCGCCGTAACCATTAAAAAACTCAGCATATAAACGGATATGTTTATTAAATGGTCGAGAATACGATAAGCGCAATGCCCCCTTATTTTCACTACGTAAATT
>Ga0100394_1002330_pt1 | contig 15774 bp, 12 predicted proteins | sample CryGeymeta201518_FD_81549 | JGI IMG/M metagenome (GOLD analysis project Ga0100394, IMG submission 81549) | Groundwater microbial communities from Crystal Geyser aquifers in Utah, USA - Crystal Geyser metaG 2015-18 | ecosystem: Environmental > Aquatic > Deep subsurface > Groundwater | place: USA... | reverse complement strand
TTGTAGGATTTTAAATAAACAAAATATTCATAAAGACGTTCAAGGACTTTTAAAAAGAGGATGTGAAAAAGTTTATATTTTAGTTGATTTGGATACACAATGCGATAACAATCGGCAATTCGATTGTATTTTAGAACTTAAAGAGTGGTATAAAGAAAAAATACAAATTCAAAAACTAGAAAATACTTTGGTAGCAATAGTTGCAAAAGAGATAGAATATTGGATGTTGTCTGCATGGGAAAACAGTGATAATAAATCAAAAGAAGATTTTAAGAAGAAATTTAATGAAAAAAAGAAATTAACAGAAGAAGATTTAGTTAAAAAATTCTTATCATCAAAAAAAGATATTCAAAAAGAAAACAATAAATCTTTAAAATACTTTTTAGAAAAGCTTGGAATATAAATGCAAATAAAATACCTAAAACAACCCCATCAAGAAAAAGCTATAAATTCAACTATAGATATATTTCAAGGTCAACCAAAACAAGATAATCAGTTTGATATATTTGACGGTGAAGCGGTTTGTTTAAATGAACTTTTACTATCACAAGATGATATATTGAGCAATTTAAATCAAATACAAAAGTTAAATAATATAGAAGAATCTTTGATGATTCAAAGCTTGGATTTTTCTATTGAAATGGAAACTGGCACGGGTAAAACTTTTGTCTATATCAAAACTATACTCGAGCTTTATGCCAAATATAGATGGAGTAAATTTATCATTATAGTTCCTTCTATTGCTATCAAAGAGGGAGTTTTAAATTCACTTGATAGTATGAAAAGTCATTTTAAGAATGAGTTTAATTTTCCGTATGATTATTTTGAATATGATTCTAGCAGATTGGGCAGTTTAAAACACTTTATACGAGATGATACATTGCAAATTATGATTATGACAATAGATAGTTTTAAAAGAGTTGGAACTGTACTTAATATGCCGAGAGAGGGGTTTGTAGGAACTCCAAAAATGAGTTTGCAAAAAACAAATCCTATTTTAATTCTTGATGAACCACAAAATATGGAGAGTGATTTAAGTAAAACAGCACTTAGTGAGCTAAATCCACTCTTTACCTTGAGATACTCTGCTACTCATAAAAATTATTATAATTTAGTTTATAGTTTGTCTGCAAAAGAAGCCCTAGATAACGGGCTTGTAAAACAGATAGATGTATTAGCTTTGAGTGAAAATCAAACTATTAATGATGTGTATGTAAATGTACAAAAAATAGAGATAGATAAATCTTCAAAAAAACCTGTTGCGACACTTGAACTGATAGTAAAAAACAAAGATGATTATGTAACAAAACCAGTAAAAATTAAAGGTGAAGATAGTTTAAAAGATAAAACAAAAAATCCTATCTATACTTGTTTTCTTGTTGATGAAATATCATATAAAGATATGTTTATAAAATTTGAGAATGGTTTAAAACTAGAGTTAAACGATGTAAATGGACAAGTAAAAAAAGAGATTCAAAAACAGCAAATAAGTGAAGCTATAGAGCGACATATGAGAAAGTTTGAAGAGCTTAAACTTCAAAACATAAAAGTATTGAGTCTATTTTTCATAGATAAAGTTGCAAACTTCTTAAGTGCTGAAAATGGTTGGATGGAAGAGTATTTTATAAATGAGTTTGAGAGACTCAAAGTTGCGTTTGAGAGTTTTAAAACTATAGATGCCAAAGAGGTATATGCGTACTATTTTGCAAAAAGAAAAGCTGGGTTTGTCGATGAACTTAAAAACAGTGATAGTGATAGAAAACTCCAAAAAGATACTTATGACTTAATAATGAAAGACAAAGAGAAGCTTTTGAGTGTTGAGGAGAGTAAAAGTTTTATATTTTCACATAGTGCATTAAAAGAGGGTTGGGATAATCCAAATGTCTTTTTTATAACAACACTCAATGATACAAAGTCACAGATGAAAAAAAGACAAATTATTGGTAGAGGCGTAAGGCTTCCTGTGAATTCAAGCGGACAAAGAATAGAAGACAAAGATATAAATAGGCTTACCGTAATAGCAAATGAGAGTTTTGATGAGTTCACAAGAGGACTGCAACAAGAGTATGATATCAATGGAAATGGAAGCCAATATACGAAACCAAACAACTTAGCTAAAGAGAAATACGCCAAAAGAAAATATAATGAAGATGATATAAAAGAGTTTAAAGAACTTTGGGAAAAGCTTAAACAAAAAACTATCTATGAGATACATTTAGATACAACGAAATACAAAGATGAAGTGAGTGAAAAAATAAAAAATATTGAAGTCAGAGAAAAAAAGATTGTAAAGCAGTTTGGAAATATTGAAAGTAGTTTTGATGGCTATGTGAGTGAGTCAAAAAGTACTAAGGTTGATGTTGAAGAGGAGTTGCCAAATATTGTAACAGTCATTGAAAAACATATTGCTCTTTCAAAACAAACAATTATTGAAATATTTGAAAAAGTCGGTATAGAAAAATTTACAAAAGAGTTCATAAAAAATAGCGACTCTTATATAAAACAAGCAATTGAAGCTATTGAAGATGTAATGTTTTCCATGTTAAGCAAAAGTGGATTGGTTTATAAAAAGATAGATGATTATTATGAATTTGCCAATATTTTCCCTGAAGAAATTTCAGGTTATAAGTTAGAAGATTGTAGAAAAGGGCTTTACGAAGCTGAACAATATGATTCGGATATTGAAAAGAATTTTATAAATTGTACTGATGCAAATGACTACAAGATTTTCACTAAACTGCCTAATAAATTTAAAATAAAAACTCCTCTTGGCACTTACAACCCTGATTTTGCCATAGTGAAACTTGATGAAAGTGAGGGTAGTTTTATTGTTGAGACAAAAGGTAGCGATAAAAAAAGGGACTCTCGTTCTCGTGAAGATTGGCAGATAGAATATGCTAAAAAGCATTTTGAATTAATAGGTCTGAAATATAAAGATAGAGTTACTAATTGTAGGGAAATATAAATTTTTGGATGCTATCTCAGTGTCATTAATTAGTACCAAATACAAGCTATAAGAACTGAATTATTTAGCAATAAATTAAGTGTAGTTTTTGTACTCGTTTTTAACAATAGAGTAGTACGCTAAAAAGGCATATATTTTACAACTACATGATAGACAAGCCCTGATTTATTGACTGTTACTTATATCAACATGAAGATGTAGAGAAGAGAAATTCGTAGATGAGATTTTAGAATTGCTATGTTTGTGCTATGTTTCTAGCATAGTATTGATGTGTTATACTTCTGAAAATGTGTGGCTCTTGTAAGTTATATATTTTGATACCAATTATGAGGAAAAAAGATGAATATTCTTAGACGAAAATCAACGAAGCTTTTATTGGCTTCTGCTCTATTGGCAGGGCTGAGTACAGTCTCTTTTGCAAAAGAGAAAGTCTATACTTGGAAATTGGCTACAACTTGGGGACCAACACTCTCCCCGTTTATTGACGCTCCTCAAAACATGGCTAAAATGGTTGAAGAGATGTCCAATGGTAGATTGATTATTAAAATTGATGCAGCCAACAAACATAAATCTGCATTTGGTGTTTTTGATATGGTCAAGGGTGGTCAGTACGATATGGCACACACTGCCTCATACTATTGGAAAGGAAAAGATGCAAATCTTCTACCGCTTACAACAATGCCTTTTGGCATGACTGCACCTGAACAGTATGCATGGTTTTACCAAGGTGGCGGTATGGAACTTATGCAAAAAGCATATGCTCCGCATAAGATGCTCTCGTTTCCTGGTGGAAATACTGGAAATCAGATGGGTGGATGGTTTAAAAAAGAGATTAAAGCTCTGGATGACTTAAAAGGTCTTAAGATGAGAATCCCTGGTTTTGCTGGTGAAGTTATGGCGAAATTAGGTCTTGCTGTTACAAGTATTGCTCCAGGTGAACTCTATACTTCACTTGAACGTGGCGCACTTGACGCTTTGGAATGGGTTGGACCAGGAATGGATATTAAGATGGGATTTCATAAAATCGCACCATTTTATTACACAGGTTGGCATGAGCCAAGTACAGAATTACAGTATTTAGTAAATGAGAAAAAGTTTAGTAAACTTCCAAAAGATTTACAAGAAATTCTCTTAACTGCTATGAGAGTAAGTGCGTATGATATGTATATCCAAAACTATGCTATGAGTGCAGATGCTTGGTCTAAGATAGCAACAGAGTATCCAAATATAAAAATCAAAACTTTTCCAAAAGAGGTTATGGATGCTATAAAAAAAGCAAATGCTGAGGTTGTAGCTGGATATACAAAAGCAAATCCTATACTTAAAGAGATTGTAGATTCACAAAATGCTTTTCAGAAAAAAGCGAGACAGTGGACTATCATGTCAGATTACCTTTACCTCAAAGATAATTTGGGGTAGTACAAAGGATATTATTTGTTAAAGATTGAACGTTTTTTTGATAAATTTGCTGATATTATCGGTGTGATAACGGCAATTACAATGGTTTTGATGATAGCCAATGTCTTTTATGATGTTATTACGAGATACCTCTTTAGGGTAAACAGTATTGCGATGCAAGAGATGGAGTGGCATCTTTTCTCCATCATTATATTGCTCGGTATGGCTTATACTTTAAAAGAAGATGGGCATGTACGTGTGGATATTATCTACGATAAACTCTCATCAAGAAAAAAAGCCATGATAAATATGATGGGAGTGATTGTCTTTATTTTGCCTATTTCACTGCTTGTGGGAATAAGCTCGATTGAGAATGCTACACAAGCATATATCTCTATGGAACAGAGTGGAAATCCTGGTGGTTTACACTATAGATGGATTATAAAAGCGCTGATTCCACTCTCCTTTTTAATGCTTATCATCACATCAATAGGATTTTTTATTAAAAATTTAAATACATATAATGGCTTGCATCCTCTAAATGAGAAAGGAGATGTTGTAGTATGATTGGTATATCAATGTTTTTTACAGCGCTCTTTATGCTACTGATAGGTTTTCCTGTTGCTTTTACTTTTGGAGCTGTTTCTGTCTTTTTTGGCTTTATCGCAGGTATCCTTTCTGTCTACACTGATGGTGGCTTTGATGCAGGGATGATGGTTGGTCTTATGGAAGGTGTGTCTGAAGGTATCGCAATGTTTGATTACATGCCTTTTAGAATATTTTCAATACAGCAAAATACTATTTTAATGGCTATTCCTATGTTTATCTTTATGGGAATAGTACTGCAAAAAACAGGTCTTGCGGAAAAACTTTTAGAGTCTATGGGCTTTTTATTTGGAGAGATAAGAGGTGGAATAGCCATCTCCACAGTTCTAGTGGGTTCACTCTTAGCCGCATCTACAGGTGTTGTTGGGGCTTCTGTTGTAGCGATGGGAGTCATCTCTCTTCCAGTAATGCTCAAATACAAATACAAACCAGAGTTGGCTACGGGGACAATATGCGCCTCAGGGACACTCGGTCAGATTATCCCTCCCTCTATTGTTCTTATTATTTTAGGAGATGTCTTTCAAGTTCCTGTTGGTGATCTTTTTCAAGCTGCTGTTTGGCCAGGACTCGCTTTAGTTGGTTCTTATATTCTCTATATTCTAATTGTCTCTTATCTGAAAAAAGATGTGGCACCTGCGATTCCAGCCAATCCTTCTCGAGGAAGTAAAAAAAAGCAAGTTTTAAAAGCTCTTATAGATATTATCCCCTCTCTCACACTTATTATCTTAGTGCTAGGTTCTATATTTGCAGGAATTGCAACACCTACTGAATCCTCTTCAGTTGGCTCAGTCGGTGCTGTGCTTTTGGCTCTTATCTATAAAACTTTTTCTTTTGCAATGATTAAAGAAGCTGCCTTAGAGTCTGTAAAAATCACATCTATGGTCTTTGCCATATTAATAGGTGCAACTGCTTTTTCAATGGTATTTTCTTATACAGGGGGAGAGGAGATTGTTGCAGAATTTATGAGTAATCTTCCAGGCGATGATAAACTAGGCTTCATTATATTTACGATGGTAGTGATTTTGGTCTTAGGATTTTTTATTGATTTTGTTGAGATATCTTATATAATTGTTCCTATCTTAGTTCCAATCTCTGAAGCTTTAGGAATTAACCCTGTATGGTTTGCAATTTTAATCGCTATGAATCTACAAACTTCGTTTTTAACTCCGCCTTTTGGTTTTTCACTCTTCTATCTCAAAGGAGTGGCTCCTGCATCTGTAAGTACGATGCAGATTTATAGAGGAGTCATTCCTTTCATCTTTATACAAATCGTTATATTGATACTTTTAGCCTTCTTCCCTGAAGTGTTTGGCATCTCCTCTTTTTTAGAATAATTCTTTAGAACCAATCAACTAATTGGTTCTATCTTCTCATCCATCAACCAAGTGTTACCTTTTCCAACATATTTAAAATTAGAGTATAAGATAGTATTAAATTTTTCCATTGCTATGTTCATGCTATTTTAATGTTTTACTATCATAGTGCAAGTTTAGTACCAGTCATATAATAAGTTCAATAAGAATGAATGTGGCCGAGAAGTTATAAAGCTATATCTTCTGAGTAAGCGGCTTAACTTAGCTTTAAGAGGTTTGGAACTCTCCTCACTTCTAAATAAATCTTTAAGGAAAACCTATGAATAAAGAACTCGTTGATAAAATCAAGAATAATCCTGATTATCAAGAATTAGTTTCTAAGAGAACTTCTTTTGCAATAAAACTTTCAATATCAGTGCTAGTAGTTTACTTCACTTTTATTTTGACAATTGCATTCAATCCATCAGTACTTGGTGCACCATTGTCTTCTGACTCAGTTACTACAATCGGGATTCCTATAGGTGTAGCAGTTATTATATTTGCTTTTATTACGACAGGTATTTATACTAAAAGAGCAAACGGCGAGTTTGATGATTTAGCAAATAAAATCAAAAAATCAGTAAAGGAAGACTAAATGAATAGAATATTTACTTTTTTAATTTTAGGTGCAATCGCTGTATTTGCATCTGGTGCAATTGAAGGTGCTGTTGAAAAACAAGCGCTTAATATGTCTGCAATCGTAATGTTTGTTATCTTCGTTGGTGCTACTTTAGGTATAACTTATTGGGCTGCAAAACGTACAAAATCTGCAAAAGATTTCTATACCGCAGGTGGTGGTATTACGGGTTTTCAAAATGGTATGGCTATCGCTGGTGACTATATGTCAGCTGCGTCTTTCTTAGGAATATCTGGTCTTGTTTACTTAAAAGGTTATGATGGACTTATCTACTCTATCGGTTTTCTAGTTGGTTGGCCAATTATTCTTTTCATGATTGCAGAACCTTTAAGAAACTTAGGTAAATATACATTTGCTGACGTTGCTGCGTACAGACTTCGTCAAGTTCCTATCCGTACTTTAGCCGCTTCTGGTTCTATCGCTACAGTTGTTCTTTACCTAATCGCTCAGATGGTTGGTTCTGGTAAACTGATTCAACTACTCTTTGGTCTTCAGTACGAAGTAGCCGTTATTTTGGTTGGTGTATTGATGGTTCTTTATGTAACATTTGGTGGTATGCTTGCAACGACTTGGGTACAAATTGTAAAAGCATTTTTACTACTTTCAGGTGCAACATTTATGGCTGTAGCTGTTATGGCACACTATAACTTTAGTTTTGGTTCACTTTTTGCAGCTGCTGTGGATGTAAAAGGTATTGAAGTAATGAGTCCAGGTGGATTGGTTTCTGATACAATTTCTGCGATTTCACTTGCAATTGCTCTTATGTTTGGTACAGCGGGTCTTCCTCATATCCTTATGAGATTTTTTACAGTGGGTGATGCTAAAGAAGCTCGTAAATCAGTATTTTATGCTACTGGTTTTATCGGTTACTTCTATATCTTAACTTTCATTATCGGTTTTGGTGCGATTGTAATGGTTTTCCAAAATCCACAATATTTAGATTTAGCAAAACAAGCTGTTAGCGGTGGTTCTCCAATTCTTGGTGGAAACAATATGGCTGCAATTCACTTGTCTCACGCTGTTGGTGGTGACTTTTTCTTAGGCTTTATTTCAGCTGTTGCATTTGCAACTATTTTAGCTGTTGTGTCAGGATTGACACTTGCTGGTGCATCTGCTATATCTCATGACCTTTATGCTTCTGTAATTAAAAGAGGCAACGTAGATGGCGTGAAAGAGATGCAAGTTTCTAAAATTGCTACTGTAGCTCTTTGAGTTGTTGCAATTATTATGGGTATTATGTTTGAAAAACAAAATATTGCGTTCGTGGTTGGTCTTGCTTTTGCTATCGCAGCATCTGCTAACTTCCCGATTTTATTCCTCTCTATGTACTGGAAAAAACTTACAACGCGTGGTGCTGTAATCGGTGGTTCTATAGGACTTGCAACAGCTGTAATGCTTGTTATCCTTGGTCCAATCGTATGGGTACAAATTTTAGGAAATGCAGAAGCAATCTTCCCTTATAAATACCCTGCATTGTTCTCGGTGACTGCAGCATTTATAGGTATCTGGTTCTTCTCTATTACAGATAGTTCACATGACGCTGAGAAAGAGAGAGAAGCTTTCGAAGCTCAATATATTAGAAGTCAAACTGGAATTGGTTCAGAAGGTGCTTCTGAGCACTAGTCTGCTATGTATGTTAAATTTATTATTGGCATGTGGAAATTTTTCCACATGCCAAACATTTGGAGTAAGTCTTGAGCATTTTAGATCAAAGAAAACTTATTGAATCGATTCATCCCTTTGAACTTTTAGAATCAACTACATTAGATAATCTGATGAAAAAGATTGATATTGCTTACTACCCAAAAGATACTCTCCTTATCTCAAAAAACCTTCCTTCTATTGCATTTTACATAATCATTAAAGGTTCTGTAGCTGAGTTTATTGAAGAGGAGTTACATAATGTTTATAGCGCTGGTGATAGTTTTGATGCAGATGCTTTGATATATGAAAAGTGTGAGAGTCGATTTGTTGTGGATGAAGACTTGATTTGTTATGAGATTAAAAAAGAAGATTTTCTTGATTTGATGCAAAACAAAAATGTTCAATCCTATTTTTTACAGGACTTTGTAACCCGACATCAGCATTTAAAAGAGCATGATGCTCAGAGTGATTTAACACCATTTTTAATGTCAAGAGTTTCAGATATGTTCTTACATGAAGCTTGTATTGTCGAGCCTAATGAAACCATCTACAACTCTTTGGTACAGATGAAAGCGAAGAAAGCGGAAGTTTTACTATTGATGAAAGAGGATGCATGTTTAATTGTAACTGATACAGATTTGAGAGAGAAAGTTCTGCTTGGAAATATAGATGTAAGCAGTGAAATCCAAAAAATCGCTTCTAGTAAAGTTATAAGTATAGACATAAACGACTTTTTATTTAATGCTCTTTTGCTTATGACTCAAAATGCTATTAAACGCCTTGTAGTGACACAAGATGGGAAAATAAAAGGGGTTTTAGAGCAGATTGACTTACTAAGTTACTTTGCAAACCATTCCCATTTAGTTGCTGTTCAGATTGATAAAGCTCAGAGTCTCGATGATTTAAAAAATGTTCAAGAGGATTTAAAAAAACTTATCTTCCTCTTAAATTCTAAGGGCGTGAAAACACGTTATATTACAAAAATGGTTTCAACTCTAAACATTAAGATATACAAAAAAGTCTTTGATATGTGTGTTGATGCAGATTTGAGAGAGAAGTGTGCTCTGATTGTTATGGGTTCAGAGGGTAGAGAAGAGCAATCTATAAAAACAGATCAGGATAATGCACTTATTATACAAAATGGAGTGGATGTAGAGCTTTTTACTGAACCGATGATGAAGCTTAATAATTATCTTCTTGCCTTAGGCTTTCCAAAGTGTGCTGGGAATGTTATGGTAAGTAATACCTTTTGGCGCAGAGATGTGCGTAGTTATAAAAAACTTATAGATTCATGGATGACAACACTTAGTGAAGAGAGTGTACAAAACTTAAGTATTTTTCTTGATGCTAAATGTGTGGCAGGTAACGCTGAACTTTTATCTGTTTTAACAAATCATCTTTATGCTAGTTTTCAAAATAGAGATGATGTTTTAGCGTATATTGCAAAGCCAGTTCTAAATTTTGAGACACCTTTATCTCTCTTTTCTAGTTTTGTTTTAGAGAAGAGTCATAACAATAAGTTAGACTTAAAAAAAGGTGGTATTTTTGCTCTTGTTCATGGCGTAAGAGCGCTCTCTTTACAGTATGAAGTCAAAGAGACAAATACAATACAAAGAATAAAAGCACTCAATAATAAGGGTGTTATAGATAAAAACTTTGCTACAGAGTTGATAGAAAGTTTTGATACGCTCTCAAGCATACGTCTCAAAGCTATGCTAGAGTCAAAAGATATAAGCGAGAGTAATTATATAAATCCAAAGAGTCTGCAAAAGAATCAGATGGATTTGTTAAAAGATAGTTTTAAAGTCATCAATAAATTTAAAAAATTTATGACTTTTCATTTTCACTTAGCTATGGTGAGTTGATGCTCTTTTCTTACTTTGAAAACCTTAAGCGAAAACGAAATTTTTCAAAACTAAAAGATGATAGTTTTGCCTATCTTTTTGATGAAGACAAAAGTGGAGAATATGTTGTTTTTGATACTGAAACAACAGGATTAAATCCAAAAAAAGATGAAATACTCTCTATCGGGGCTGTAAAGATAAGAGGGAATAGAGTATTGACATCTGAAACATTTGAAGTTTATTTGAAAAACTTAAAAGAGATTAGTCCTAAAAGTATTGAGATACATCGTATTCGCCCATGTGATCTGCTCAATGCAAAAGATAGCGAGGATGCTATTAAAGATTTTTTGGCTTTTATAGGTTCGAGACCTTTAATAGGGTACTATTTAGAGTTTGATATAGCCATGATTAACAAGTATTTAAAGCCAATGTTAGGTATCTATTTACCCAATAAAAAGATAGAGGTATCAGAATTGTATTATGAGCAAACGATTCCCTTGATCCCACAAGGAAATATTGATTTGCGCTTTGATACAATATTAAAAACATGTTCGGTCCCAGATATGGGTGTTCATAATGCAGTTAATGATGCAATCATGACTGCAATGATTTATTTAAAATTAAAAAAGGAAGATAAAAATGTCAGAAATACAAACTAAAAAGCAAATATTCAAACCAAATAAAGAGTTTAGCAAGAGTGCTAGAATTAAAAATATGTGTGAGTATCAAGCACTACAAGATGCAGCGATAGAGAATTATGAAGGTTTCTGGGGTGATTATGCAAAAGAGAAGTTGGATTGGATTGAACCGTTTACAAATGTAATGGATGAGCGTAAATTTCCTTTTGTAAGATGGTTTGATGGCGGTAAACTCAATGTTGCTGCTCAATGTATTGACCGTCATTTAAATTCGCGTAAAAATAAAGCTGCAATTATCTTTGAAGGTGATAGAGGAGATAAGCAAATCATCACTTACCTTGAACTTTATTACAACGTAAATAAATTTGCTAACCTTCTTAAAAATGAGTTTGATGTAAAAAAAGGGGATAGAGTTGTTATCTACATGCCAATGATTCCAGAAGCTGCGTATGCAATGCTTGCTTGCGCTAGAATCGGTGCAATTCATTCAATCGTATTCGGTGGATTTTCATCTGAGGCACTTAAAGATAGAATCGAAGATGCGGCGGCAAAAGTTGTTATCACTGCAGATGGCGCATTTAGAAAAGATAAACCATATATGTTAAAACCAGTAGTGGACGCGGCAATCGATGCAAATTCACCTGTAGAAAAAGTTTTAGTTGTTCAGAGAAATGGTGAAGATGTTGAATGGGTAGCAGGAAGAGATTACTCTTATAATGAACTCATCAAAAGCCAATCCTCTATCTGTGAGGCAGAGGTTATGGATGCGGAAGACCCACTCTTCTTACTCTACACTTCAGGATCAACTGGAAAACCAAAAGGGGTACAACACAACTCGGCTGGATATATTCTTTGGGCTCAAATGACTATGGAATGGGTATTTGATGTAAAAGAGAATGATACTTATTGGTGTACTGCCGATGTTGGCTGGATTACAGGTCACACGTACATAGTGTATGGCCCTCTTGCAATGGGTGCTACAACGGTTATGTTTGAAGGTGTTCCAACATACCCAGATGCTGGTCGTCCTTGGAAAATGGTTGAAGAGTACCAAATTAATCAATTTTATACAGCACCTACAGCGATTCGTGTGCTTCATAAAATGGGTGAAGATGAGCCTGCAAAATATGACCTTTCCTCTTTAAAAGTATTGGGAACAGTAGGTGAACCAATTGACCCTCCAGCATGGAAATGGTACTATGAGTCTGTAGGTGGAAGCAAATGTGCAATCGTAGACACTTACTGGCAAACAGAGACTGGTGGACATATTGTATCTCCACTTCCAGGTGCTACACCAATCAAACCAGCATGTGCTACATTCCCTCTTCCTGGAATCATGGCTGAGATTTTAGACCCTGCAACAGGTGAAAAAGCTGAAGTAGGTGAAGGTGGATACATGTGTGTCACTCGCCCTTGGCCATCTATGATTCGTGGTATATGGGGAGATGAAGAGCGATTTGTGAAGTCCTACTTTGGCGATGTGAAAAAAGATGGCAAAGCAGTTTACTTTACAGGTGATGGTGCTATCTATGATGAAGATGGTTACATTACAATCACTGGTCGTACAGATGATGTTATCAATGTTTCTGGTCATAGAATGGGGACAGCAGAAGTTGAAGCGGCTATCAAAAAACATCCAAATGTTGCTGAAGTTGCAGTTGTAGGCAAACCACATGATATAAAAGGTGAGGGAATCTTTGCTTATGTCGTTCTAAAATCGGATGATGGTATTGCAGATGAACTTGAAGAGATGAAGACGATAAATAAAGTGATTCAAAAAGAGATAGGAAATATTGCTCTATGTGATGATATAGCTTTTGTTCCTGGACTTCCTAAAACGCGCTCTGGAAAAATCATGAGAAGAATCCTTCGCTCAATTGCAAAAGGCGAAAAGATAACGCAAGATATTTCGACTCTTGAAGATCCAAGTATAGTAGAAAAAATAGCTACAATGGTGAACAACTAAACTCAATATATTGGCATGTGGAAATCTTTTTCCACATGCCATAACTACAAAGATGCTATAATCCCAATACTTAAATAATAAAGAGAACCTATGGAATTGTGTGTTGCCCTCGATTTACCAACAAAAGAAGAAAATTTAAACCTCATTCGAATGATAAAAGATTATGATGTTTGGCTGAAGGTAGGACTTCGTTCTTACATACGTGATGGCGAGAATTTCTTAAAAGATATCAAAAAAATAAATCCAGATTTTAAAATATTTTTAGATTTGAAACTTTATGATATTCCAAATACCATGGCGGATGCTGCGGAATCGATTATGGGGCTTAAAGTGGATATGTTCAATGTTCACGCAAGTGCAGGAAAAACAGCTATGTGTGAAGTGATGAAGAGATTACAGAAGTATGATACGAGACCAATAGTCTTGGCTGTAACTGCATTAACCTCTTTTAGTGAAGATGAATTTTCAGAAGTTTATGAAAAATCCATAAGTGAAAAAGCTGACCAATTTGCGAAAGATGCTTATGATAGTGGACTCGATGGTGTTGTATGCTCCGCTTTTGAGAGTGAGTCCATAAAAAGTGTGACATCAAAACAGTTTATGACCTTAACACCTGGTATTCGTCCATTTGGCGAAGATGCAGGTGATCAAAAAAGAGTAGCAGATGTAGCATTTGCAAAAAACTCCTTAGTAGATTTTATAGTCGTTGGGCGTCCAATTTACAACGCAAAAAATCCAGAAGAGGTTCTTAAAAGAATTTTAGAAACCCTTTAAGTCTAGCCCTTGGCTAGGCACAATTTAAGCAGAAAAATTTAAATGCATAATTTTAAGCTTTCTGTTATAATTATATGATTATAATTCCTGCCTTCAAACGAATGGACGAGTGGGTGAGCGGCTGAAACCACATCCCTGCTAAGGATGCGTACGGGTAACTGTACCGAGAGTTCGAACCTCTCCTCGTCCACCACTTGAAGAAAAGCAACTCATTAACTCAAATCCTTTAACCTCCTATTCAAAATTGACCGTATTAGCTCTTTAAAGACTTCGGCAATAGTCTGACCCTTAATTGACTTATAATCATCTAAAATCGCCTTTTCTGATTCATCAATATAAAATTGAATCAATTTACTATTTTCACTTTTTTTATTGTCTCTAAACTTTGAAACTCTTGACCTTACTTTTCGCCTATTTAAATCTGCGATTTTCTTTTTTTGCTTTGCTGACAGTGTTTTATCCATATATGCCCTTTAGTTACATAGTAACAATATAGTAGAAACTACCTTAAGTAGGACTTAAAGTAATCCTACTTTGTTCATTTCACTATAATTATGTCCGATAACTTTTTATAGATAGCCAAGAGGTGGCTTCTTCTCACTCACTCGTTCGTAATTGCCACAAAATCCCCCTACTTGATAACCTCTATCGCTATCGTGATATTTATTTCATCATCCGAATTTGTTGAAAATTTGAATATTTCGCCAAGAAAGGGAATACCAGATAAATAGGGAATATCCCAATTATTCTCAGTATGCTTGTTTTTCTTAATACCAGAGAGCAGAAGCACCTTGTTATATTCTATATTTGTATTACTCTTTAGAGCTCGTTTATAAGTTTGTGGTGTTGTAGTTGTGCCAAGTGTAGATACTAAATCTTCTATTATTAAATCAATATCAAGGGTAATGTAATCATCATATATAAAGCTCTTTCCATTGATTTTTAAACCTACGTCTTTGTAATCGAAAGAGTCCTGCTGTGATGTGTTCGTAGCCTCAGTTTTTGTACTTTGAACTAAATAAGGGATATTGTCAACTGCTTCAAATTTGAAAAGCTTATTATTTTTTGCAAGAATATAGGGGAACTGTTTCACAGTCATAAGACTGTTTTCGTTTAAAAGCCGCAAAGCACTATAAAAATCTACACTTGAAACAGTTGGATTGTTACTGGTGAGAGGTGCGACTATAGTGTTTAAAGCAATTTGGACAGTAGAGTCAACACCTTTGAAAATTGAAGCATATTGCACACCTCTCTCTTTTGCTATATTGCCAGATTGTTCAAGTATTATGATTTTGAGCATAACTTGCTTTTGGATCAAGTCAATACTGCTTAGATATTTAATGATTTCGAGATAATCATTATTTGTGGATTTTATTAGAAATGCGTTTGAATCTTTTAAGTAAGTGTAATGTGAGCCTAATTGTTTGAGAACTGTTTCACAATCGCCAGAGCTATTGTATTTGAGTTTATATAAATGAGTGTCAAGCGGTACAGAGTCTAATTTACTCAGACGATATGTGTCCCCGACTTTTGAAAATTTGAAACCTAATTTTTCAACGGAAAGTTTGAACATATTGAATAAATCTTTATCACTGATTTTCTCAGGAATGATAAGAGATATTTTTTTATCTTTGAAATCTTCATCTATGAAAACATTGATATTGTTTTGAGTAGCTAAACGACTTGCAAAATCTTCTATCGAAATTTGTGTATTAGCGTGGAGCGATATTGTTAGAATTGCCAAAAATAGAAAGAGGTTTTTTTTCATCATCTTGAATCTCCTTTTTTGTTTTGATGTAGTCGTATAAATCTTTTTTGCAGTCCAAGTGTAAGCCTCCCTAAAAACAGTACCACTTAGAACGGAATAATTCTGATAAAATAAATCAGGAGTATTCATGCGAAGAAGTAAGTTTAGCGAGAAGCAAATCATAGAGATTTTAAAAGAGATAG
>Ga0100394_1002289_pt1 | contig 15891 bp, 11 predicted proteins | sample CryGeymeta201518_FD_81549 | JGI IMG/M metagenome (GOLD analysis project Ga0100394, IMG submission 81549) | Groundwater microbial communities from Crystal Geyser aquifers in Utah, USA - Crystal Geyser metaG 2015-18 | ecosystem: Environmental > Aquatic > Deep subsurface > Groundwater | place: USA... | reverse complement strand
CTTACCTGCATACTAAACTCAAAGGCAAAACTGACGCTGCTACCATCCTGCATTTGCAGCTGACCACTAAAATTGGCCTGCACCGACTGATAGCCAAGTTCCCATTCCGTTGTGGCTATGCGCTGACCGTTGTTAGCTAATTGCTGCTGATTGCCACTGACAAACAGGCTTTCGCTACTAAAGCTGGCAGCAAATACAGCGGTGTCTACCTCAGTGTTCAAACGACTGTTGCTGTGTGCCGGCGGGGCTGCAAGATCAGGCTTTTGCCAGTCCTTGTGATGTTGTCCCAGCGTTGCCAGAATATGCTTTACCATGCCAAAAGTTTGGTAAGCATTAAACAAGGTACCGTCATCGGCACTGAAATCATCTTCAGATAAGGCGTCTGTTTCGGTAGGTATTACTGTCGGTGTTGACACAATTTCATTGCTTAGTAACTGCTGTTTGCGACCATAAGCAACGGTTTTTTGTTCGGCAACCGCAAACTGTTGCGAAGCAGATGAAATCTCCATCTTCAGCCTCACAAGGTTTTTATGTTAAACGGTTATCGGTTAGTGGTGGTTAAAACTTGAGCAATATTTTCAGCCTGAACAGTAACGCTATGATCAGGCTGGAATTATAGTTTTATTTCTGGCTAGCCATTAGACTGAATTGATAGGCATGACGCTGTAATGGGCTGGTTACACCTGTTTGGTAGGTGTCTACCTGCACGATGCCATCTTGATAAACGCCAAATACCCGGAACATGGCGGTGTGCTGGGTGTCATCCGGTACTTTAGTGCGTTCCAGCGCCGGTATGTGCAGGTAATGTACCTTACCCAACTGTTTGGAGTGTTGCACCCTGTCCATATCCATATGCAAATCTCCTGAGATCACTGCAGCTAAATTAGGTTGGGCAATAACGCGGGTAAAGTCGGAATGGGTAATGCCTTTTGCGGCCATTTCTGGATAAACCCCCGTTTGGGCACCATGCACTACTAACAGCACGGGTTTGGGTGCTAACCGTGTAAGCTGATTAAGTATCCAGTTAATGCCGTTGTTATTAAAATCACGGCCGTGATCCGGTGAAGCAAAAACCAATGCTACGCCATCAAACTCAAGTACATAGCTGGGCGCATCCAGAGTTATTTTGCCGTTGTTCCACTTGTTGGCAAATTGCATAAAGCGCTCTACCGTGCTGCCGTGTTCTTCATTACCCATTATCGGATAAAACGGCAACGTCAGTTGCTGCAACACCGGCGTAGCATTTTCGTATTGCACCAGGGTGCCTTTGTGGGCGATGTCACCCACACCGACAACAAAGTGTATCTGCTGTTGCTGTGCTAACCGGTTTATATCTGCCACTGCTGCGGCCGTATGCGGAAACTCCGCCAGCGGCTTCGGTTCGGCGTCACCCAACACGGCAAAGCGCAGCACTTGTGCGGATTGTGGCGGGCTTAGGTTAGTAGTTGTCGTTGTACGTTCAGCTGGCGAGCAGGCTATCAGCGTCAAGCACAGCTGGATAAAAATAATGCGCGATATAGATTTCATTAAAGGTCCTGAGTACATGTTTAGAGTGAAGGTGAATTCAGCAGGCTTTTAAAATTGCTGGGCAGCAACCCGGTCCAGCGTTTAAATGCGCGGCGGAAATTATGCTCGTCGGAGTAGCCCAGCCTGATGGCTAGCTGGCGGTTTGAGTAGTGTCCTTGCTGCAGCAATTGACGAGCGGCATCACGGCGAATAGCATCAAGCTGCTGGGCGAAATTGGTTTTCTGCTGTTTGAGCTGGCGTTTGAGAGTGTTTACTGAAATGTCCAGCTGCTGGGCAACTTGCTCCAGGCTAAGCAATTGCGGTAGTGAGCGGCGTTGTAGCCGGTAAATTCGTTCCAGTAAGCCGCGCTGGCGCGGTAAAATACGGTTTAGCTGTCGGCAGGTTCTCAGGGCCGCAGTGCATTTTGCTTTATCGGCTGTGTGAAACGGCAGCTGAAGCTTAGGCAGTGCAATATGCAGACTGTTGCAGGCTTGATTCGCCACAACCTCACAGCCCCAATGCAGCTGGCTTTGTACAGCTGTAGCTGTATCGTGTTGCAGCTGCACGCTAACGCCCTCAGTATTTCCAAGCTGTTGTTTTATAAGGTTAAGTAGCAGTGATAGCACTGTGCTGATGCAACTGTTGTTTTGTGGCCCAAGTGCGATGCCACTGTGAAACTCTAACACCAAATGTTGTGGTTGGCGGCACAGCTGCACATAAATAGAGGGAAATAACTGATGGCGAAAATAGTACAACTGGCGCAGCGCCTGGCTTAGATTTTCTGCATGCAACACAGTTTGGCACAACGAGATATAGTGATTATGGAGCAGAGCGCTGCCAAGTAAAAATGGTAGTTCCGGGCTGTTAAGGTGTTGCTGGCTGTTGTGTAGCAGTTTTAGCCAATCGGCATGATGCAATCGGCCATGCGGTTTGTGCAGGTCTTGTTCAAAAATGCCGGTACCGGCTAACAGCTTGTGCAGCGGTGCACCGCGGCGCTGTGCCAGCGTTAGTAAATCTGTGCAGCCATGTTGCAGTAGCAGTATTTTGTCCTGATGACCAAAATGCGCGTGCTTCATCAGTCTGTCTGTAAGGTTAACGGCCCGTGTTTGCGGGCAGAGGTAAGTGTATTTAGCGCCTGTTGCAGGGCGTCTTTCGCTGACAATTGCTCTACTTCCAAACTTATCAAGGTGAGTTGTGGCTGTTGATTCTGGTTTGTCAGTAATGAAAATTGTTGTTGTAAGTGTTGTGCGATAATGTTTGCCTGCAACTGCGCGGTGTTCGGCAACAACGCCACAAAGCGGTCGCCATTATAACGGCATACCACATCGCTATAGCGCAGTTGATTCGACAGCAATTCACTGAGCTGAACCAGATAGTTATCCCCGGCAGCAATACCATATTGGCGGTTGAAGTCAGCAAAGTTATCAACATCCAGTAGCAATAAACTTAGCGGCTTTTGCATACTGCGGTGCAACGTTATTTCACGTTGTAATACGGCATAAAGATATTCTGTACCATAGAGTTGGGTTAACGGATCGATAAGTTCGTGATCGCGCAGAAACAGCTCACGGCCACGTAGTTGGCGATCTATAGCCCGTTGTTCACGGTGCCAACCCACTAAACCTATGGTAAGTACTAACATACCTACTGGTGCAGGTAACGACTCCAACCAGCTCATTAACCGAAGCGCGTCCGGGTAGCGGATAAACTCGTCCAGTAGGTCAAGAAAATAAGAAAACATCAGCAGTAAGCTGCCGTAGTAAAGCCATTCTGTGACCCGCCCAGCCGGGCGACTACTGATAATTAACCCCAGCCACAAGCACGCCACCAGAAAGGTGGTGCCTTCGCCTAGCACGTCAATCCAGTCAAAAGCCTGGCTTTGTTTTAGCTCGCCGGCATTGGTTGCCATTAACAGGCCGCCGCAAAGTAATAGGGTACTAAACAGCAGTTTGTATGTGTGTTGTCGCCACATCGTGGGTTTCCGCTACAAATAAACAGCAGTTTGCGGTGCTGGTATGACAACTATATGACAGACTTGGCCGGCTTTTACCGCTTGCTGCGCGCTAAAGACCCGGGTCAGCAACGTGCAGTTGTTGCTGTTAATACTCGGCTTTTTGTCATACATCGGCGGCACACTTTACGGCAATTATTAGCCGTGATCTGAGAGCAACCTATGAAGTCGACCAATCATAAACACAATTCACGCAGCGTGCTGGCGTGTGCTGTAAGCCTGGCGTTTGCCACGTTATCTGCACCGATATTAGCAGATGCCGATGTACAGGGCCGTATTACGGATAACCGCAGTAATTTGATTACTGGTGCTGAGGTCAGTATTCCAGAGCTCACCCTGCGCCGTATAACCGGTGCCGATGGCCGCTTTCAGTTCAACCAGCTACCCAAAGGGACCTATACCTTGTTGGTCAATTATCTTGGCGCTATGCCGGAAACCCGGGTATTGGTGGTAAGCGATAGTGAGCAGCGCCTGGGTGATATTAAATTACTGTCTGCCAGCGACAGTATTGAACATATTGAAGTAGTCGGCCAATCTGGTGCGGTTAGCAAAGCACTAAACCGCCAACGCAATGCGTCAGGCATAGTTACGGTTGCCAGTACTGATGAGATGGGCCAGTTTCCTGACAGCAATGTGAGCGAGGCGCTGCAGCGTTTGGCGGGGTTGTCGGTAGAGCGCGATCAGGGCGAAGGCCGCTTCGTGCGGGTGCGCGGGTTAGCACCAGACTATAACGCCGTAACGTATAATGGTACCCAGCTTGCTGCACCAGAAGCAGGCCGTCGGGCTGTGGCACTGGATGTGATCCCGTCAGACTTGCTAGAGTCGGTCGAAGTTACTAAAACGCTAACACCGGACATGCCAGCGGGTTCGCTGGGTGGCACGGTGGAAATTAAAAGCTTGTCAGCGTTTGATCGTAGTAACGACTTTTATTCGCTAACGGCCGAAGCGGGCTACAACGAGCAGCAAAGCAAAACCAGCCCAAAACTCTCTGGTGTGTATAGCAAAATACTCGATGCTGCGGGTGAAACGGACAGTTTGGGTATTGCTATTGCAGCGAGTTATGCCGAGCGAAAATTTGGTTCTGAAAACGTAGAAACCGGCGGCAGCTGGGGTTTTGACGATGGGTTGGAGGAGTTTGAACTGCGCGATTACACCATTAGCCGCGAGCGGATTGGTTTAGCATTAAACCTGGACTATCGGCCTGGCAATCACAACGAGTATTACCTGCGTACCTTGTACAGTGAATTTAGTGATACCGAAAATCGACAGGGTCTGGTGGTTGAACTGGCCGATCCTCAATTTGCCGGTAGCACAGGTGAAGCCGAAATTATCCGTTCACTGAAACAACGCAAAGAAACGCAGACCATTAGTGCTGTGGTGTTGGGCACTAAACAACAATCGGGCAACTGGCAGTGGCTACTGGAAGCCGGTGCCAGTAAAGCTGACGAAGATACCCCGTTTAATATCTCCGCTGCCGACTTTGCGCAGGAGTTTGCTAGCGGCATTGGTTTTAGCGGTACCGATGTTTTGCGTCTGACCGCGCCGGCAGAAGCTTATCTGGCCAATGGCTATGCGCTAAAAGAAGTGGAAATGGGAGATACCTACGCGAAAGAAACCGAACGCAATGTGAAGTTTGATCTTAGCCGCGAAATTATTCAGTCTGCAGGTAGCTTAACGTTAAAAGCTGGCGCCAAATATAGCCAGCGCAGGAAAACCACAGAAGAAGATGTATGGTTGTTTGAGGACTTTGCTGATGTGGGTATTAGCGCGCTTAGTATGGCCGATTATGCCGCTGGCACGGTTGATTATAGTCTCAGTACCATGGGAGCAGAGGTTAGTAGCGCAAGTATTTATCAGTTAGTGCGCGGTCTTAATCGCGACGACTATGTCGATGACGTGGAGTCACAGATTAATGATTACCGCGTCGATGAAGATATCAGTGCCGCTTATGTAATGGCGCAATGGGAGCGGGACAATTGGCAATTGATTAGCGGCGTGCGCTATGAACATGACAGCCGCGATGCCATAGGTACCCGTTACGACGATATCAACGAAGTCTTTAGCACTAACGAGCAAAGTAGTCGTAAAGGTTATTGGTTACCCGCTGTGGTAGCGCGTTATAACGTATCTGAGCAAAGCATAGTGCGGGCAGCGGTGAGTACAGGTTTAGTACGGCCGAATTTCGAACAGTTGGCACCGGCATATATTCTGGAAGAAGATGATGACGAGCTGGAAGCCAGCTTTGGTAACCCACAGCTGGATGCTTTAACCACCAAAAACCTTGATTTGGGTATTGAACATTACGCTGACAAACTCGGTGTGGTGTCGGCAATGCTGTTTTATAAACAGATTGATAATTTTATCTACGAAGCCGATTTAGCTGGCCGTGGCGACTATATGGATTTCGCCAAAGCAGAAACTTTTGTCAACGGCGGTAAAGCCGATTTATATGGCCTGGAGCTTAATGCGATTCATCAGTTATCCGGCCACGGCAATTGGATGGATAACCTGCTGCTGTCGGCTAACCTCACGCTGACGGATTCTGCTGCAGATATAGAATGGTTTGATGATGGTGCTTTATTGAGTCGCGAAGTGGCGTTGCCTAGCCAGTCAGATAAAACCGCCAACCTGAGTCTAGGGTATGAAACCGATACCATCAGCCTGCGTTTAGCCGCCAATTATAAATCGAAGTACCTCGCTGAAGTGGGTGATGTCACCGACAGTGCCTATGATGTGTACTCGGACGACCATATGCAGCTTGATTTTACGGCTAAATGGACATTTCAGCGTGGTATGCAGCTGTACTTTAATGTCGTGAACCTTAATGACGAGCCTTATTATGCTTACACTGGCAATAAGCAGTACAACTTTCAGTACGAACAATATGGCCGCACTTTAGTGCTTGGCGTACAGATCACTAACTGGTAAATAAGGGCTGTACGATGTTAGCAAATAAAACCATGTTTAAACTCAGTATCTTCAGTGTGTTGCTAGGTGTAACGTTGAGTGCTTGTCAGCAAGTGACTGAAGAGTCAACTGTGTCTGCGAGCCTGGCACCACAAGCAATAACAGTCCATGCCAGCCATTTCCATAGCCTGCAACTGGCGGGAACTGACTATCAGCTGCTTACTACGTCACAGGGCTTGGAAATCCGTCAGGCAGAGCGGCTTATTGCAAACCACAGTGGCCATTTTATCCGCCTGACGTTGCATACACTGACACCTGACACAGCGTTGCTGGCGGCAATGGATGCAAATAGCAACAGTCTGTATCTGTGGCATTTTATGCCGAAACAGCAATCACCGCTGCAATTGATGCGTCAGCAGCTAATCACGAGTCGCGTGGTCGACGATCTGTGTTTTTATCACAGCAATGAAAACCAGCAACTTAGCGTGTTTTTGCTTGGCGGGCGTGGTGGTGCTGATCAATTGCTATTGCAACAACAACAGCAATGGCTGGAACAGCCGCTGGTGATCCGTGAGTTAAATGTGCCTTATGACAGCACGGCATGCGCGGTAGATCAAACAGCAGGGGCGCTTTATATTGCAGAAGGCGACAGGGCCATTTGGCGCTACCAGGCTGAGCCAGAAGCTGACGAAGGTCGCAGTTTATTGCAGGTTCAACAGCCATTTGGTCAATTGCAGGGCGAGGTTAAAGCGCTGCAGCTACTGCCAGATGGCAGTGTGCTGGCGTTGGAGGAAGAGCCGGCGCGTTTGTTACATCTTAGCCAGGATGGCCAGCTAGTTAGCGCGGTTAACGTGCCCGCTCTGGCTGAAGCCTCGGGGTTGAGCGTGCAACTGCAGCGAAACAGCGGCACAGCGTTTATTAGCAGTGAAGCCGCTAAAGCGGTGCAGCAGCTTAACTTAGGGGCAATCCCTGTATCACAGCCAGTATCACAGTCAACACCACAGCATCGCAATAATGCCACTATGGTGCAGTTGATGCCGACGTTGCAAACGGAAGCGGCCAGCCAACGCGGTGATGTCATGGACGACCCTGCGGTATGGCATCATCCTTCTATGCCAGCACTCAGCTTGATTCTGGCTACCGACAAGCGTGCAGGTTTAAACGTTTACAATATGCAAGGTAAGGATGAACAGCAGCTGCCAGTCGGACGGCTGAACAATGTTGATGTGCGCTATGGCCTGACATGGCAGGGTATACCACATGATATTGCAACCGCCAGTTTGCGTGATGATAACAGCCTGCAATTGTTTGCCATTGATAATAATGGCCAGTTGCATAACGCCGGTAAGGTGTTGACCAGCATGAACGACATTTATGGCCTGTGCATGTACCAAAGTGTTAAAAGTGGCCAGCACTATGTGTTTGTAAATGACAAATCTGGCTTGATTGAGCAATACCGCATCGACACCGATGGTAACACCTGGCGAGGTACGCTGGTAAGGTCGCTTACTGTGCCCAGCCAACCGGAGGGTTGCGTGGCAGACGATAAAAACGGCGTACTCTTTGTTGGTGAAGAAGATGTCGGGATTTGGCGCTTTGCGGCTGAAGCTGATGCAGCAACTAACGGCGACAGCATCATTTTAGTGGATGGCACCACCCTGGTAGATGATGTGGAAGGACTGGCATTGGCACAAGACGGTGACAACCAATATTTGGTGGTGTCTAGCCAGGGCAACGACAGTTATGTAATTTACGATGCAGTAGCACCTTATGCCGCCCGTTTGCGTTTTCGGGTTACAACCAACCCCACACTGGGAATTGATGGTAGCTCTGAAACCGATGGTCTGGATGTAACAACACGTTCGTTAGGGCCAGGTTTTGAACAGGGAGCACTTATTGTACAAGATGGACGTAACCGCATGCCTGAGCAGGGTCAAAACCTGAAACTTGTACCATGGCAGGCTATTTTGCAACAGTTATCACAATAAAGCACAAGGCCGAAGCAGAAATCGGCCTTTTCTATACGGTAAAAAAGACAGTTTATGCTATGTAGGAATTAGTTGAGTTTTGCCGCCAGACAGCGCTCAACAATATTTTTAATTTTTAGCGGGCTAAAGGGTTTGGCAATAAATCCACTGGCTCCGGCGGCGATGCTTTGTTGCACGTTATCAACTGAGTTGTGTGCAGTAACCATAACAACATGGGTTCTGTCGGTGTGGCTTTTAATTTGTTGCAGTAACTGCTGGCCATTAATGTCAGGCAACTCAATATCCAAAAAGACTAAATCATGTTGGTGTTGAGTAAATGTTGCTAAGCCTTTATTACCACTGGATGCTTCATGCACCTGAGTAATGCCTAAATGCATTAATGTCTGGCGTAAATATTCACGCACCGTGTAGGCGTCGTCAATAATCAACACTGAGTATTGCTGCCGGGTCATTGCAGTTCCTTTGCTTAATTAGAAAAACGATTACAGTATAACGCATAAATATGGGTACAAAATATTTTGATAGTTTAATTGGTTTGGCTGAACTTTAAATGAACCACCTGGAAAATGTGGTTTTTGTCTAACCATGATAGCGGTGAACGTAGATGTTGGGGCAGGTCGTTGGCATATTATCTGAATTGCACCCGCCAAAGTGGATGAAAACGAATACAGAGGGTAGCAAACAATTACATGAAACAATTCTTAGTGACTTATTTCGTTGATCTGTGTTGCCTTTTTGTAAGTGATGGCTACCTTTACTATATGGATGTAAAATAAGTACAGAAAGGAGCCGAAGGTTATGCGAAGTAATATGCCAATTACAAACTCAGAGCGCACTTTCCCGGTAAATGAGAAGTTGATTTCAAATACTGATTTGCACGGTAATATTCGACACTGCAATGATGCTTTTATAAAGATTAGCGGTTTTAGTAAGGAAGAATTAATAGGTCAGCCACATAACATTGTGCGTCATCCTGATATGCCCCCCTTGGCTTATAAAATAATGTGGGAGCATTTAAAGGCAGGCAAACCATGGATGGGATTAGTTAAAAACCGCAGTAAAAATGGTGATTATTACTGGGTTAATGCCTACGTTACACCGGTGACGGAAAATGGTCGTGTTATTGGTTACGAATCGGTGCGGTCTTGTCCGTCGCGCGAAGACGTTGCCCGTGCGCAAAAGCTTTATCATGCCATTAATAAAGGAAAGTTTCATCAGCGCCATTTTCATTTGGGCGTTGCTAATATTGCGCTCGTTGCTGCCCTTAGTACTGCGGTGGTGGCTTACTTTGCGGGTTATTCTGGTTTTTCTAAAAGCGTACTTTTTTTGGCGGCTGTAGGGTTTGCGCTTTGGGCAAATTTCAGCAAAAAATCTGCTTTGGATAGCGTTAAAACCTTACTTGTGAACTCTTTTAACCACGAGTTGGCCGTACAGACGTTTACCGATGACAAACAAGACTTGGGCGAGCTTAAAGTTGCGATTTTGAGCTCTAAAGCACACTTGGGTGCGGTGCTAAGCCGCATGGAGGATGCAGCGAAAAGTGTCTCTGCGCAATCAGATAACGGGCTGGAGCTAGCGCAATCGTCAATGAAGCTTATCCAAAGGCAGCAGCAAGAAACCGAACAAGCCGCAACTGCGATGCATGAAATGACGACAACAATTGCGGAAGTATCAAAGCATGTTCAGGACACTGCAGAGCGGGCAGAGCAGTCAAATGAACTCGCCGGAAAAAGCCGTGAAACGGCCGCCGTAACGCGCAAAGCCATTGAAGAATTGCGCAATACGGTTAATGAAATTAGTAGCTCAGTAACCGAGGTGTCTGAGCAAACCAAGAAAATTGCGACTGTCGCGCAAATGATTGAACAAATTGCTGAACAGACTAATTTATTGGCCCTAAATGCGGCGATAGAGGCAGCCAGAGCCGGAGAGCAAGGTCGGGGCTTTGCGGTAGTGGCTGACGAGGTACGGAATTTGGCTCAGCGTACACAAGAGTCGACTAAAGAAATTCATCAAATTATTACCGATTTAACTAGTCGAGCAGATACCGCTGTACGTGTTGCCCAAAATGGAACAACAGGGGCGGATGCAGGCTTAACCCGGGTAAAAGAAACAGAAGAAATGCTCTTCGGTATTTCTGACGCTGTGGGTAGCATTGCGAGTATGTCTATTCAAATGGCGGCGGCTGTGGAAGAGCAAGCGAGTGTTGCAGAAGACATTAATCGGCAAGTGGTTAACATTTCAACCTTGGCGAACTCAAGTCTTACAGAAGCATCACACTCTGCTGACAGCATTAAACAGCTGCAGCTAGTGTCAAATGAATTGCATGAATTGGTCGTCAGATTTGCACGATAATAAATATCTTACTCATAAAAAGGCCAGCGGAAGCTGGCCTTTGCATTCATAATACTCAATATCAAACAGCGATATTGATATTCTGTCCCAGGTTGCCGACAGGAGATGAGGCTTGCACCTTTTCACCTGTTTGTACGGCGCTTTGAATTAGCATCATTGCCATTTTTGCTTCCTGGTTTTGCTGCTTTTTAGCCATTACAGCCCCAAGCATTTCAAAGCCCTGACCAGACGCCGCAGCGCCAACGGATTGACTCATAGTGCCTCCTCTGCCAATTACTCTTAGCTATAGCGGCAGGATAGCGCAATACTTTAGTTGTTTAGTAAAAAAATGAATAAAAAAACCACCGGTTTAACGGTGGCTTGTTAAGTCAGTAGCTTACGCTTGAATTAAGGCGGTTTGTTGCGCTTTTATTTGGGAATGAGAAAGCGCTGGCACCGGTAAGTTGTTTCCACTGGGAGTAGCCGGTTTAAGCGAGCGTACCGGCCGTGTAGGGCCCTTTTTCATACTTCCTTTGAACATGGGTTCGGGTTTTACGACTGTCTTGCCCAGACGCGCAGCGATGGCGGCCTGAATATCGGCAGGTGTGTAGCCAGCTTGAATTTTCAGGCGCAGATAGGGGATTCCTGCTGCATCCAGGGTTCCATTGACAAACCAGTCGGGCACAGCCTTATGACCGTCTTTATTACTGTTATTAACTAAATCCAAAACCGCAACGATGCTCATATCGGTTGGGTCGCAAAGCACGAAATCCAAATATTTAGCGTTTAGTTTTGCTAGCGTTGCGTTTCGAGCCTTAGCGTTGGCAACATTTTTAAGTTCTATTACATCAGCCAATTTCACCCGATTTAATACTTTGTAATCTGCCGCAACTGCTTTTTCCAGTAACAGCATAAAAGAACGTTCTACCGGACTAAATAGCGTGGTCTTTTTTTGCACAGGAAACGGATTGCCATTGTCGATAAAGCGGCTCGCTACCATGGCAACAATAATGACTAAAAGTAAAATTAATAACAGGACAAATTCCATGTGCACCTCCGACAGAAAATTGACTCGGTGTCTGACACACCACAACACTGTTATTTCTAAAGCATAAGCTATGCCAATATTTATGGTGTTCACAATGATTTAGTATTTCGTGTGTGAATGGCTAGCATTGTCTGCATTAATGTATTTTATGACTTAAAGCGCTTATAGTTGTGCTTACTTCTGATATCGCGCAACACCGGTATTAGCCGCTTAAAAAGGACCGAGTTATGAATACACGTATCAGCCGTGCTGGCTTAACAATAAATGCGCCGTTAAATGCACAATATGACACCATTCTTACCGAGCAAGCCTGCAGTTTGCTGGTTGAGCTGACACGCGAATTTCGGCCCCGATTAAACGCATTGCTAGCAGAACGTCAGGCTGCACAGCAAAAATATGACGCGGGTGGGTTGCCAGATTTTCTGCCACAAACTGCTAATATTCGTCAGTCAGATTGGCAGGTTGCAGCCATACCAGACGATTTACAGGACCGTCGGGTTGAAATTACCGGGCCGGTAGATCGCAAGATGATTATTAATGCGCTAAATGCTGATGTAAAAGTATTTATGGCCGACTTTGAAGACTCGCAGGCGCCAAGCTGGGCTGGTGTCATTGAGGGGCAAATTAACCTGCGTGATGCCAATCTTGGCACTATAAGTTATACCGATGCGCAAAGTGGCAAACATTATGCGTTGCAAGACAAGCCTGCATTATTAATCGCCCGCGTACGGGGTTTACATTTGTGGGAGAAGCATTTACTGGTAGATGGTGAGCAAATTCCGGGTTCATTGGTCGATTTTGCGTTGTATTTCCTGCATAACTACCAAACTCGTTTAGCTAATGGCACCGGCGTTTATTTTTATTTACCAAAATTACAAAGCCACTTAGAAGCCAAGTGGTGGGATGATGTGTTTCGGTATACCGAGCAAAAGTTTGCTCAACCTATTGGGACCGTTCGCGCTACGGTGTTGATTGAAACCCTGCCAGCCGTCTTTGAGATGGACGAAATTCTATACATGCTGCGAGAGCACATCGTGGCATTAAACTGTGGCCGCTGGGATTATATTTTTAGTTATATAAAGACATTAAAAAATCATGCTGATCGTGTGTTACCGGACAGGCAAGTGGTTAGCATGAAACAGCCTTTTTTAAATGCCTACTCGCGTTTGCTGATTAAAACCTGTCATAAACGCGGTGCGTTGGCGATGGGCGGTATGGCCGCCTTTATTCCGTCAAAAGATACGACTGAAAATGCGGCTATTTTAGCAAAAGTGACGGCTGATAAAGAGCTTGAAGCCAGTAATGGGCATGATGGTACCTGGGTGGCGCATCCTGGTTTGGCCGCTACGGCCAATGGCGTGTTTGCGACATACCTGGCAGGCGGTAAGAAAAACCAACTGGATGTTAGCCGTGCTGACGATGAGGATATTACCGCTGCACAGCTGTTAGAGCCGTGCGATGGCGAGCGTACAGAAGAGGGCATGCGAACCAATATTCGTGTGGCCTTACAATATATCGCTGCTTGGATTAGCGGCAAAGGGTGTGTGCCTATTTATGGATTGATGGAAGATGCTGCTACTGCAGAAATTTCTCGTACGTCTATTTGGCAATGGATTAAACATGGTAAGAGCTTGAGTAACGGCAAGCTTATTACCAAAACCTTATTTGCGTCTATGTTAGAGGAAGAGGCAAAAGTGGTTCGGGCAGAAGTAGGTGAAGTGTTATGGGCGGAGCAAAATTTCGACCGGGCGCAAACGTTACTGCTGGATATCACGACTTCTGATCAGCTGGTAGATTTCCTAACCCTGCCTGCTTATCAGTTACTTGATTAACGAGTAAACCCGTAATGCAAAAGGCGCTGACTTGCTGACAGCGCCTTTTTTTATGCTAGTCAGGAGAAACGTCTAAGGTCGGCAGCGTGGAAAACTCCCTGTTGAAGGAGCCGGGGAGTGTTTGAGCCCTGCCGTAGGCATTAGGGCGAGTTGCCCCGGCGAGTGAGGCAGGGGGTTTTACTAAGCCAACAGTAAGGCTTCGGCTGCAATTCCCGCTTTGGCTCGCCACAGCAACTCGCTCGAGCTTACGCACTCACTCAGACACTCTGTGTCGACCAAATCGGGATTCCAGCCTGTGCGTGTTGTTTGGTTAGTTCAATTCATCTGCGGTTTCACCAATCAGCCGGCGAAACCAAATATGGCTGGCATCCTGATGCAGTAACGGGCTCCAAATCATCTTTAATTCAATTGACGGTATGGCAAAAGGTGGGTCCATAATGGCCATGGTTGCATCATTTTCATATAATTTTGCTGCACGGCTAGGTAAGGTAGCAATTAAATCAATACCTACAGCTAAGTGCATAGCAACATGGTAATTACGCGTAAAAACGGAAATATTGCGCTGTTTACCCAGCTTGGCAAGCGCTTCATCAACCCAGCCCAGCTTTTGTACGTCTTTTGGATCCATTCCAACGCCAACACCAAAACCAGTTTTACTAACCCAAATATGCTGTGCTTTTAAGTAACTGTCTAAAGTAAAGTTTTTCAACACAGGGTTTTTGGCGTTGATTAAACAAGAGAAGCTATCGCGCCAGACTGTTTTTTGATGAAATGATTGTGGCAGTTGATCAAAACGGTTTATTGCCATGTCGACCTTACCGTTTTCCACATCGTGAAAGGTGACATCGGATGGCGTCATAATATCCAGGCTGGTAAGTGGCGCCAGCACGCGCATTTTCTTTAACAACGCCGGTATTAACGTTGAAGCAGCATAATCGCTGGCCATAATACGAAATACGCGTTGGCTGTTGAGTGGCTCGAAGTCTTTATTTGGCTGTAGTGTTTCTTCCAGGGTAAGTAATACACCGCGAACTATGGGTGCCAGCTCACGCGCGCGCTCTGTTGGTACCATGCCATCTGACGTGCGCACTAAAATAGGATCGCTAAGTAAATCACGTAGCCGCTTCAAGCCGTTGCTCATGGCGGGTTGTGTAATGTTGAGTTGGTTAGCTGCCCGGGTAACATTTTTTTCTCGCAGTAACACATCCAGATACACCAGCAGGTTTAAATCCATTTTATTAATATTCATTGTTTAAATAGTCCTGCCAATATTCATAACTTAACTGAATCATAGCATTAGCGGCGGGATCGGCGTCAAGCCTACTTTGGTATTAATGCTGTGAATGGCCAGCATCACAAAAATCACCTTTATGAATTATGGAAATGAAACCTATAGTGTAATGCAACAGGTTAAACGTCAGCCTGAAAACAGTCAGCGTCCGGCAAGCCGGGCAATAAGCAATAAGAGGATACTGCTATGTCAGCTTACCAAGATGCAATACAACATATCGCGCAATTACGTCAGCAAAATGGTGGTGCCTGGAGCGCCATTAATCCAGAATCTGCCGCCAGAATGCAGGCACAAAACCGCTTTCATACCGGACTGGATATTGCTAAATACACCGCTAAAATTATGCGCGAAGATATGGCGGCTTACGACGCAGACAGCAGTCAGTACACGCAATCACTAGGGTGCTGGCATGGCTTTGTGGGTCAGCAAAAACTGATCGCGATTAAGAAACATTTCGGTACGACAAAAAGAAAATACCTGTATTTGTCGGGTTGGATGATAGCAGCGCTGCGTTCAGACTTTGGCCCTTTACCTGATCAGTCTATGCACGAAAAAACCGCTGTACCAGCCTTAATTGAAGAGTTATATACCTTTTTAAAGCAAGCTGATGCGCGTGAGCTGGGCGGTCTGTTTCGAGAATTAGATGCAGCTAACGCAAAAGGTGACAGTGCTGCTGCGGCTGCGGTGCAAAGCAAAATTGACAACTTTGAAACTCACGTAGTGCCTATTATTGCCGACATTGACGCGGGCTTTGGTAATGAAGAAGCCACTTATTTGCTGGCAAAGAAAATGATTGAAGCAGGTGCTTGCGCTATTCAAATAGAAAATCAGGTATCTGATGAGAAGCAGTGTGGCCACCAAGATGGCAAAGTAACCGTGCCGCACGCTGATTTCTTAGCCAAAATTAACGCGGTTCGTTATGCTTTTTTAGAGCTGGGTGTTGACGACGGAATTATTGTTGCTCGAACCGATTCTTT
>Ga0100394_1002268_pt1 | contig 15964 bp, 14 predicted proteins | sample CryGeymeta201518_FD_81549 | JGI IMG/M metagenome (GOLD analysis project Ga0100394, IMG submission 81549) | Groundwater microbial communities from Crystal Geyser aquifers in Utah, USA - Crystal Geyser metaG 2015-18 | ecosystem: Environmental > Aquatic > Deep subsurface > Groundwater | place: USA... | reverse complement strand
CATCTCGAGAGGCAGGCCCGCGCAGGACAGCCCGACAGGACACTGCAGCACAGCCGGGCGACCGGAGCGGACCCGTTCGAACAACCGTTGATGGAACTCTTCGGCCTCTGGTAAATCGTGGTGCGGACAGAGAGACGGAGTCGAATTCCGAGTTCGCGTTGGTCGCCCTCCAGGTTCGGTGACCCCACACGACAGACTCGACAGAGGCGCACCGGAACGGTCGATGACGACAGCGCTGACGCGCGCGGCTTCCGTGAACCGTCCCAGCACGTCGCGCCAGAACGAGGCATTCTCGAATGTGTTGCTTTCGGCGAAAATTTTCTTCGACCCCGAAGGAGCTTCGGACTTCATGTTCGTCTCCGCAGTGGGTGGCTCCCTGGTCTACTCGCTCAGGAGCCGCTCGATGGTCTTGTATAGCGCGTCACGGTCAATCGGTTTTGTCATGTAGGCATCAACGCCGCTCTCTTCCGCCTTTTCCACATCGGACGCCTGCGCTCTAACTGTGAGGATGATCACCGGAACGTGACGCGACGTCTCAGTCTCCTTGATCCACTGGCACAAATCAAATCCCTCGTCAAACCCCGAAGGAGGCATCATCACATCCAATATCACGAGATCGGGATTGAATGACGGGAGCTGCACCCGCACCTCCGTCCCGTCGCTTGCTTTCATGACTTCATGCCCGAGTTGTTGCAGCAGGTACTCCAGCCCCAAAAGGATATGGGGTTCGTCGTCCGCTATGAGAATCCTTGCCATGCTTCTTAGTTCCTTTCACCCTCGCCCGGGGCGTTTGTCGGCGCTTTGGGTTGCCATGCGGTCGGCAGGCTGACGGCAAATGTGCTGCCTGCTCCGGGAATGCTGTCCAGAGAGATGGTCCCTCCATGGCTTTCCACAATGTCCTTGGCGATCGTCAAACCGATCCCCGCGCCTCCGGCGCCCACCATGGATCGAGCCCGCTGACTTCGGTAATACTTGTCGAAGACCCGGTCGATCTCTTCCTGCGGGATGCCAATGCCACTGTCCCGGACGCGGGTGATGACACTGTCATCGTCGAGCGAGACCTCGATCGTTACTTCGCCCCCGTTTCCAGTGTACTTGATGGCATTGTTGACCAGGTTGATCATTACCTGTTTCAGTCGGTCACGGTCCGCGGGGACGGACTCAAGCTGCTTGAGGTTGCCATTGCCGCGTGGCACGTTGAGTCGAAGCGAAATGTTCTTCTCATCCGCCTGAATCTGGAAGAGATCCAGGGTCTCCCGTAGCAATGGCTCAAGCTCGACGGATTGTCGGCGATGGGGCAGCCTTTGGGATTCACTTCGGGTGATGTACAGGAAATCGTCGACCAGACTGACATAGCGATCGCTTTCGGCAACCAGGACGCGCAGAAATTGCCTTCGCTTCTGCTCATCTGCAACGCCGTCCAAAAGAATCTGAGCAAACATACGGATGGATGTCACCGGCGTCTTCAGCTCGTGCGCCATATCGCTGATAAAACGAGACTTGCGTCGGTCTTCTTCCTTCAGCGCTTCCACCAGGCGAGAGTTCTCAATGGCCACGGCAGCCTCTGCAGCCACCGTGCTCAGGAGGCGAATGTCCTCAATGGAATAAGGTTCCTCGGAGAACTTAGAGCCCAGGGTCAGAAGACCCCGCAGGGTCGATTTGTAGACGATCGGCAACAGGATCTCGGCGTCAAGTTGCCGCAGTTCATTGAGGATGGCGTACTGCACATCTGGGTCGTCCATCTTGGGGTCCCACCGAACGTCCGCCTGCACGATCGGCTCTCGATACCGGTTCATCCACCGGCAGGATGCGCTGTCCTCCGGCAGACGGAGAGAGCCGGAGTCTTCCCCGAACCCAACTCCTTCAGCGAACCCGAACGCGCCTTCCGTTTCATTGATCAGGAAAACGCCGCTGCGGGAGGCGTGGAAAGTTCTCTGCACAAGGGAGATCATGTGCCCCAGCACGTCGTGGAGGTCCAGCTCCGTTGCGATGGATTCCGTGAACTCAGCAACAGATTTGTGCAGGTCGTAACTGGTTCGGAAGAAACGGCGATCCACCGCAGACTGGATCTTCCCTCGAATCGGTTGCAACACCGCCGCGATCAGCGTTGTATACACGACGGCCGTCAAGACCAATCCCATATCTGTCTGACGGGTCAGAAGCCCCTGAATGTAAAGAACGATCCCGACAAAAGCCCCCGTCAGTCCGACGGAGAGGACTCCGTACAGGATGGCTTTGCGGATAGCGATATCGATGTCCAGCAATCGGTAGCGAACGACGGCATAGCCGAGTATGAAGACGTAGCACACCCCGGTGAGGGAATAGAACGGATACCCTCGTCCATAGAGAAAGAAAGCGATATTGGAGGTAGCCGAGGGAATCGTGAGCAGGGTGCTCCAGAAAAGTATCCTCAACTGATTCCTCTCGTTCATGGATCGACTGGCAGACGACTTCCGCCAGAGAGTCCACTCGGCGTGAGCCATCAACATCGTCATGAGCGAGATGAGCCCCGGCAGGAACTCCGATCGTGTCGCGTAATACCCCCACCAGTACTCGCTCAATCCGACCGTGGAAATTTGGAACGCAAAGATGACGGCGAGGAGAGTTGCGACGGCGTAGGAGGCTATGCGATAGATACGCAGGGCTGGTTTCGGAACCTCAGCCACGGTGAGCAGGAAGTCGTACATCAGTGGGATGCTGTAGACTCCAGAGAAGGACGCAAGCTGCGCCGCGGCACAGGCCACTCGCTTGTCCAGTACAAGGCATAGAATGCCGATACTCAGCCCGTACAGGCTGTAGCTCAGGCAGAAAAGGACAAATCGCACGCCGACGTTGGGGCGGGGAGAGCGACGTCCCACAAACCACGCAACGCCGATGAAGACGATGCACGCCACAAGCGACGGAATGTTGATGTAGTTGAGCGGTCTCATGACACCCGAAAACCTACCCTATCCATTCGGACTCTGTGAGTCCGCCGGACTCTGTGAGTCCGCACACATTCGTACCGGACCATTTCGTCACAACAATACACGCGTTCTTCCCGCCGAACCCAAAAGAGTTGGACAGCGCAACCTCATAGGACTTCTCCCGGGAGTGCTGGGGGACATAGTCCAGGTCGCACTCGGGATCGGGACGTTCGAGGTTGATGGTTGGGGGGAGCATCGAAGCCTGCATCCCCAGGAGAATGCCGACCAGATCAAAAGCGCCGGAGGCGCCGATGGAGTGCCCCAGCATCGACTTGATGGAACTGACGGGAACATCGTACGCGCGCTTGCCGAAGACCGACCGGATGGCAGCCGTTTCGGTACGGTCGTTGAGCGGGGTTCCGCTGCCGTGGGCGCTGATGTACTGCACCTCCGATGACAGGATATCTGCGTCCTGCAGCGCAAGCTGCATGGCCCGAGTGGCGTCGGCGCCGTCGGGTGACGGACGTGTCATGTGGAAAGCGTCTCCAGTGGCCGCGTACCCAAGGATTTCCCCGTAAATCCGAGCCCCTCGCGCCCGCGCGTGCTCCAATGCTTCGAGCACCACGAGCGCGGAACCCTCGGCAATGACAAAGCCGTCTCGTTCCTGATCGAATGGGCGACTGGCGTGGTCTGGATCATGGTTCCGCGTCGAAAGCGCGCGTAAGGCGCAGAATGACGCGTGCATTACAGGAAAGATAGGCGCCTCGGTGCCTCCCGCTATCACGATGTCGGACTTGCCGTCTCGAATCAACTGAAATCCGTATCCGACAGCATCATTACTCGCAGCACACCCCGTGGAAACGGTGATGCTGGGCCCCTTGGCCCGCAATTCCATGGAAACTTCGCTGGAGCATGCTCCGGCAAAGATGATGATCGAGAGGTACGGACTAATGCCCTTACTCCCTCCAGTGATATAGCGCTCCACCTGGTGTTGCCCAAACTCCAGACCGCCAGCAGCCGAGCCAATAATCACCCCCACGCGGTTCATGTCGGCTCCCTCAAAGTTCAGCCCGGCGTCCTGGATAGCCTGTTTGGCTGCAGCGACAGCGAACTGCGTTGATCGACCGGTGCGCTTTACGGCCTTCGGGTCCATGTACTTCGAGGGATCGAAGTCCTTCACTTCCCCCCCCACCTGTGAGCTCATGTCGGATGGATCGAAAAGTGTGATGGTCCCGACACCGTTTCTCCCATCCCGCAATCCCTGAATGAATGTTTCTTTCCCGATACCGATGGGAGACACAACACCCAGTCCGGTGATCACCACGCGCCGAGTTGTCCTGCTTCTCTGGTTTCCATTGTCTGGACGCGGATCGTCCCGTGCACTGGGCTCAGGGGTGGAGCCGACAGGTACTTCCGGAGGGTGTTCCGAATAGCCGTCCCCGCCTTTACTCAAACCTCTCGTTGTTTCTTCGGGGTTATTGTCTCCTGAGATATTGCTATGCTCGCGGAGTTCACTCACAGCCACGGAGGGGTCTGAATCTTCCTCCGTCCTGTTCTGGCGCATTGCCTGTTGCAGGCGCATCACGAGATCCCAGATTTGTTTCCCTTCGGAAAGCAGTTCCTCAATGTGCATCTCCCGGAGAGCGGCGAGCTTCCCAGCAAGGTCTTTTCGCGAAAGACCGGCGCGAAGCGCGGTTGCTTTCAGTTCATCTGTTGTTGCGGCTGCCACTCGCACCGCGCCGCAGACAATGGCCCCCTCGCTTCTTCCTTCCTCGAGCATGGGAAACACCACGTGAGCGATCCCACACTCGCAGGTGAACAGGGCCGGGCCTGCAGCATCGACGAGGGCATCAAGGCATTCGCGGTAGTGCCGCCCTTGGGTCTCTGCCAGCCATTCCTCTGTTCCGGTCAGCAGAGGACAAAGCTCCTGCTGCCACGGCTCCGACGGATGCGAGGATTCCCATTCCAGCGCCACCATTTGAGGAGATGTCCCGGTAAAAGCGTGACAAGCCCGGTCCACAGCATTCCACGCTCGCAACAATGGTGACAGGGCGGCCATCTTTTGTCCGAAACCTGAGAGCGGAGGCCGAAGGCTCACAACGTGCCCTCCGTTACATCCTCAGTTGCGACAGGCTCTCCTGCCCCGGGAGACGTATCATGTTCCCACAGTTTCCCACCCTGTGGAATGGGCGGGGAAGCCATGTCCCTCGTTGTCCGTCCGGGCATGGGTAGCAGCGCAGGAACGCAGCGCCGGTACTCCCTGTATCGGTCACCGAATTTCTCGATCAGTGCGGCTTCCTCATGTCGTATTCTGACGAGGACGAGCGGTATGTAGATGATCGCCGACAGCAGGACAGCAAAGTAGGAGTTTGAGACCAGAGGGAACCCCAGAACTTCGCAAAGAAGACATGCGTAATTGGGGTGGCGCAAGTGGCGGTACGGGCCTGAGAGAATCAACTCGTGATCGCTCCGGATTTCGACCTGGTGGCTCCAGAAGCGGGCCAATTCTCGAATGGGCCATTCTCTCCCGACGATGCCGAACAGGTAGATGGCGAGCCCCAATACTGATACCGCGAGGTTTCCGCTGTCGTCCCGACGCACAAGAAGATATTCCGTAACACTCGCAGCCACCACCACCACATAGCCAATCGTGAGCGCCCAGAAGGTGAAGGGAGCCTTCACGGCGCCGGGAGATTTCTTGACCCCCGGAATGCGTGTACTGACCCAGACTCGGTACAGAGAGGTGACAATCACGAAGAATGTGTAGAAATCGGCAAACCTCACGGGACCTCCCAAAGTTCTCTCTCTCCGAAGCGCCGTCTCCACGACAGAACACGTTTGCAGGAGAAAGGCTTGACACCAATCTCAGATTCAGTTAATCTGCCTCTGAATCTCGCGGCACCGGGTACTTCCAGTAAACTAAAGGAAATAGCATGTGCTGGGTCACGCCGATGCAACAGTGCCGGGACGCGGCTGGGGATCGATCCGTTTGGACCCAACTCAATATCCGCTGCGGGGGGAAGCGATGTGACAGATGGCCACCTGTGGCAAGGGTGGCTGTCGGATTTTGGTGGAATCCGTTCGGTCTGTTTCACGGCAGTTTTTCGGTCCTTTGCTGCGATGGACGCACCCGGCCCGATGGCAGTCGTCTCCTGGCGGGGCACGTCGGACTGTCTGTAGAGCTACTGACACGATTGCTTGTTTTCATTAAGGAACGGCACGCGCGGCCGACTGTTTACAGGGGTGCAGAGTGGCAGGTCAACAGACCGTAGGATGGGTTGCCAGTGCCCCCCGTCGTGGGGTTAGTTTAGCATTCTGAATATGCAGTGTCAAATTAAGCTGAGAGGCAGCCCGTCGACGTCTGGGACACAGCGTCGCCGGGGCTACGGAACATTGCGCGAAATGACGTTCCACAGACATTACAGAGAGGCAACCATGCACCGCGCGCGTCGTCATACCCGACCGCACACGGAACAAGCGCGCGCGTTCCGAGAAGGCGGCGCGCACGGCCCCTTGTTCCGGTTTGTTGGACTTGTGCCAGCGGCAATCCTCCTGACCACGTTCAGCGGCTCTCTGCTGCGTAGCGACACCCGCACCGTTAATGTGATTCGTTTGGAGGACGAGGTGATCAACCCGGTCACCGCCCGGTACATTCTCCGCGGGATCGATCGGTCCGAGAAGGAAGGGGCAGAGGCGCTCGTGCTTGTCCTCGACACTCCTGGGGGACTGGTGACCTCCATGAAGGAAATCGTCACCCGCATGGTCAACTCACGCGTGCCGATTATCGTATACGTTGCCCCGCGCGGAGCCATTTCCGGGTCCGCGGGAGTCTTCATCACGATGGCGAGCCATGTCGCCGCGATGGCGCCGGAAACCTCGATCGGGGCTGCCCACCCCGTATCGGCGGGACCGGAACAGCCTGGGGGAAAAGAGGAAGGCAACGAACCTGCAAACGGAAAGAGCAACCGCGAGGTCCTCGATGAGAAGATGACGAACATTCTCGTCTCAATGGTGAAGTCGGTGGCCAAACCTCGTGGACGGAATATCGAGTGGGCCGAGGAGGCCGTCCGGAAGAGCATCGCCGCTACAGCGGAGGAAGCGCTCAAGCTCAAGGTTGTCGAGTATGTCGCGAACAGTCTCACCGACTTGCTGAAGAAGGCCGACGGCGCCACCGTTCAAGTGATGGGTGAGACGCGGAAGCTGAACTTGACTTCCGCATCCACGCAGGAGATTCCCATGCGATGGTCGGAGCAGTTCCTCGCGACCATCAGCAATCCACAGATTGCCTACATCCTCATGACCATCGCCATGCTGGGGATCGTGTATGAGTTCATGAACCCGGGGGCCATCTTCCCGGGAATCGTGGGCGGCATCTCTCTGCTGCTGGCGATGTTTTCCCTGTCCATGCTGCCCATCAACTATGCGGGAGTGGCGCTGATCCTTCTTGGAATCGGGCTGATGATTGCCGATATCAAGGTTCCCAGCGCGGGCCTGCTGACCGTGGGCGGCGTCATCGCGTTTTTGCTGGGGTCTGTTATGCTCGTCGACCCCGCGTACCCGTTTCTACGCGTTCCCTGGAGGGTGATCATTCCCACCGTTGTGATCATCGCCTCCTTCTTCGCGTTCTGCGTCGGCGCAGGTCTGAAGGCTCAGAAGGCAAGGGTGGTGACCGGGCAGGAGGGAATGGTGGGGCTGATGGGCAGAACACGCACTGCCATGAGTCCGGACGGACAGGTGTTTGTGCATGGCGAGCTTTGGGGGGCGCAATCGCTGGACGGAGATATCGAGAAAGACGCACGCGTGGTTGTTGTCGAGTCGGAGGGTCTCCACCTGAAAGTGAAAAGGATTCAATAATCGTTGAGGAGGGTCTGTCATGGACGAACTGGCAAGAGCGTTAGGACCGGGAGCAATCATTCTGATTCTGTTCCTGGTGATTGTGTTGCCGTCGGCGGTGAAGGTGCTGCCCGAGTATGAGCGCGCGGTTATCTTCCGGCTTGGGCGCATCAGCAAAACAAGAGGGCCGGGGATATTTATCATCATCCCCATTGTGGACCGGATGGTGCGCGTCGGCCTGCGAGTGGTGACGATGGACGTTCCGAAGCAGGAAGTTATCACGCGTGACAATGTTCCGGTGAAGGTTAATGCGGTCGTGTTCTTCCGCGTGGTTATGCCGGAGCATGCGATCCTCGAGGTCGAGAATTTCATCCAGGCAACTTTCCAGATTGCCCAAACAACTCTGCGCAGCGTTATCGGGCAGGCCGAACTCGACGACCTTCTTGCACGGAGAGAGAAGATCAACCAGGAACTCCAAACGGTGATTGACGAGCACACCGACCCCTGGGGGATCAAGGTGTCCGCGGTGGAAGTAAAGGACGTTGAAATTCCGGAAGGCATGCAGCGCGCGATGGCCAAGCAGGCAGAGGCGGAACGCGAGCGACGGGCAAAGATTATCAATGCCGAAGGCGAGTACCAGGCGTCGGAGAAACTCGGCCAGGCTGCCGAAGTCATTGGCGCACATCCTCCGGCGCTGCAACTCCGTTTTCTGCAAACGCTCACGGAAGTCTCGGCAGAGAGGAACTCCACCCTCATCTTCCCGCTTCCGATTGATCTGCTGGAACCCATCATGAGAGCAGCCAAAGCGATCGCCTCCACTGTCTCTCGCAATGCGGAGCCGGAGCAAACCAACGACCCATAGGGGTATGTTCCACCGCGTCGCAAGTACTGCGACGGAGTGTGGTAGGTATCCGTGAGCAATGACAGCAGGCGCAAGCCGTTGTTTGGAATGTTGAACAGAACCAATGAGGATGCAACTGGCCAATGAGTGATACGGCAGAATCGACCCTCAAGTCCTTCCTGGAAGAGCTCGGAAACCAGATGGCCCCGATGGAGGGGAAAGTTGCCTTCGGTAACCTGCGGAAACAGGTGTCGGAATGGGAAGATGACAAGGGGAAGTCCACCAACATCGCGATCATTTACGAAACGCCAGGCGGCTCCACAAACCAGATCAACATTGCCTTCCACCATTTCCCTCCTGCGTACCATCTGCTCAACGATGTCACGGGGAGGGAAGAAGCCATCCCCAAGAGTGATAGTGTGCTGAACCGCATCCGGGATTACGTGGCGACCATTCCCGAGAGAAGATGTCTGCGGCTGCGGGGAGACATCGACGCTTGGTGTCAAGCGGGCAAGAGCCAGGCTGAGGTCTTCGCCTCGCTGAACAAGCTGCTGTCCTGCGATTTCAAAGGCGCCTGCATCACCACGGAGGAACTCCAAGAAGCTACTCGGTACGCAATCGAGGCTTTGCGCACGGTCGACGGGTCCGGGAGTTAGCACAGGATGTCACGGGAAACAATTCTGGTTTGTGATGACGACAAGGATACCGTAAGGCTCATCGAGTTCCGTCTTGTGGCGGAGGAATTTAGCGTTGTCACGGCATTCTCCGGCGAAGAGGTCATTCAGAAAGCGCTGGGGACAGTCCCCGATCTCATCATCCTTGACATCGTCATGCGTCCCATGAGCGGTTATGACGCGTTCACGATCCTCCGCAAGATGCCCCGCACCAGTTCGATACCCGTGATCATGGTCAGCGGTATTCGAACCGACGACGATGATGTCGTCGAGGGATTTGAGAGGGGCATCGACGACTACATCATGAAGCCCTTCAATCCCTCGGAGCTGGTGGCCAGAGTCAAGGGCATGCTGAGCCGGGCGCGTCGCTACCGCGAGGTCAATCCCCTGACCGGGCTCCCCGGCAACGCGGTCATCAAGTTCAACCTGGACGAAGCAGTTCAGAAGAAGGAGCCCTTCGCCTTCATGTACGTCGACCTCGACAACTTCAAGTGGTACAACGACAAGTACGGTTTTCAGCGAGGAGACGGGGTGCTCAAAACGGTCGCTCGCCTCCTGTGCGATACGGTCGAAAAGTGTGGCAGTCTGACCGATTTCGTGGGGCACGTCGGAGGTGATGATTTTGTCATCATCACAGTCCCCGCGGAGTGTGACGCGATTGCAGACCGGATCCTCTCCGAGTTCGACGATCTCGCTCCCACCTTCTACCCTCCAGAAGACCTGGAGCATGGCAGAACCCAGATACGCGACCGCCGAGGCAACCTCGTTGACTGTCCACTCATGACCATCAGTGTCGGTGTGACCACCAACGAGAAACGCACCTATCGGAACGCGCTCGAGGTGACGGAGGCAGCCGCCGAAGTGAAGTGTCTGGCAAAGGGCGTGTCCCGCAGCGCCTTCTTCAAGGATCGACGAGGGGATTGAACCGACGTGAACTCCGAGAGTTCGACCGCAATCCCTCTTTCCTGTATCGCAATTTCCGGGTTCATCGCGATGGTCTACGAAGTGAGTTGGTCGCGGGTACTGTCGCTGGCACTTGGTTCATCGGTCTACGCTTTCAGCTCGGACTCTGTGAGTCCGCCGCATGTCCGCTCCCCGGATTGCCGACGACCTGGTACGCGTCGGCGTCTTCACGGCGGGAGACCTGCTATCGCACTTCCGGCTGGGGACGGAGGAGATCGACACCTACACCGGCGCCGTCCCGCTCAACACGGATGACAACCTGCTCATCGAGTTCAGCGCGCCCCGGAGCCTTTACACGGAGACACGAAGAGTACTGAAAGGGAACGATACTCGTTACGGATGAAAATCTACCTTTCCCCCTCACCCTCGAACCCTTTGGGTTCGCGTCCTCTCCCCATCGGGGGAGAGGGTCGGGGTGAGGGGGTGTTTTTAGTCGTAACGAGTATAACGCTGCACCATCAGAACGTGTTGCAGCACCTGACGAACCTCGAAAGCGCCACCACACAACAGGCGGCGACCCTCAAGCTCCTGGCGCGATCTTTCCTCCGGTCCAACTGCGGACTCGAACGGGACGCGGAGGAGATGCAGAAGACAACCGCGCGCCTCGCAGCCACGGACTGAGCCGCCGTGTGCCGGATCAACTTGGCGCCAAAAAATATTTTCAGAAGGCATTGCGCTTATTCCCAAATTGTGCCATCGTCTCCGCAGTGATTTTGTGCATTTGCCGGACTTGCTGAGGAGCTTTCTCGGGATGTGCGGACACACACTCACACAATAGGCGCGCCTGCCGGAGGGCCTGCCCGCTACCCAGTCGGAGGGTGGCGGCTCTTCTCGCGAGAGGAGAGCGCATGATAAAGCAGTTCCGCGTCTTCATCGCTCTGTCCGCATTTTGTTGCGCGTCTTCGCGTATCCTGCCACCTGTATCGGCCGAGGACGGGCTTGTCTGCGATTCCCTCAGTCTGTCCATTGCATCTGCCAGCCTGCCGGTGCTCGACCTCAGCGTCACTGTCCGTGTCAGCAATACCTCCATCCATTCCGTTGTGATCGTTAAGCAGAACCTGCGGTTTGAGCTGGAGCGGGCCGCGGAGCAGTTTGCGAACGTGTCCCGGTGGGCTTATGTGGAACCGGATGCCGCGAATCCGTGGTTTGTGCAGCCCGGACAGACGGCGTAACTCAAGTTCCTCGTGCAGCTTTTCCACGATGCGCCCATCGGGAAATTGCGAGTAAGCCCTCAGATAGAATGGATCAGCCAGGCCGATAATGTTGTGCCGTTGCTTTCTCTCATGGATAGTAAAGCGGTAACCAACTCGGGATGGACGCTGGACAATCCCGCCGCGCCCTTTAACGCCGCTGCCGGGATGGCCACTGTTCCTGAACCAACGCTGCCAGGCGTCTCCCCGGTGTCCTTCACCATCGCGGCCAATCGTACCAAGGGCCGGATCGCCCTCGACTCCTCCCTGGGGGCGATCCAACCGGACACCGACTACGTTGCGGGCGTGCTGTACAAGTCCGACCGCGCCGGCTGGGGAAGCAACCTGGACAAAGGCTTCGCCGTTCTGCAATACGCCGCCGGCGTGCCCGTTCGCGCCCATGAATCTCACCTGCACGAGCTTCCCTTCTGGAATTGGGAACTGATCCGCTTCCGCAGCGAAGCCAACGCCTCGCTCGCCCGCGTAAGCCTGTGGAACCGCGCCTATGCGGTAGGGCAGAGCGGCAGTTGTTGGTTTGCTTCCGCCTTTCCGGTGGCAAAAGAGAGGCTGCATGTTCTCCACGCGATCGCGGCAATGGAGACGCCGACGCTCACAGTCTCACGCATCACGCATCACGCATCACCTATCTTGGCGAAGACTGCGCCACACGTGGCGACTGGCTGGGGCGCTACGGCAACGAGTGTTTTGTGCTGTGCGCCATGGAGTCGCCGCGGGACGTGGTGGGCGGCAGGTTGCTGCCCAAGCGGCGGTGGAAGGAGAGCAAAACCGGTTTCGCCGCCACCTCGCCGGTGTGGACGGATTGGAAGGGCGAATTCTTTTACGAAGTGGAAACCGGCGATCCCAAGGAATCGGTCCGCCACTGGATACCCATTGACGAGCTGGTGACCGACGACCCGCGGGCTTTGCGCAATCCGCTGGAGGGTCGGAGACAGTATGCTTCCTGGGACGATCACGGGGAAACCCATCCCTTCGACGGGAAAGGCCCGGACCTCATCGCCACTCTCGAAATCCCGGAGGGACTGCACCGGCTCACCCTCTACTTCATCGACTGGGACTACCACAACACCGACCGACCCCGTGCGCAGCGGGTTCTGATCCGCGACGAGAAAGATGAACTCGTGTGCTCCAGTCATGTCTCCGCTTTTGGCGATGGGGTCTACAAAGTCTACGGCGTTGCCGGGCCGACGAAGCTGAAGGTGCGCATTCAGAAAGACCGCGGCGTCGCGGCCGCGCTGTCGGGCATCTTCCTGGACGAAATCGCTCTGCCGTCGGCGCCGGAGGAGATTGCGTCGGGGGCGAAGAAGGGGAAGGAATCCAACGTCGCTTCCGCGTTGGCGCGGTATGAGGAACTCCGCCGGCGGAGCGCAACCGACCCCGCGGCGTTCCTGCAATCAGCAGGCGATGCGGAGGCGCTCGTTGGCCTGCCCTCCACTCTCGCGAAGAAGGATACCGCGGCAGCCAAGTGGCTGCAATGGCAGTGCGCCAACTCGTTGCTCGTAGACCCCGCGACGAAAGAGAAGGCTTTCTCCGAGTACCTCGCCGTCACCCCTGTGAAGGATGTCGCCGCGGCCAGTGAGCGCGTGAAGGAACTGCTCCGCTCCGGCGAGATTGGCCTCGCGAAAAAGGCCGTGGCGCCGTGGCTGGAACTGGCGAACAAAGGCAATGAAGAGACTTCCCGCACCGCGTTGCGTGACGCAGTCCTGCTATTCTGCAAACGCGACCCCGACTTTGCCGGCTCGCTCGTAACGCAAACTGTCAGTTTGCGCGAAAAGGATAGTCTTTTCTCCCTCGCCTCCGAGCTTATGGACATCGCGCAGCAGGATGCACAGGGACCTCTGCACTCAAAATGCGTTTACCGCGTTGCTGCCGGAACCTACGAAACCATTGAGAAGGAAATGGGCCTGGAAGCGCTGGGCGATGAGGGCGCCTTCCGTCGTGCCGAAGCCATCGCCAACAGCCCCGGGTACTATCTCGCCGACGTAAGACGGGGCGTCGCAGCGTATCAGGAATACCTCAAGCATTACCCGGAGGGCAAGTCTGCGCAGAAGGCGCATCTGGAGATCATCAGCCTTGCGGGAATGCTGGCGCGGAATCACGAACCGTATGCACGTCGGTACGCCGACCTCGCAGCGGCTTCCGCGCAGACCATGCTCGCCGCCGCGTCACCTCGCACCGGCGTCGGTCCCGCCGCGGCGGCCGCCTATCAGGTCGGAGAAATCTACACCCGCGCCGGTGACGCCGTTGAAGCAAGGCGGTGGTATGAGGAGGTGGTGAAGCGAGTACCAACGAGTCCGGTGGGTAAACGAGCGACCGATCGGATTAGCATGTAGGAATGGAAGGAGCGAACAGAATGAGTGTAACTGGAGGAGGAAAGGGAAGAGGGATGACGCGGTTCCTTGTCAAGATCGCATCCCTGCTGATTGCCGTTCTCCCGATGGCGAAGAACGTTTGGTCTGAGTGCTCGGACGATAGCTGCCCCGAACTGGTTCGGGAAAGTCTAATTCCTGGGACGGTTGAATGGACCTGTAACCCCGACACGGGTGAATTGGAGCCTTCAGCAACAGATGCCATCGAAAGCTGTCAATGGGAAGACCCGTGCGAGGGCTGCACGGAGTATTCCGTCAACGAGCCGGTAGCTGTGCCCTATGCACTGTTATCTGATGAAGTGGTCACACCTGATCCCGATGACAGGTCAACTTGGTATCGATGGGTAACCTACAAAGCTGAGAGCACTTGTGGTGGAAGCAGGTCCATCATAACATCCACAAACTATGAACTGTGCGATTGCCGGACATCGTGCGCAGTGGTTCCATCGACAATCCGTTTGCAGTTCAATGGAGGTAAAGAAGGAGATGAGTCAAGTCATGAAGCGTAAGTTGGTATCGCGAGTTCTCGTCACATTGGGTATGGTGATTGCACTCGGCGTTGTCAGAGGAGGACGAGCACACGCGCAGGAGCAATGTGCGGTATGCCCTCATTCGCTTGCGACAGCGTGCGTGTCGTCCTGTTCATCGGTTTGCAATTAAACTTCCATGGAATGGGACGAGTGCAAAAAGTGCTGTGATAAGAAATTCCCGACGTGCCTGCGCAAAGGCCCCAAGGGCATTAAATGGTCAGAATATCCAGCAAAATGTAAGTGATGGATGCTCTTTAAGTCCCTCACCACAGGTACGAACCGGCACTTCTTACGAGAAGACAGGAAAGGCATTCCGTGTTTCGGGCAGAAATGCTACTGCAGCCTCGTTGACGACATGCGGGGTTTGACGGGGGCGAATGGGAGAAACATTTGTTAATCCAAGCACAGCTTCGGTATCTGCTTTCTTTGTATGGAGTCTTATTGGGTATGGTTACAATCGCCATGCCCGAGGCTTCTATTCAGGAGCGATTTCTCGAGGATTGCCGTTCTGTGGCATTGAAGCGTGGTCTGGAATTCATTACTATTCCCCCAGATTCCGCGCCTCTCCCCATCACGCGCGTGGCGGCGCAATCTTGGCAGGATGAGGCTGATCTCTTCGCCCTGAAGTGGAAAGTTACGTACGAAGTGATTGACGGATACTTGATTGTCGGACACCAATTTGTCCATGGATGCTACAATCGCTCTCAAGAGTACTCTGTACATGTCTATAGCCCCGATCAAGAATCCGCGGTCTTGTTTATCGAAACACTGGACGACGCACAGATCGGTTCATTACGGGAAACTGGGCGTCTTCCTTTTTCGCTGCTTTCCACGGAGCAATGCGAAAAGTTGGAGAGTGTCCTCCGAGCTGGCGGGAATACTTACATTGGCGCGATAAATCCCGAGGCTCCTGGCTATGTTCGTTTGCTCATAGATCCATACGTTTGGGTGTGCTCGAATGGCAGACCAATCGGGACTATGATGGTCGAGGGAGGAAAGATCAGCTATGAGGCTGACGATGAAGAATGGCCACAGAAAACGCCGAATTCACTCGGACCGGAAGTCATCTTGGGCGCGGCTGACCACCTCTTCCCCCTGCCGCAAATTGTTAGAACCGTCGCCTCCGCATGTAAGCCGTTGCGCGAAGTCACCTTGGATCGAGATCTCGGTAGGGTCGATGCAAGCGTTTACTCGGCTACTGCGAAGATTCCCTTCAGCGTTGGCTGGGCGTTCGTTACTCGATCCCTCGACCTTGGGATACGAGAACTCCAGAAGTTGCGTCATGTGGGCCATGCCTATACACTGCCCGTAGAAGGGATTGAGTTGAAGAATGTCGATTTCGTAAGACGAGTTCTACAACGGATTGCTCCTGCTCTCCCCGCAGCCACATTCACCTCTGAAAGTGAAAAAAAACTCTGGCACCTCTTATCAAGTATCTTCCTGTCTGGACGAGCCCAATTCCGGGTTGAACTACCCAGAGATCTGCCGGTCAAACTTGCCACACTGAATCCCGGAATCCCTTGATCCACCATCCGGAGGAGGAGAGGAAGTTGCGGCGCCTTGTGAATGCTGAGGAGGAGTGAGGTAGGTTGAGTGAGTAAACTCACCAACGAGGTGCAGGAATGGCATTACAGGGTCTT
>Ga0100394_1002267_pt1 | contig 15964 bp, 16 predicted proteins | sample CryGeymeta201518_FD_81549 | JGI IMG/M metagenome (GOLD analysis project Ga0100394, IMG submission 81549) | Groundwater microbial communities from Crystal Geyser aquifers in Utah, USA - Crystal Geyser metaG 2015-18 | ecosystem: Environmental > Aquatic > Deep subsurface > Groundwater | place: USA... | reverse complement strand
TATACTCCGAGCCACCGTCCGGCCCGGCAATACCCGTTACTGCAATTGCGATATCAGCACCGGCAGCTTTTGCCGCCCCCTGCGCCATTTCCCGCGCCGTTTCTTCACTTACCGCACCATACTGCAGCAAGGTAGCACTTCGCACAGCTAACAACTGTTGCTTCGCTTTGTTACTGTAGGTAATAAAACCGCGATCAACATAAGCAGAACTACCCGGCACAGCGGTTAGCCAGTAACCAATGCCGCCACCGGTGCAGGATTCAGCAGTGGTTATACTGCATTTTTTCCGTAATAATAGCTGGCCTAACTCTGTCGCCAGCTGCAGGCTGTCTGCTGCGACCGTCATATTTTATCCAATAGGGAATTCATAACACCATTATGCCGTCAGACCAGAAAGTGGAGCAAGCCTTAAGCACACATACCCCTATGATGCAGCAGTATCTGGGATTAAAGAGTGAGCATCCCGACATCCTGCTATTTTATCGTATGGGCGATTTTTACGAGCTATTTTACGACGATGCAAAACGTGCGTCGGCTTTATTAGATATCTCGCTGACAAAGCGCGGTCAAAGCGGCGGCAACCCCATCCCCATGGCTGGCGTGCCTTATCATGCGGTGGAAGGCTATTTAGCCCGCTTGGTACAACTCGGTGAATCTGTCGCAATTTGTGAGCAAATAGGCGACCCGGCGACCAGTAAAGGGCCGGTTGATCGCAAAGTCGTGCGGATTGTAACGCCAGGTACGGTTACTGATGAAGCCTTACTTAACGAGCGGCAAGACAATTTACTCTGTGCCCTAAGCCAAATGCGTGGGCAATATGGTCTGGCACAATTGGATTTGAGTAGTGGCAGATTTTTACTGAATCAAGTTGATAATATTGATGATTTAGCCGCCTTGCTGCAGCGATTAAACCCGGCGGAGTTACTCTATCCAGAAGATTTCACCGAACATTTTTTAATTGAAAAACGCAAAGGTGCCCGCCGCCGTCCGGTATGGGAGTTTGAACTGGCCACGGCAAAACGTTTGCTTTGCCAACAATTTGGCACCAAAGATTTGCTTAGCTTTGGTGTTGAAGATGCGCCGGTAGCCCTGATGGCTGCAGGATGTCTTATGCAATATGTTAAAGACACACAGCGCGCAGCTTTGCCGCATATCCGCGCGGTTGCACTGGAAAGAGCGCAAGACAATATCGTGTTGGATGCCGCGACACGACGAAATCTGGAACTGACACAGAATTTAGCTGGCCATTATGAACATACGTTAGCAGCCGTGTTAGATCGCAGCCAGACAGCCATGGGATCCCGGCTGTTAAAACGCTGGATCCATGCGCCACTTCGACAGCAACCACAGGTAAATGCAAGGCTTGATGCTGTTAGCGAACTGCACACTGAATATGAGCAACTGCAACCGTTATTACGCCAGATAGGCGACATTGAACGTGTTATTGCCCGCCTTGCACTGAGAAGCGCCCGACCACGCGACTTTGCTCGCCTACGTCAGGCGCTGCAACAACTTCCGCTATTAGCGCCAGAACTCGCGCATTTTAACAGCGCATTATTGTGCCAAATAAGTCAATCCGCTTTACCTGTACCGGCGCTATGTCAGTTGCTTGAGCAGGCTATTGTAGAAGCCCCTCCGGTGCTTATCCGCGATGGTGGCGTAATAGCGCCGGGTTACCACGCTGAGCTGGATCAGTGGCGTGCACTGGCGGAAGGTGCTACTGATTATCTTGAGCAACTTGAACTGCGTGAACGTGAGCGCACCGGCATTGCGTCCTTAAAAGTGGGCTTTAACCGGGTACATGGCTATTACATTGAAACTGGCCGTAGCGCAGATACCAAAGTGCCTGCGGAATATGTTCGCCGCCAAACACTGAAAAATAACGAGCGCTATATTATTCCTGAGTTAAAGGAATATGAAGACAAAGTGCTTGGTAGCCAAAGCAAGGCACTGGCATTGGAGAAACAATTATATGAGCAGTTGTTTGAGTTAACCGCGCCCTTTTTGGCCCAGCTACAACAGCTGGCACAAACGCTGGCAGAACTAGACGTGCTATGCACGTTTGCCGAGCGTGCCGATAGTTTGCAGTACTGCCGGCCTAAACTTAGCAGCACACCGGGTGTTAGTTTGACGCAAGCGCGCCATCCCGTGGTAGAGCAGGTGCTGACGGAACCCTTTATTGCCAACCCATTACACCTGCATGCTGACAGACGTATGTTAATGATCACCGGTCCCAATATGGGAGGTAAGTCTACATACATGCGACAAACTGCGCTTATTGTACTCATGGCTTACATTGGCTGTTTCGTGCCGGCAGAAACAGCCCAAATTGGCCCTATAGATCGCATCTTCACTCGTATTGGCGCATCGGACGATCTGGCTTCTGGTCGCTCAACCTTTATGGTAGAAATGACTGAAACTGCGACTATCCTGCATCATGCGACTGAACAAAGCTTAGTGCTAATGGACGAAATTGGCCGTGGCACCAGTACTTATGACGGTTTAAGCCTGGCATGGGCCTGCGCCGACTACCTTGCAACAAAAATTAAAGCACTAACGTTATTTGCAACGCATTATTTCGAGCTAACGGATTTAGCTGAACAACTGCCGGGTTTAGCCAACGTGCATCTGGATGCGGTAGAACACGGTGACGACATTGTATTTATGCACCATGTACAAGATGGTGCAGCTAGCAAAAGCTTTGGTTTACAGGTCGCACAACTGGCAGGTGTACCTAAGGCCGTTATTCTGCGCGCCAAGCACAAATTAATGGAGTTAGAACAGCAAAGCTATAACGCAGCCCCGCCAACGCCAACAACACAACCCCAATTGAGTTTGCTGACAGAAGAACACCCGATACTGGCACAGCTGCGTGATGTAAGCCCGGATGATTTAACCGCCCGCCAAGCCCTAGAGTTGTTATATCAATTAAAACAACAGCTATAGCACCCATAAACAAGCCGGTATCTAACAGTAGATAAACCGGCTTTCTACGACGGTTTCTACTTGACAAAAAATGTATACATTTTAAATTAGGTATACATTTCCAATTTGAGTGAATCTATGCTGATTAAAGATCTCAGCCTGTCAGCCGTAGTGGCTGGCTTTGTTGCCGTACTGGTTGGCTTTGCCAGCTCGGTGGCTATTGTTTTACAAGCCGCGGCGGCGGCCGGGGCGACGCAGGATATGATGGCCTCCTGGTTGCTCGCATTGGGGATTGGTATGGCAGCAACCTGCATTGGTTTGTCCTGGTATTATAAAGCCCCCATTATTACTGCCTGGTCAACACCCGGTGCGGCTTTACTTGCCAGCAGCTTGCAAGGTTTAACCATAAATGAAGCAATTGGTGTGTTTATTTTCACGGCTTTACTGGGGTTTATTATTGGTCTGTCTGGCTGGTTCGACAAGCTGACGCGCCTTATTCCATTGCCGTTGGCCAGCGCTATGCTGGCAGGGATTTTAGTGCAATTTGGGCTGAGTATTTTCACCTCATTACATTCTCAGTTACTACTGGTTGGCCTGATGTGTTTAAGCTACTTGTTGGCAAAACGTTTTTCACCACGCTACGCTATTTTGTGGGTATTACTAACAGGGTTACTCTGTGTCCTAGTGCAAGGTCAGTTTAATTACAGCGCCGTAACCTTTAGTTTGACGCAGCCGGTTTGGGTAACACCGCACTGGTCATTAAGCGCCTTGATGGGGGTTGGTTTGCCCTTGTTATTGGTTACAATGGCGTCGCAAAATATTCCCGGCGTTGCGGTTATTCGCACCAGCGGATATCAAACACCAGTATCACCGCTTATTAGCTCAACGGCATTAGCTACATTGCTACTTGCACCCTGGGGAGCATTTTCTATTAACCTGGCAGCGATTACTGCTGCCATTTGTACCGGCACAGAAGCCCATCCCAATAAAGACAAACGTTACATAGCAGGTATCGCGGCCGGCATATTTTACCTACTAGCCGGTTTGGCCGGCGCGACAGTGGTTGCGCTATTTGCCGCCTTTCCCAAAGAAATGATTGCCGCCCTGGCGGGCCTGGCCTTACTGGGCACCATTGGCGCTAATTTAGCTGTTGCCGCAGCAGAAGGCGAGCATCGCGAAGCTGCCGTTATCACCTTATTAGTCACCGCCAGTGGGGTGAGCTTTTTCGGCGTAGCAGCTGCATTTTGGGGCATTATCGCTGGCGGTTTAACACTGCTTATTATTAATCAGTGGCCAAAGCGCAACTAATGCTAAAAAAACAGCAATTGTATCATCAGTTAAAAAACGATATTCAGCAACTACACTGGCAGCCGGGTATTGTATTAACCCAGCAACAACTGTCGGCACACTACGGCGTCAGCCGGATTGTCGTCCGTGATGTGCAACAGCAATTGTTTAATGAAGGTTGGCTTACCACGCACGGTAAGGCCGGTATGCAAGTACCGCCGTTTAACGCTAATGAGGCTGACGAATTAGCGATGTTACGGTTGCAACTAGAACCGCTGGCGTTAAAACTGGCTGCTCCGACGCTGAGTTTCGCCCAGCTGGGCCAAGCTGAAGACGTACTGTTAACCTTAAGCAGCACGCCCGCATTGTCACCGTATCAGCGTGGCGAACTCAACTGGCAATTTCACCACTTGTTATACCAAAGCTGCAATAAACCGCACTTACTGGGGTTACTTGAAAAGCTGCATCAGCAGGTATCTCGCTATCTTGGTTATCAGGATCAGACACAATCCTATGCACAAACCAGCGCGGCTGAGCATCAGCAACTGCTAACGCTATTACGCCTTGGGGATATAGAGGGAGCCTGCGCGGTGCTCACTGAGCATATTGCCTCAGCAAACAAGAAACTGGTCAGCTATTTACAAAATCAATAAGGCGCCTACTGGCGCCTTATTATTCGGCAAATCGTTTTAGCAAATACTCTTTCTCATTTAAGGACCCCCCTAAACGCCATTACACTTGAAACAAAGTCTCTATATTAAGACCTTGGTGCGTTACTATTTCCCGTAACCGACGCAGCGCTTCAACCTGAATTTGTCTAACACGCTCTCTTGTTAAACCTATTTCATGGCCAACATCTTCTAATGTAGACGGTTCGTAGCCTAACAAGCCAAAGCGGCGGGCCAACACTTCACGTTGTTTCGGATTAAGTTCGTTCAACCATACAACTAAGTGCTGGCGAATGTCTTCATCTTGCAACTCTGTTTCAGGACCTAACTCTTTCTCATCGGCAATAACATCCAATAATTGCTTTTCTGACGCGCCAGCTACCGGGGTATCAACTGACGTTATTTTCTCATTCAGTTTAAGCATTTTGCGTACTTCTTCTACTGGACGATCAAGCGATGCAGCAATTTCCTCTGGTGTCGGTTCATGGTCTAATTTTTGTGATAGCTCACGCGCTGCACGCAAATAAATATTGAGCTCTTTAACCACGTGAATAGGTAAGCGAATAGTACGAGTCTGATTCATGATAGCGCGTTCTATGGTCTGGCGGATCCACCAGGTTGCATAGGTAGAAAATCGAAAACCGCGTTCTGGATCGAATTTTTCTACGGCCCGGATCAGGCCAAGATTGCCTTCTTCAATAAGATCAAGCAGCGCCAAGCCTCTATTAATATAACGGCGGGCAATTTTAACCACCAAACGTAAATTACTTTCAATCATACGCCGGCGTGCAGCTTGGTCTCCTTTTAATGCCAAGCGGGAAAAATATACTTCTTCTTCTGCTGAAAGCAGTGGCGAAAATCCAATCTCCCCCAGATAAATTTGCGTTGCATCCATACTTTTTTGACTATCGTCACGTGCAAAGATGTCCTCTGTGCTCGTCTCTTCAGATGCCAGCGCCGCCGCATCGGGCTCCGCGTCATCGTCTAAAAGTACATCGTCCGCAATATCGTCTTCTTTAAATTCTAATACTTCATCTTCACTTTTTTGTCCCATATCCTCTCTCCCACGTCTATAGGGTGCTGGGGCTGGTCAAGCTTTATCGCATCCATTCCTGATAATACTTGTATCTTGTTATTATTATTTTGGTAAATATTTTAATGGGTCTACTGAGGTTCCGCGAAAACGGATCTCAAAATGTAGACGGGCATCTGTCGCATCAGTGCTGCCCATTTCAGAAATTTGCTGACCTGCGGTCACCATTTGCTTTTCCGACACCAACAGCTTGCGATTATGTGCATACGCACTTAAGTAATCGTCATTATGTTTTATTATAATTAAATTACCGTAGCCACGAAGCGCATTACCTGCGTACACCACCTGACCACTGGCAGCCGCATTTACTCTTGTTCCTTCACGCCCACTAATATCGATACCTTTGTTACCTTGCTGTTGATGAGAAAAGCCAGAAATTATTTTACCTTTAACCGGCCAACTCCATTGCACCAAGTCCCCATTTAGGGTAGGATTCACGATTTTTTCATTTTTGTTGGGCGTTGATTGACCATAACCCTTTTGATTTTTTGGTGCAACTGGTTTAACCGGTTTTACCGAACTATTTGATTTTGCTTGGCTTGAACTATTCTTATTTGTATTTTGACTAGCACTGGTTGTGGCCTGACGGGATCGTGCTACAGGCTTTTTACCGGCACTTACAACAGCAGCATTAAGACGTAATTTTTGCTTTGGATAAATGGTGTAGGGACTAACAATACCATTAATAGTGGCCAGCTCGCGCACGTCCTTACCGGCCCGAAAGGCTATTGAATATAAAGTGTCGCCAGCTTGAACGGTGTAAGTTTTCGCGCTTAATGTGCCGCGATTACGCTGTTGATAAAAATTTTCCCGCAGTTCAAGCGTCGTCACCGGTGCTGGGACAGAACGCGATGAACAGCCAGCCAACAATGTCATTAATAGCAATAACAAAGCGTGGCTACAATAATGATTAAGCCACTTCTGCATTAATTGTTGGTAGTTAGAACAACGAATACTTAGCTCCTTGTCAATCAGCTGACGTTCCTGTGGCTTGAGCCACCGGTTTTAGCCAGCGTTCCATATTTAACAGTAACATCATCAATGCTGCGCCAAACACCGCACATACCAACGCTAGCAGCATATCAGCCTGTCCTACCTGCTCAGCATACTGCCAGGGCCAATACAGCTGTTGCTGCTGCTGCCAGGGCCAAATTCGATACAAAGCCCCAATGACCACACCAATTAATAACGCCAGACTGGCATCATGGTAATGTTGCAGCATCCAGTTTAACACTCTGGAAAAGCTTAGCAGCCCGACTATGCAACCGAGCATAAACAGCGCCAAGACACCAAGCTGAAGCTCATTCACCGCCAGTAATACCGGCGCATACATTCCCGACATTAGCAAAATAAAGGCACCAGAAATGCCAGGTAAAATCATGGCACAAATGGCAATAGCGCCCGCGACAAAAAACATCCAACTTTGTGGTTCAAACTCCCGAGGAGTCAACATGCCGACCAACACTGAAAATACAATACCTAACGCGGCTAAAATCAGTCTCCAAGGCGTCCAGTTCAAACTTCGGCATAGATGCGGCAACGCCGCGAGGATCAGCGCACAAAATAGCGCCCAAAGTGGAATAGGTCGGCTTGACAGCACATGGCTTATGACGCCCGCCAATGAAAATATACTAACGATGATGCCGCTGAACAGACAAAGCAAAAACGTGCCGTCAACATGCTGCCAAAGTGCCTTGATTTGCCCACGCAGTAACAACTGCAATGCCGTTAAGTTGCATTGGCTAATTGCACCGAGTAAGCGCTGATAAATACCTAAAATAAAAGCAAGAGTCCCACCAGACACTCCGGGCACTACATCGGCAGCACCCATTGCCAAACCTTTAATTATCCATTGCAAGTACTGCATTTGCTTTCCTTGTGTATCGCCTATAACACATACTTTCGCAGCTTATGCCAGTTCACCCGGCACCAGTGGAACAAATCTTACCGCTTCAATATCCTTACTGGTAAAGGCATCTCCGTTGCGCTGATAGACACGCAGTACCTGTTCATGTAGCCCTACGGGTATCACCAGGCGACCACCATCCGTTAGTTGTTGTAACAACGCGGCAGGAACTTCAGCCGGTGCGGCAGTCACAATAATACTGTCAAACGGAGCTTTACTTGGCCAGCCTTGCCAACCATCACCATGTTTCATCGACACGTTATGCAAGTCAAGTTGTTGTAAGCGACGCTTCGCCTGAAACTGCAGCGCTTTTATCCGCTCGACACTGCAGACATGAGAAAATAGCCGGGCCAGAATCGCCGTCTGATACCCCGAACCGGTGCCAATCTCCAATAATTTACCGGGCGCCCTGTCCTGTAGCAGTAACTCTGTCATACGTGCAACAATATAGGGCTGAGAAATTGTCTGGCCCTGCCCTATTGGCAGGGCGGTATTTTCGTAGGCTTTATGCGCCAATACAGGTTCAACAAAGATATGCCTTGGCGTATTGGCTATTGCAGCTAATACATGCGCTTGCACTATACCTTCCGCTTGAAGTTTTTGCGCCAGTAACGCGGCGCTACGTGAAGTTGCGACTGCCATGTTACAAAGAAATCCCCGCTAGCCATTGTTGCAATCGGTCCATACTTTTGTAAGCTGACATATCAATTTGCAACGGCGTTATTGATGCATAACCATTGGCTACTGCATGAAAATCTGTACCTTCGCCGGCATCCAACTCTGGCCCTAACGAACCATACCAGTATATTTTTCGTCCCCACGGGTCCGTCGTACTGGTCATGGTCTCTGCTTTATGTCTGCGCCCCAGACGCGTAACCTGAATGCCTTTAAGCTGGTCGATTGCGACGGCAGGCACATTGATATTAAGAATTTGATCAGCCGGTAGGGGGTGCGATTTTAACTTTTTAATGACCTGCACTGTCACATAGGCTGCGGTAGCAAAATAATCATCGTCATGACCCGCCAGCGATACTGCTATGGCTGGCAAGCCTAAATGTCTTCCCTCTGTTGCGGCAGCAACAGTACCAGAATACAGCACATCATCACCCAGGTTTGCACCATGATTAATACCTGCCACGACTAAATCAGGCGTAAAATCCAGTAATTGGCTGATAGCTAAATGTACACAATCCGTTGGCGTACCATTTACCGCCAAAAAGCCATTGTCCATCTGCTGCACACGTAACGGATTAATCAGCGTTAATGAATTGCTCGCGCCGCTACAATTTCGATCCGGGCCCACAGTGGTAACTTCAGCAATTTGGCTTAGCGCTTGTTGTAATACTTGCATGCCTTTAGCATGCACGCCGTCATCATTGCTTAGTAAAATTCGCATTCGCTACTCCATGTTAGCCGCTTTACGGCCACAATCATGATAATTAACCAATTCGCGCAGCACGCTGGTGGCAAAACAGCCAGCAGGCAAAGCAAAATTTAGCACGATATCACTACCGTCTTGTTGCAAAGTCAGTTGCTGCGGAACAACACGAATGGCGCGGCGTTCTGACTTTAACCTGAAATCTTCCAACCCTTGTACTAAGTCATTGTGCTGAATTAAAACTTGCTGTTCAAAGTCGGCGGCGGCATCGGTTACCATCGGCACTCCCATTCCAGCAAGGACGGCAGTCAGGTGTACATCCATCTCATTTAGACGTTGTTGCAACTCTGCATCCGCTTGCGGCATACGAAACACTGAACCGGTGCCGTTAAGTTGTAATACATCACCATTAAGCAGCTGGTTAAACAGCCCGGCACTGATCCGTGCCGATACTTGTTGATTAAACACAAAAGATCGTGCAGCCGAAAGTGCTAAACCACGCAGTTTACGGTCGCTAATGCCCTGCCCGCTAAACAACTGTCTGGCAAGCACCAGATTGCCGCCATTAATACCAAAACGCTGTTCACCATAATAATTCGGCACACCGCGCATAACCTGTTCAGCTCGGGCAATAACAGCATCACAATCTGACACTTGGCGCAGGCGGATCTGAAATACATTCGCTTTTAATGCCCCGAGACGTAGCTTGCGATAATGTCGCTGCACATTCAAAATCTTGCAGCCTTCAAGCTGCCAGCTTTGCCAATCTAGCGCTTGTTTAATTGGCCACTTAAAACAAAACCATTGTCGGGTCACCGCGTGACGGTCTTTTAAGCCGGCATAGCTAATATCCCGTGCACGCAAGCCGGTTAGTTCAGCCAACTGCTTCGCGACATACTGAGTGTTCTGACCGCACTTTTCGATATGCAGTAAGATGTGCTCGCCGGCACCACTGGGCTGAAAGTTAAGCAGCTCGTCGACAATAAAATCATCATCTTGCTGGCGCAACAATGCCGTTGCCGTCGGACTGCCATAAAGATAATGTAGTGGACTAGCAACACTCATGCGCTGACCAACAGCACCACGGCTTCAACCGCAATACCCTCTTTGCGACCAACAAAGCCGAGCTTTTCTGTTGTGGTGGCTTTGACATTAACCTGGGTCAGTTCGCAAGCTAAATCGTCAGCAATGCACCTGCGCATCGCGCTAATATGGGGTGCCATTTTGGGTGCTTGCGCCATAATAGTAATATCCAGGTTACCCACTTTAAACCCGGCAGCACTCACGTCAGCAAACACTTTGCGCAACAATATACGGCTATCTATGCCTTTGAAACTGGCATCGGTATCGGGGAAATGATGGCCAATATCACCCGCAGCTATAGCGCCTAATAACGCATCTGCCAACGCATGCAGAACCACATCACCGTCCGAATGTGCCAGCAACCCTTGCTCGTATGCTATTTTCACCCCGCCCAATATCAGCGGATCATCGCCACCAAAGGCATGTACATCAAAACCATGACCAATACGCATGTTCATTACGTTAACTGCTCCAGATAAAATGCCGCCAGCGCCAGGTCAGCCGGCTGCGTAATTTTAATATTGTCGCTGTGCCCCTCTACCAGTAGCACTTTATGCCCCGCCCACTCCATTGCTGAAGCTTCATCGGTAACATGCACCTCTGCTTGTACGGCATCTCGCAGTGCTGCTTTTAATAACGCAGTGGGAAAGAGCTGGGGGGTAAGAGCATGCCACAAATGTTCACGACTAACGGTTTCTGCCACAAAGCTTTCACCGCGCTTCATGGTGTCGCGAACCCGGCATGCAAGAATGCCACCCTCTCCCTCTGTTATACAACGCGTTATCAAATGTTCAATATCGCTTTTACGTACCAGAGGTCTGGCAGCATCGTGCACTAATACCCAGGGGAAATGATGTTCATCAATAAAATGCAGCGCATTTAGCACCGAATGCATGCGTTCAGCACCGCCTTTGACGCGAGTGATATCGCTATGCGCCAGTGGGGTGGTATCGTAATAGGGATCATCAGAAGCCAGAGCTAACCACAATGGCCCTATGGCTGGTACAGACTTTAATTTGGCCACACTGTGTTCCAAAATAGTCTTACCATGTAACTGCAAATATTGCTTAGGTAACGACGCTTGCATACGACTGCCAATGCCGGCGGCAGGCATTATTGCTGCAATAGCAGGAACTAAGGTTTGCCGTTTAACTGCATCAGTCATTGCTGCTGCCATCGGCATTATTTTGGCTAAAAATGCGGAAAAAAACTTCGTCCTCGCGAATAAGGCCCAGCTCATTGCGCGCGCGCTCTTCGATAGCCTCTAACCCTTGTTGTAAATCTTTAACATCGGCTCGCAGCATTCGGTTGCGTTTTTCCAGTTCCATAATACTGGCTTGCTGGCTATGCAGGTCATCCTGCTGGCGAAAGTAATCGGCAATACTGTGCTGCCCGAACCACAGTCGATATTGCAGTAGGCCAAACACAGCAATTAGCAGTAAGGTGAGTATTCGCATATTACAACTTCGTTAACCAAACTTTGACTATTATGAAGCCTTGCCCGTTGAATGCAAAGCATGAAAATGCGCATCACACCGTCAAAGCAGGTAACGGTTTAGCAAAGTTTTGCCAATTCAACCGGCTAGCTAGCAATAATTCACGTAAGCTCAGTAATCTTGGCGGCTTTTTATCGCCATTTAACCACTGGTGGCCACAACAGGCGGCGGCCATAATGGTCTTAATCGGTTTTAGCAAAAATTTATCGCTGTTGTGTTGCTCCAGTGGAGTACCGGAAAAACTAAACCAGCCATGTTCATTACAGTGCAAACGCAACCCTGTGAAGTCAACTTCGTCAATGCTATCCAGCACTATCTGTTCCCGGGTCAACTGAGTAATATACAGTGGTACTATTAAGCCTGGTTTCGCATATTTATGGTAAAAAGCATCAATTGGATCGGCCTGTTGCCGACGCGCAGGGCAACTTGCTGCTTGTTTGTAATACCAGGATGCATTCAGGCTATCCAGCGCTAACGCGCTCTGCTGCTGCAAAATATTACTGGCCGCACGGCGAATATAAAATGGCAAACTGGCCAGCCTGTTGGGCAGCCTAAGTAACTGTTCGGTCGTTAATTGTGACAGGCGTAACAACTCTCTCTCATACAAAGCATTGCAAAGCTCGGTATAAGTTTGGTTGTCTCTGGATACTTGCCAGAAGTGGGGTTGGTTACTGCTTGTATCAATCATGGCAAGATGTTAGCCAATTGGCTGACGTTTGCAAAGCGAAAACCCCTTTGTCAGTGCAGTTTTATTGCTCAGTAACAACAAATTACCCCCCCTCCTAGTGCGGGTGAGGTATCGCATTTAATGCCAGTATCCTGCTAGAGTATCAGCCACTACATGAGGTCAATGAACACCTTAAACTATGAACCGACGTAAATTCTTAATCTGGACTTTGGCAGCCCCCTTAACCCTAACCTTTGGTGTAAAAACCGTTGCCATGGCACGGCATTATCCGTTAGATGAGTTACTGATGCAGTTAAAACGTCTGCCCGCGGATAAGCTCACCAGCCACGGGGCTTGGAATGTTAGCAGCATTTTGCAGCATTTAGCACAGAGTATCCGTTACTCGCGCCTGGGCTATCCACAGGCAAAGTCGGCACTGTTTCAGCACACGGCAGGCAGTGTCGCGCTGAATCTATTCTCTGCTGCAGGCAGCATGACACACCCACTGGATGAACCTATTCCGGGCGCACCGCTGTTAGTAAATCACTTACCAGCCGATGTCGCCATGGCAGAGCTTGTCAGCGAAATTGAACAATTTATTGCCTGGCAAGGCGATTTAGCACCGCACTTCGCCTATGGCAATCTGACAAAAGCGCAATATTACAGTGCGCATTACCTGCATATTCAAAACCATTTAACCGATATTAAGCTGAAGTGATCGCCCTTCTGCCAGAGTTTCAGGTACCCGCCTTTTATTGATAAACACACTGTTACCGGTCTGTTTCTTGGCTTGCTGCTTTGCCGCAGATGCCAAATCAGAAACGTCATGATGGCTGCGACATAATGCGGTATCAGGCATGGCTAAACCAATGGACAGCGTAATTAGGGGATAAAACGACGCGGCGCCCAACCTATCCATGGCGCTGAAACCGCCCTGAGCCGAATGTTCAGGCAAATAATAATATTTAATTCGCTGTTCAAAATGCTGACTAATGCGTTCAGCTACGGCTTCAGCATTGTCGCCGCTAAACAGGACAATAAAATCATCACCGCCAATATGACCAACAAAATCACCGCTGCTATTGGTCTCCGCTTGTATAATTTGCGCCAGCAGCTCTATCACCAAATCACCTTTACTGTAACCATACTGGTCGTTGTAAGGTTTAAAGTTATCGATATCAATATAAGCAATGGTAAATGGCTCATTTTGTGCCAACAGTTTATCAATCTGAGTATTTATGGGTACGTTGCCGGGTAATAAGGTTAGCGGGTTAGCATAGCGCGCCAGCTGAATTTTATGCTCACTGATCTGGCGCAGTACTTTACGAACTGAACCCAAGCCATAATACTTGCCGTTATCCGTCACAATAAAGTACAGGCTAGCGTCTTGATTTTCGCCGGTGGTTAAAATCGTACTAACGCTGTCCATCGATAACTTGCGTTCAACCACAACCGGTGATTGCTCCATACAATGCTTAATGGCTTTCTTTTCGTATAGCGCCCGGCCAAATTGATGAGAAAAGCGCTCGTTTATCATGCCTTTGCTAACAAGACCAACCGGCCGCTGCTGTTCATCTACCACAGCGACACAGGCTAAGTTTTTATCTTTGTTAAACATTGCTGCAACCTGCAACGCTGGGGTATGTGCAATAACCGCCGCGACAAGGCTAATAACAGGTTCAAGTGATTCGTTTAACGACAGACCTTTTTCAATTCGGAGCAATTGCGCCGCGTTTGCTGACACATCACGACACTCCACTTCCGGCCGCCCCAGCAAATATCCCTGGCCGGAATCGGCGCCTAATTCTTTACAGGTTATCAGCTCCTCACTGGTTTCAATGCCTTCGGCAACGATGCTTGAACCAGTATTTTTAGCTATTTCGATAATATTTTTTACGAAGGCTTTTTTGATAGGATCACGATGCAGCTGGTCAATAAAGTAGCGGTCTATTTTAACAATATCTGGTTGCAATTCAGACCAGAGTTTAAGGCCGGAGAAGCCGCTGCCCAAATCGTCTATCGCAATTTTAAAGCCAAACTCCCGGTAATGCTTAACCGCACTGATAAACAGGTCAGTATCCTCTACCTGAAACTGCTCAGATAACTCAATGACAATACGTTCCGGCTGTAAACCCGCTTGTTGAATAAAACGTTTCGTTAGCCCAGACGGATGGTCAGATGTAAGTAACAGTAAGGGGTTAACATTCAAAAAAAGCAACCCATCTACTGCAGCTGCGGCAAACGCATTAATACTAAGCTGTCGGCACAGTAACTCTAGCGGCTCAAGCAGGCCATAGACCTGAGCCGTTTTAAATAGCAATATAGGTGAGTGCAATGCGCTGTCCGACGGTCCTCGTATCAGGGCTTCATAGCCCCAAATTTTGCCATCTGATAGCGTCACCAACGGCTGAAACAGCGGGGTCAGTAGCTTATGCTGGATAATGCGCAGCAATTCATTACGGTGAAAATCACTTAGTCCCACAAGATTAGCCTGATAAATACCATGGATGCCAGCACCGTCCGTGGCATTCGTGTTGTCATCCTAACAACTGGCAATGATAAGGCGTTACCATGACTAAATTATGACAGGATGCAGTAGTAATTCGCCTTAGCGCCGGCTATTAGCTACCCGGGCCTGAGCTTGCTCTAAATTGACCACATTAAAACTACGCGTCGCTGTGTTTACATCTTCCTCCGCCAAATCAATGGCTCCATTTAATGCCGTTAAGCGCTGTTTTACTTGCGCGACTTTATCCGCCTCTGCTGCTGGCGCTAACGCACCTGCCAGACGCTGACGTATAGCTGATATTTTATCCTGGCCCGCGCTCTGGCCTAAACCCAACTTATCTAATGTTAAGCCTTGTTCCGCCATGCGTTGCAATAGCTGTTCAGAAGGTAAGCGCAGCGAACTGCTGGCAAACTCAAGCTGATCTCGAACAGTAACCCGTTGTGTCAGGCTAAGCCCCTGTAAAGCAGTCTCAAGCTTCTGCTGGGACAAAAACAGTGTGCGTAAATGACTACGCAACACTGTCTCAGAGCAATCCAGTGGTGCTGAGCCAATAGTAGCTGGCACGGTATCAAACTCTGTAATATCCAGGCCCTCAGCACGCATCTGCCGCAGGAGTTCCGCACCAGGAATACGCAGAGTTGCCGTTACAGCGCGAATATTATGCTGTACTTTAAGCGCTTCCGCAGCACTGTAATTTGCAAACACCAGCTGTAAGTTGGTTACATCGTTCAGAATACGAAACATAGCATTTCTCTCTTAACGTTTAAGGTTAAATTACCCAGACTTCAACCCGCCGATTACGCTCGCGACCGCTATCGGTGTCATTGTTGGCAACGGGTAGCATCTCGCCGTAGGATTCTACCGCCATCACCGGAATACCTCTGGCGGTTAACTCACGTTCTACTGCCTTGGCTCGCTTTAACGCCAGCTCAGCATTTTTAGTTACTGCCCC
>Ga0100394_1002254_pt1 | contig 16007 bp, 17 predicted proteins | sample CryGeymeta201518_FD_81549 | JGI IMG/M metagenome (GOLD analysis project Ga0100394, IMG submission 81549) | Groundwater microbial communities from Crystal Geyser aquifers in Utah, USA - Crystal Geyser metaG 2015-18 | ecosystem: Environmental > Aquatic > Deep subsurface > Groundwater | place: USA... | reverse complement strand
TTATTATTAGCTGACGAACCCACCGGGGCTTTAGATACTGAAACCGGGCTGGAAATCATGCAGCTGTTTCAACAATTGCATCGACAAGGTAAAACACTGGTGTTAGTGACGCATGAGCCTGACATCGCAGAGTTTGCCAGCCGACAATTAGTATTTCGTGATGGCAAACTGGTTTCTGATAAACGATCAACACCGGCATGTGCTCAAACAGCCCTAGCTCACTTTCGTCAACAACGTTTGGCTGAGGCACTGGCATGAATAGCATAACCTTGTTGCAAGTGGCCTGGGTGGCACTGAAGGTAAACTTACTGCGCAGTATACTTACCATGTTGGGTATTATTATCGGTGTCGCCGCCGTAATTATTATGCTGGCATTAGGTGCCGGCGCACGTTATGACGTAGACCAACAAATTAAAAGCTTAGGCGGCAATGTGTTTGTTGTGTTTTCCCGTGGACGCTTTTCAGGTGGAGCGCGCCAGTCCAGTGGCAGTAGTCAGGGATTAACAGAACTAGATGCGCTGGCAATAGAACAACAAATACCTGAGGTGAACGTCGCCGCACCAACCTTACGTGCCAATGGCCAACTTATTTTTGGTAACCTTAACTGGTCACCCGATATTCATGGCGTGACCAACAGTATTTACCAGGCACAAAGTTGGACGCTCTCTGAAGGCCGTACCTTTAGTGACGCCGAACTTGCCAGTGCCGGGCGGGTCGCAGTCATTGGTGAAACAGTAAAGCGTGAGCTATTCGGCCAAAGCGACCCTGTTGGCCAAACGGTTAGGGTAAATAAGCTCCCGGTAACGATTATTGGTGTGCTTAAAGGCAAAGGACAAAATACGCAGGGTAATGATCAGGACGACTTAATTTTTATGCCGCTTGATACGGTGCGCAAACGTATCTCAGGCATGACTTTGTCCAGCCCCAAAGCCGTTCGTAGCATTATTGTGCAAGTGCACGACGAACGGGATATGGCTTCAGTGGAGCAGCAAATGGACAGCCTGCTGCGTCAACGCCTGCGCGCAACCGATGGCCAAACACCGTTTAGTATTCGAAACTTAGCTGAGATGATAGAAACACGCTCTCAAACATTGCAAATTTTTAATGGCTTGCTGGCCGCTGTGGCTTCCGTGTCATTGCTGGTAGGCGGTATTGGTATTATGAATATCATGCTGGTGTCTGTTACGGAGCGCACACGGGAAATTGGTTTAAGAATGGCCGTGGGTGCAGAGCCTAAAGTGATTATGAAGCAGTTTCTCATTGAAGCCGTTTTACTGTGCGGTATCGGTGGCATCATTGGTGTTACGCTAGCCGTCATCACCAGCTTAAGCATGCAATATTTTGCTGGCTTTACCGCCATTATAGACCCTTATGTGGTGTTAATGAGTGTCGGCTTCTCCTGCCTTATTGGCATATTCTTTGGCTATTATCCCGCGACAAAAGCTGCAAAGTTGCAACCAATAGACGCATTGCGCTATGAGTAATACGATTAGACTTTAGTCTTTAGCGATTAATAAGTAATTGACAGCCCTGTACAAACTGCTAACACTGCAAAAAGAATCAATTTTGCAGTGTTAGGATATATTTATGCGAAAAGTATCGCTAAGACCCGCGTTGTTTGTGTTGATATTCACCCTGCTGCAAGCCGCAAGCTATGCTTTAACGTCCTCGATTATCCTTCCTTTGGTATTGGGCGCATCGTTGTTATTAGTCTTTAGCTACTGGCCTCGACAACCCGAGCTAATCATTACAGATAATAAGGATGAAAACCTGGCACAAACCGCTGACAATATTACCCAAGCCACATCGACTATGGCCATTGGCGCCGCGGAGGTATCGTTTTTCATCGATAGCTTGATTAAAGAGATTAAGCTAAGTAGTGAGGACAGTAGAAATATTGCCGGCGTTAGTGAAAAACTCGCTAATGCCGGCAGCGGACTTAACAACGCACTGCAAAGTATTGGCAATAATTTACAAAGCACAGCTTGTGCATCACAACAAGCCGATAAACTATTACAAAGCAGCGTAACCAATATTGCTGCTTTGGTTAGTGCCGTTAGTAATACCGCCGTTCAACTGGAGAAATTGCGCAGCAGCAGTGACAACATTCAGCGGATTACAGAGGTTATTAATAACGTTGCAGAGCAAACCAATTTACTTGCGTTAAATGCAGCAATAGAAGCTGCACGTGCTGGTGAACAAGGCCGCGGCTTTGCCGTGGTGGCTGACGAAGTAAGAGCACTGGCAGGTAAAACGGCCAGAGCAACAAATGACATTGCCGCCATGCTGTCTGATATTCGAGAACAAAGCCAACAAACAGCAAAACAAATGACCCAGCTTCAACAGGCTGGCGACCAGGTACAACAAGAACTACAGCAGGTTGCTATTGGTGTTACCGATATTAATAGCCAAATTAGCGCATCATCAATTGATTTGGTTAATATTGAACAAGTTAGCGCTGACTTACAGCACACCAGTAAAGAACTGACACAGTCAGTGACGAGTATTAGTCACTCACTACAGAGCATAGGTGAGAAAGGCCAATCTGTAGCTCAGCAGGCTATTGAGCTATCTGAAGAAACAGAAAGTATCTATCGCGAACTGAATACGTTAAGTGAGCACACCTTTTTTAGCCCGATATTGTCAGAAGCACAACACGCTGCACAGGCGATTGGCGCACTCTTCTCCCAAGCTATTTCAAACGGTCAGTTAAATGCAGAGTCTTTATTCGCAGAAAAGTATCAATTAATTACTGGCAGTAATCCGGCAAAATATCACACCGCCTATGATGACTTTACCGACAGACACTTCCCAACGATTCAAGAGCCTATTCTAACCCGGCAAACTAATATTCTTTATGCTGGCGCCGTTGACCGAAAAGGCTATTTCCCGACTCATAATAAAAAATTCAGCCTGCCACTTAGCGGTAACTATGACAAAGATTTATTACAAAATCGGACTAAACGCATTTTTAACGACCGCACCGGCAGCCGTTGCGGTAGTCATACCGAATCCATGCTTTTACAGACATACAAACGTGATACCGGAGAGATTTTACACGACTTATCAGTGCCTATTTTTGTTAATGGCAGGCACTGGGGTGGTTTTCGTATTGGTTTTAAACGCTAAACCGGGTTTTACCCGGTTTTGTTACTCTAGATCATCCAGCAAATCGTCAAACGCTGCTTCGTCAATCTCAGGCTCAGGCGGCTGTGGTGGATTACCGTCGTATATTTTAAACTGCTGGCGCTGAAAATAAGACTCTTTAATAAAAGCATAAGGATCCAGTGATTCCTCTAACAAGCTTTCCATTGACATAAGCTGCTCCCGTGCGTCCAGTGCCCCTACGGCCGCGCGAGTCAAACTAAGCGGGGTATTGAGTAACGCCAGCGGGAAATACAAACTATCAACCACTGTGCCCGTGGTATCGCGAACAGTCGAAGGCCCAAGCGCTGGGATCATTAAAAAAGCACCATCACCAACGCCCCACACTGCAAGTGTTTGGCTAAAGTCTTCACTTTTCTCAGCTAAACCAATTTTAGTGGCTACATCAAACAAGCCAAATATGCCAAGCGTGCTGTTTACCAGAAAACGACCCGCACTAATTGCTGCACTATTAGGTTTTGCCTGCAAAGTACTGTTTAAAAAACTGGCGGGTTCATTCAGATTATTAGCGGCGTTTACCAAACCTTTTCGAGCGGGTTTGGGTACCACTGTCATGTAACCTACCGTTGCTGGTCGCAATAGATATTGATCCAAAATATCATAGTTAAAATCCCACAACGGCCGGTTAATATTTTCAAGCGGATCGCGACTGTCAGCATAATGTGCGCTCATATTATCGGCTTCCGCTTGCACGGTATCAGCAGTTTTACTGGCGCAACCGCACAGCACTAGGGCCGCGCCAATCAGGCCATATTTAGACAACGAAAACGGCATATCATGGCTCCAGACTAAGAGAAATTGTTAAGGCGGGTTCAGTAAAGCTTAAGGCTTCCGATACGGTTTGAATGTCGCCCGGGCGCTGCTCTACGGTACCGGATTGTGACATCCGCGCCACAACCTCAACGCTGTCAGCATTGGCCAGGCTCCAGCCACTTTGCATCGCCATCTGCTCAGTTAATACCAAGGTTAATTCGCCCTCAGGCAAGGGGATGCGCTGCACTGCCAATGGCAGTGGTGCACCACCAATTGCTCTGGCAAACAAAAACAGGCTGGCATTTGGGTTAGCTTGCTTAAGCGCAGGGTCGACAAACAACTGCACGGTAATTTGCCGACCGTCGGCTGGCACCTCAACACCCATTTCAGCTAATCGCTGCTGTACTGCTGCATAACGCGGATCAGTAGATGGTAATTGCCCAAGTAGTAGCTGCCAGGCTGACTTAGCTTGTTCCATATCCCCTTTTTCGTAGGCAATAAGCGCCATTAACGACAAGGCATCATTGTTTTGCGGCTCTTTGCTCAATACTCTGGCAACAGCACGTCCGGCTAATGCCAGCCGATTATCGTCAGCTTGTAAAATAAGGGCCTGTGCATAACTTAATAGTAACGGCGTACGCTCTGGAGTAAGCTGCAATGCACGTTCAAATGCGTCTATCGCCTGCTCTATTGCTCCTTGCGACATACGAATACGGCCGAGTAGCATCCAGGCGATAGCATCATCACCTTCGTTAGCAAGCTTGGTACGCAGCGCAAGCGCAAACCAATCTATTTCTTGCTCTGATAACGGCTCACCTTGGTTTAGTAGTGCTCGCTCGCCATAGGCCTGCAAATTTTGCTGTGCCAGCTGCCAATCTTGCAATTGACGATAATGGCCATTGACACTGTAAACACCACCGACAATAACAGCGACAACCAATAGTAAGACAAGCGGCAGGCGGCCAAAACGCTGATTTTGCGTTAACGATACACTTTGCTGCTGCAGAAACTGACTTTTAAGCTCTTGTGCAGCACTGTCAAAATCTTGTTCGGCAAGCTCGCCGCTATCTCGCGCTAATGCCAGTAACTGCAACCGTTCTTCGAATAGCTGTGCCGGGGTTTGCTGTGGCAGCTCTGTGGCACGACGTGGCCAAAATAAACACAGCGCCGTCAACAACAGCATGGTAAAGCTGGCGATAACCAAAGGCCAGATCATGGTTTTTTACTCCGATAACGTGCAATTAGCTGATCTAATTCAACTGCTGAGGTGTTAACTTCCGGGGTCTCTAATGCAGAAGTTTGCCGCGAACGACGATAAACTCCCGTTGCAAACAGCGCGAGTAACATAAGTAATGGTAACAACCATAACCATAAGGTATACCGATTGACTGGTGGCAAATAATGCACAAAATCACCATAGCGATTAATCATATAATCGACAACCTGCTGGCGGTCTTGCCCTTCGCGAATAAGCTGGTAGGTTTTTTGCCGCATATCAACCGCGACGACAGCATTAGAGTCGGCAATATTCTGATTCTGACACTGCGGGCAACGTAGCTCTGCTGTGAGGTCTTGATACAATTGGCGCTGAGCATCAGTGTCAAACGACAACACTTCCTGACACAGCGCATTTACACTAAACAGGAGTATGAGTAAACAAGCTAAACGGCTCATGGTTTCCTCCACTCTTGGTAAATCGGTGCCAATTTGCTGCGCCATACCAATGGATTAATGTCACCAATATGATGCGCGCGGATTATGCCATCAGCATCAACAATAAAGGTTTCCGGTGCACCGCTAACGCCTAAATCAAGTGACAGACTGCGGTCAATATCCAACATATTGAACTGGTAGGGATCACCTTGTTGCTGCAATTTTTGCTGTACGTCTTTTTGTAATTCGGCAAGGATAAATGGTGCGTCAAATGCCGGATCGCGTGGTAATTCATAGTACAGCCCGACAATTTTAACGCCCTGTTGGCGTAACTCAGTAAGATAACCCAGTTCGGCATTGCAGGTTGGACACCAGGTGCCCCACACATTCAGCAAATAGGTTTCACCTTTCAACTCAGACGGCGTCCAGATTTTATCTGGCTGCATAACATCGGCCAGGGCAAACTCTGGCAGGGCTTTATTCAGGCTGGCAGAGTCACGCTCACGGGGATCTGAAAACAAACCGCTAAGTAAAAACAGCGCCAGCGCCAGAAAAGCGAACAGAGGCAAATAATACAGTACTTTACGCATGCTCAGCTCCAGGCTCGCGTTGAGTCTGTTTACGGCGGTAGCGTTTATCACACAGCGCCAGCAACGCGCCTAATGCCATCAAAACGCCACCTAACCAAATCCAACGAACAAAGGGCTTAACATGGATGCGCAGTGCCCAGGCATCACCAGGTAGCTCTTCGCCTAAAGAAACATAAAGGTCCCTGCTCAGTCTGGCATGCACCGCTGACTCGGTCATTATCGTCCGTTGAATACGGTAAAAACGTTTTTCTGCGTGTAAATGTGTAACAAATTGGCCATCTTTACGCACATCAAGCTCTGCCGCCTGGCCGCCATAATTAGGGCCGTTAAGCTCGTATACTTCGGTAAGTGTAAATTCGTAATCAGCAACCGTTGCCACATCACCTTGCTGCATTCTGACATCACGCTCAGTAGTATAGGTTTTAGTCATTGCCACACCGATAACCAATACTGCAAAACCGATGTGCGCTAATGTCATACCGTAGTGGCTGGCATTTAACTTAGTGATACCTTTACTAATTGAACCAAACTGGCGCAGCCTCAACATAACCTCAGCAAGCGCTGAGATACCAACCCAGGCGCCTAATAACATGCCTAATAAAGCAAGGTTTGCTTGCACACTTTGCATGCTGGCCAACACGCCAAGTGAGACAATAAGTGCTGCTACGGCAACCATTGCTAAAGGCCGGATTAACGGCATAACCTGCTGTTGCTTCCATCGCACCCAAGGCCCTAGCCCCAACAGCAAAGCAAAAGGAATGGTAAGGTAATAAAACATCTGATTAAAGAAAGGTTCACCTATGGAAATTGAACCTAAACCAAGTTCTTTATGAAATAACGGGAATAAGGTGCCCAAAAATACAATCAAGCAGGCAGTCAGCAAAAAGATATTATTGCCCCACAGCAGCATTTCACGAGAAAACAGCTGGTACCGCGCCTGACTTCGCACCGAGTTCATTCTGCTACCGTAAAGCAGCAATGAGCCACCAATTACCACTAATAAAAACGCCAACAAATATAGACCGCGCCCCGGATCGGTGGCAAAAGAATGCACCGAAACCAGCACACCGGAGCGCACCAAGAACGCGCCAACTAAACTTAGTGCAAAAGCGGACAATGCCAACAGCACTGTCCAGCTTTTAAAGGTACCACGCTTTTCAGTCACTGCCAGACTATGTATTAGCGCTGTACCGGCAAGCCAAGGCATAAAAGACGCATTTTCAACTGGATCCCAGAACCACCATCCGCCCCACCCCAGTTCGTTGTATGCCCACCAACTGCCAAGCATAATACCGAGGGTTAAAAACAACCATGCAGCCAGCGCCCAAGGCCTTACCCAACGCGCCCAGACGCTATCAAAACGCCCGCCCATTAACGCAGCAATAGCAAAGGCAAATGCGACTGCAAAACCCACATAGCCCATGTACAATGTAGGTGGATGCATTATCATGCCAAAATCTTGCAGCAGCGGATTTAAGTCACGCCCTTCCACCGGATAAAACGGCAAACTGCGGGCAAAAGGGTTAGACATAAATAATGAGAAGGCAATAAAGCCGGCGCTAATGAGTCCCAAAATCCCCAGGATCCGGCCTTGTAGTAACAAGGGGAGCGCCTTAGAAAATTGTGCTACCAGTGCCGTCCAGCCGCATAGCATTAACACCCACAGCAACATTGAGCCTTCATGAGAACCAAAACTAGCGGTGATTTGATAATACCAGGGTAAGGTTGAACTGGAGTTTTGCGCAACATTAATGACGGTAAAGTCACTTGTGCAAAAGGCGTATATCAATGCGGCCATTGCCACAGCACTAAAGATAAACAAGCCAAAAGCTAAGGGTTTCGCTAACAGCAACAGACGTTGATTAGCGGTAAAACTGCCATACAATGGTACAGTAGATAACAATAAGGACAGTGCAAAGGCAAAGGTAAGAGCCAGCTGACCTGCTTCAACGATCATCTAGTAACGTCCTTCTGTCGATGTTGCATTAGCTGCCCCTTGCTGCGATGGTGGCACATGCTTAATACCTTTCAATGCTTCAGCAACTTCTGGTGGCATATATTCTTCATCGTGTTTCGCTAACACTTCACTGGCAGCAATAGTGGTGGCGTCAATCAACACACCTTGTGCGACGATACCCTGGCCTTCACGAAACAAGTCTGGCAGTATCCCTTCGTAAGTCACACGAACGATAGGTCCGGTATCAACCAAGTCGAAACTCACCTTTAACGAGTCTGGATCACGTGTTACCGAGCCATTAACAACCATTCCGCCAATACGCAGGCGTTGGCCAACCTGGGGTTTAATCTTATCTTTTCCCAACCCATCAACCAATTGTGACGGCGTATAAAACAAATCAATATTTTGTTGCAGTGCATATAACATGGCACCGATAGCACTCGCTAACAGGCTAATAACCAGAACGACTGCGATGAGGCGTTTTTGACGTCTTGGATGCATTATTGTGTTTGCTCCTGATGCTGTTTAACGCGCTGCTCTCTTGCCAGCCTGTTTTTCAGATGCTGCTTAAATTGTGCCTGTTGATAATGGCTATAGCCGATTAATGCTGCCAGCAACGCATAGGTGCTAGCGAAAGATAACCAGACAAAAAGGCCATAGCCTCCCATATGCCAAAAATCGGCTAGTGATTGAAAATACATCTATTGCCCCTTTGCCATAGCTTTTACCCAAGGTCGGTGCTGCTCGTTTAACAAAATAGCGGTGCGCAAACGTAAACACACCAATGCCAGCATAATCACCTTAAACGCCAGTATGCTAATAAGTAAGGGCCATAACATACTTGGGTCAATCGATGGCTTAGCGAACTTCGTTATAGACGCGCCCTGATGCAAAGTGTTCCACCATTCAACGGAAAAATGTATCACCGGTAGATTAATAACACCTACGATTGCAAGCAAAGAGGCGGCTTTAGCACCCGTTTGCCGGTCAGTGAAAGCGCCACTTAATGCAATAACACCAAGGTACAAAAACAATAAAATAAGCTCTGACGTTAGACGGGCATCCCACACCCACCAGGTACCCCACATGGGCTTACCCCAAGCCATGCCGGTAATAAGTGCAATAGCAGTATAAATTGCGCCCACAGGGGCAATAGCTAAAACTGACCACTGCGCCACTTTTACTTGCCAGACTAACGCAATAAAGGCCGCGATAGCCATAGCGGAATAGGTTCCCATTGACATAATGGCTGAAGGTACGTGAATGTGGATAATACGATAGCTGTCGCCCTGCTGATAATCGGGCGGTGTGAACGCTAAGCCCCAGATATTTCCTAACAATAACAACAGTATGCCTGCTGATATTAACCAGGGATAAAAACGACCGCACAGATGATATACGGTTTCAGGCTTGGCAAAAGGATGCAACCACTTAAACATATCAGCTCACATTCAGTTTTAAAGCACTGATCACCGCCATGGGGATCAGTGCCATCGCAAACAACAACATAGCTAGCATAATCGCTAGCTGACCATGATACGGCATATTCATTGCTGCCGCCTCCATTGCCGCACTGGCAAAAATTAACAGCGGAATATACAGCGGTAAAATTAACAGTGCTAGCAAAATACCGCCCTTATCGGCGGATACCGTTAACGCAGCCCCCATTACGCTGAGTAAACTAAGCAAAGGCGTGCCAAGTAATAATGTCAGTAACATTGCGACAAAACCTGCCGTCTCAATATTTAATAACAGGGCAACGACGGGTGATAACAGCACCAATGGCAACCCTGTACTTAACCAATTGGTCAGTAATTTGGCCAGCACGAAACTTAGCAGAGGCTGACGGGCTGCAACCAGCTGCTCAATAACACCATTACGATAATCATCTTTAAATAAACGTTCAGCTGCCAACAACACGCTAAGCAATGCTGCAATCCACACAATACCTGGCGCCATAATACGTAATAAATTGGCTTCTGGCCCAACACCCAGCGGAAATAAGCTTAATACAATAACAAAGAACAGCAGTGGATTTAGCCAGTCGGCTTTCTGCCTTGCCAACAGCCTAAGCTCACGCTGAATAAAGCTAACTAAGACTACCATCGGTATGCCAGCTCCAGTGTAGTTTGGTGGGGAAAAGACACACTCAACGCCTGATGTGTAGTAATAACGATGGCGCCACCCTGCTGTAAATGTTCAACAAAATGTTGTTGCAGCATGTTAATAGCTGATTTATCTAACGCGGTAAAAGGTTCATCCAAAATCCACAGCTGGCGCCGTGTAAACCATAAACGAGCTAAGGATACTCGCCTTTGCTGGCCCGCAGATAACATACGGCAAGGTATATCTTCTAACCCTGCCAAACCTAACTTGGCCAGCAAAGCAAAATCGTCAGCTTGATCCACCTCAGAGGCTGCCCGCCAAAAACTAATATTTTCAAGCGCCGTTAATTGCTCATGAATTCCGCTTTGATGGCCGATATAACATAAATTAGCGGCATACTCAGCTGCGACGTCTGACAAACTATGCTGTTGATAACCTAGTTGCCCATCATCTGGTTGAGCTAAACCCGCAAGAATGCGCAGCAAAGAGCTTTTGCCAGCGCCATTTTTACCGGCTATCTGCACTAGCTCACCAGCTTGCACACTGACATTAAGCTGTTCAAACAACACACGGTCTTGGCGTATGCAGCTTAAGGCAGTACCCTGCAGTATTAACTGACCGGGGTTAACAGGAAAAGGTTGTGGTGTAATCACTACGCTCTGGCTATCGACGATGATAAAAATTGGGCGCATATTAGCATATTGACGCCATAATACGAATGCAGTGACACGCAAGAGCAATGGAAATTGGGTAAGAATATGAACCATGATTAATCTGGATACACTATTGCAGCTGACGGGGTCGGGTAAGCCTGACACTGCCGCGTTAAAACTGATTGTGGCACAAATATATCAAGGCCAAATCCAGCAACTGAGCCAAGGACAATTCCGTCTGCAATTACCCTCGCCACAAGGTGCGTTGCACATTAGCTTACCCATGTCAGCAAATGATGCCTTGCAAAAGTTGATGCAAAACGTTAACGCTGGCAATCTTCTGTCACAGACCACTAAAACAACGTTAAACAGTGACAATTTCTCACTAAATCCGGTTAACACTTTTCAGCAAGTGACAAACAGCGCCTCACTCCAGCAACTGAGCAACAATCAGATAGCCGCATTAACACAACGACAGCTAAGCACCCTATTACCGCAACAGTTAACCACTTTGACTGCTAGTCAATTAAGTACGCTATCATCTAGCCAACTAAGTGCGTTATCAGCACAGCAGCTAAGTGCACTGCAGCCGTCTCAGCTAAGTTTACTTTCCCCTCAGCAATTACAAATAGTCAACCGCTCACAGCTCAGCAATCCACAACCCGCTTTAGCAGTACAGGTTCAGTTTCAGCCTCAATCAGACGGGCGTATTTTGCTTAACGTGCAACAAGCCACCACAGCAATTACCTTGCCTTTACCCGCCGCACAGCTGCGGCAGCTGTTAGTGGCGGTTTATAATAATCAGGTTAATGCCGGTACGGTGCAAACTGAAAGCAAAGATGCCAGCAGCACCTTAGTCTCAGCAAAAATACAAACGCCCGTTACGGGGAAACTGATTCAGTTACCCGGCTTAGCGCCTTTAGCTTTGTCTTCAACATCAGTTGCCAAGCTGTTATCTGCGGGTAGATTAAGTGATAGCCTGAATGTGCAACTACAACTTCACAGCAATAACCAGAAGATAACGGCAGATATTGTGTTGCCGGCAATACAAGGCCAACCATTCACCGGTACCGTTATTGACAAAGCGCAGCAAGCGGTCTTACTTCAGCAGTTGGTTAAATGGTTTAATCAGTTGCAATTGCGCTCGCCTGCGAGCATTGCAACAATAGCAGATGATAAATCAGCTCAGTCATCAGCAACGGTGACATTACAGCTGGTTGCCCAAGATAAAAACATCGTATTACCGTTGCAACCCAAACCACAAGTCTCTGACGAGTCGTTAAGTTTACGACACCTAAGTACACTTCAACCTAATGCAACATCATTGAAAATCAACCTGACGCCAAGCCAACTATCGCAGTTGCAATCTGTTAGTTCAGCGCCTGTGCAATTGCAGCTTCAACAGCAAGGTAATAGCTATCAATTACAGCTTGTGCCGCTAAAAACCGCATTACAGCTGCCAGTGATACCACAAGATGCTAACCGGCCGTTGCAATTTGTCAGTCTGGCTCCAGGGGCTAGCGTCACACAAATAGCACAACAAGTCATGAGTAATGACATTTCACAACAATTGGTACAACACGCTTGGCGACACTTATTGCCCATGCTCCCCAGACAAACGGATCCGCTCAGCGTATTACCCGAGCTACCGCAAGCTGCACAACAAATATTGCAGCAGGTTAAACTAAGCCAGTTAGATGGAAAAAAAATGATCCCCCCACCCCAGCTGCTGGCGCAACTCCAGAGCTTACTGCAGTTTCAACCGCTGCAAAGCAATGCCAACATACAAACCAGCGGAGGAACCTTAGCTATTGCTATACAGTTGCTTTTAGGGCAATTATTACAAAAACCACAGCCTGCAGCTTCGCAGCCAGCTAACCAAAAGCTGGCACAATTAATCAGCACGTTAGAACCGGCACAAACTAGCGGATTACTGCGTCAATTAGCAAGTCACAGCAGCACACTGCAGCAAAGCCAGCTTGCGACACTGGACAGTGCGACAAATCAACAACATATCTTGCTGCAACTGCCGATGCAGCAAGGGGATCAATCAGTCTATAGCCAGCTGCAGCTTGAACAACGTGAAGCCGACGGTAAACAGACAGGTGAAAAACAAACACAATGGCAACTGACCATGCGCTTTGATTTGCAGCAACTAGGCCCATTGTTGGTCGTCGCTAAACTGCAACAACAACAGCTTCAACTGCAACTTTATACTGAGCAACCGCAGGCAAAATTCTTGGCCGATAAATTTCTGCCCATTTTAACGGATCGCTGTAATATGCAAGGCCTTGTCATTAGTGCTGCCGATTGCACCCTGGGCAAAATTCCAGATAGTCTATTACCACGGGCAAATAGCTTACTCGCGGTTAAAGTATAGGACATTGTCATGACGGAAGATAAAAAAAACAGAACGGCAACAGCGCTACAGTATGAGGGCAAGCATGCCCCAACCATAACAGCAAAAGGCCATGGTGATTTAGCCGACGACATTATTGCTGTAGCACGTGAACACGGTGTGTTAGTGCATCAAGATGACCAACTGAGTCAGTTACTCAGCCAGCTGCAACTAGGAGACCAAATTCCTCCTGAGCTTTATATTGTAATCGCGGAGCTTATTGCATTTTCGTATGTATTACAGGGGAAATTTCCGGAGAACTGGCACAACATACATCAGCGTATTGATCTTAAATCTTAAAACTGTTTATTTTGTTGATGCAGATTAAATAGCAACTCAGCTTCAGCACGCGGCAGCTCACATTCACGTATGATCTCATCCAGGTCCGCGCCTAATTTCACCATTTTCATTGCTCTACTGTATATTTTTGACTCAGGGTCAGTAAGTTGCAAAGCCTGTTGCTTGTCTGCTAACGCCTGCATATCAACGTTAAGTTGGTCATTCAACTCAGTCAACGCGGCATCAAGTTGCAATACACGTTGCCCTACACCAATAATACCGGCTCTTAATTCTTCCACATCAAGCTGGCTTTGCTGTTGCTGCTGAGCGCTATACTCCAGCCTTTTTTCCAGCTCATTTAACTGCTTAGTGACGCTTTGCTGATAACGACGACACCATAAAAAGGTAAAAAAAGCCAATACCAATAATAGTGCCGTTTGTATTACTACACTAAGCCACATAGCCATTCCTAAATCGAGGTTATCTCGTCCCACTCTTCATCACTGAGCAGTTTATTCAAGTCGACTAAAATGAGTAACTCACCTTCACGGTTTGACACGCCTTGGATAAATCGTGCACTTTCATCGGTGCCTACATTTGGTGCTGTATCAATTTCTGACGACTTCAAATACACCACTTCTGCAACACTATCGACCAAAATGCCAATAACCTGCTTTTCAGCTTCAATAATAACGATACGGCTATTATCAGTGACTTCGGCAGGCTCTAAGCCAAACCGCGAGCGAGTATCAATAACAGTAACAACGTTACCGCGCAGGTTAATAATACCCAACACATAATCCGGAGAGCCCGGCACAGGTGCAATTTCGGTATAACGCAATACTTCTTGCACTTGCATTACATTAATACCGTAAGTTTCCTCTTGTAGTTTGAAGGTAACCCACTGTAAAACAATATCAGCAGCCGCATTCTTTTTGGCAGATTGTTTGGTTAAATCACTCATGCATAACTCCTGTAGTAATACCTTACCCGTTAGGCACTGATATCCAGACCACGGTTTAATAAATCAATCATAGCGTCAACGTCGAGTAAAACACACATATGTTTTTTAATCAGACCCGCCATCCAAGGACGTTTACCTTCAGCTTCACGCCATTTAACATCATCTTGCTCAAGCACGAAAGTATTAACTAGCGTTTCGCAGCACAATCCCCAATTGCTATTACCAAGCATAATAACATATTGATAGTTTAGCTTTTGCTGGAAATCTTCGTCATATTTTTCTGGCATAACCCAGCGCGCGGTATCGACAATATTAATTTTCTGCTCGCGATACAACATAACGCCTTTAAACCAATCTGGTTTACCAATCAGGCTGTTTATTTTCGCAATTTGATGAATACCGCCGAGTTCTTTAAGCGGTACCGCAACTTTAAGGCCGGCAACATCAAAGAACAATGCCTGAAATTTGCCCTGACGATAGTCTTTCTCTACCGGAGAAACTGCCGCAATACTTGGCTTAGGTGTTTCATTGGGCGGCGCTAAAGTAAGGCGCTCAGCAACCGGTACATCCCGTTGTTGTAAGTGTTGTGACTGTTCAGCTGCAGCAAACTTCGCTTTTAATGTCGCAAGCGCATCTGTCTCTGTGGCTACTGCCGTTGGCAATACAACCGGCGGTTTAACTTCAACCTTTTTTTCCTCAGGCGCGCTAACAACAGCCTGTGCTAAAAGTGCATTAAGCTGCTGCTTTTTTTGCTCTTCCTGCACCACTGCGTCTGCTTCAGCGTCTTCGGTCAATAACGCCGACAAATAATGCTTCATTACCTTTTGACTGGCAATTAAATTACTCATGCCTTACTCCGGCGCCAATTGCAATAAAAACGTCAATAGCGTGTTGTATGCAAATACGCCTCGTGACGCAGAAGCAAACTCGCTGGGCGGCGTCTGGGCTAAACTTGCATCACGAAATTTGGTGTCTATCGGAATGACTGCAGACCACACTTTATCTTCGTACTTCAATTTTAATTCTTTATAAGCTTCAAGTGATGCTTTAGTTCTTTTGTCATACATAGTAGGAATAATAGTGTAGGCGTAGTCTTTTTCCTCTGAAGTGCGCATTAAGGCCATCGTTGCAATCATTCGTTCCAGACCTTTTAATGCCAAAAACTCCGTTTGCACGGGGATAAGGATCCGGTTACACGCAGCGATAGCATTTACCATTAAAACCCCCATTACCGGAGGACAGTCGATCAACACATAATCATAATCTTGGCGAATTTTATGCAGCGCTTTTTTGAGCATCAGGCCCATTCCGCCTTTAGCACCTAAGGAACGATCCAGTGTTGCCAGCGCCATTGAGGAAGGCAAAATATCTAAATTGTCGACTCCACTTGGGCATAATGACTGCAGAATCTCTTCACTGGTAATATCTTTTCCGCGAATAAAAATATCGTAAACACTGACTTCCAGTTCTTCTGCATCAATACCAAAAT
>Ga0100394_1002244_pt1 | contig 16065 bp, 13 predicted proteins | sample CryGeymeta201518_FD_81549 | JGI IMG/M metagenome (GOLD analysis project Ga0100394, IMG submission 81549) | Groundwater microbial communities from Crystal Geyser aquifers in Utah, USA - Crystal Geyser metaG 2015-18 | ecosystem: Environmental > Aquatic > Deep subsurface > Groundwater | place: USA... | reverse complement strand
TCAAAGCCGCTTGGCAGTAAAGACCGGCAAAATTGACCAAGCCACCTATCAGGGGCAAATTGAACAACACATTCAACTTGCCATACTAGAGCAAGAGCAAATCGGCTTAGATGTATTAGTGCACGGTGAAGCTGAGCGCAACGACATGGTGGAATACTTTGGTGAGCTGCTGGAAGGTTATACATTTACTCAGTTTGGCTGGGTACAAAGCTATGGCTCACGCTGTGTAAAACCCCCGGTTATAATCGGCGATATCAGCAGGCCACAAGCTATGACCGTAAGCTGGACGCGCTATGCTCAATCTCTCACAGATAAACCGGTAAAAGGTATGCTTACTGGCCCAGTAACACTGCTGGGATGGTCATTCCCACGCGAGGATATTAGCCGCGCAGATATCGCCTTACAACTGAGTTTAGCACTGGCCGAAGAGGTAAAAGATCTGCAAGAGGCCGGCATCAATATTATTCAAATTGATGAACCCGCGTTTCGCGAGGGTTTACCGTTAAAACATAGTCAGTGGCAGCACTATCTCGACTGGGCTGTTGCAGCATTTAAACTAAGCTGCCGCGATATAAACAGCACCACACAAATACACACGCATATGTGCTATAGCGAATTTAACGACATCATTGCGTCAATTGCAGCAATGGATGCTGATGTTATAACCATTGAAACGTCGCGTTCCAATATGGAGTTGCTCAATGCGTTTGAGCACTTCGATTATCCTAATGAGATTGGTCCGGGCGTGTATGACATTCATTCGCCCAATGTCCCCAGCGTAAGTTGGATGAAGCAACTTATCTACAAAGCGGCTGAAAAAATCCCATTACAACGGTTATGGGTTAATCCGGATTGTGGCTTGAAAACGCGAGGCTGGAACGAAACACGCACGGCGCTGGCCAACATGGTGAAAGCCTGTAAGGAACTACGTACCGAGCTATTGTAAGCAATTAACATCGACAAAAAAGGCGCCACACGGCGCCTTTTTTAAATGCAAACATTCGAAATTAATATCGCGCTAAGAATTCTGCACGGGTACGTCCGTCATCTTTAAACGTGCCACCAAGTGCTGTTGTTTGTGTTTTAGAATTTACATCCATCACGCCACGTGATTTCACACAATAATGCACGGCTTCCATCGTTACCGCCACATTGGGTGTTTGCAGTAAAGTTTGTAATGCCACCAGAATTTGTTGCGTCAAACGTTCCTGTACCTGTGGGCGCTTAGCGAAAAAACGAACAATACGGTTGATTTTGGATAAACCAATTATACGTTTTTCAGGAATGTAAGCTACCGTAGCACTGCCATCAATAGTGACAAAGTGATGCTCGCAGGTGCTGGTAAAGCTGATGTCTTTCACTTTTACCATTTCCTTTACTTGCATCTTATTGTCGATAAGCGCAATTTTTGGAAAATTAGCATAATCTAAGCCGCCAAAAATCTCGTCAACATACATTTTTGCAATGCGATGCGGCGTTTCGCGTAGGCTGTCATCACTAAGGTCTAGCCCAAGTGTTGTGACAACTTCAGTCATCAGCGCGTTAATTTTGTCGTATTTTTGGTCACGAGACATACCGTTATCCAGCATCGGGGTTTCTAACCCTTGGGCTTCTAACGCACTGCGAACCAATATTGCTTCATCTGGTAACATAACTTTATCCAACCCGGCTTCAATCACCATAATACGTGTCGCCATTGCCGATAGTTTACGGGGATTGTCTTTTTTTTGCCATTTTTATGCAAAATACCTGCTCCGAAAGGTCAAAACTCAGAGCAGAGCTTGCGGCAGGATTATTGTACTAATGACAAAGCTTCAAGCAGTTCGCGCGGTTCAACTTCAGGCCCATTAAGGCTCTCGTCCCAGTTTGTACCAATTAAAACGCCATCATCGTACATTTCTTTAAGCCAACCGTCACAAAACACATTTAGCGGAATAGCTTCTGGCTTATAAACCGCCCACTCTTCTGAGCAGTGCGCTATCGCTGATGCTTCATCAGACCAAAACGGCATGACGTCAGTGTCCTCAAATTCAACGGACTCTACAACCAACAAATCTTCGCCGTCGGCCAACACATAAACCACACCGTGGGTTTTGGCTTCTTCTACGAAACGCTGAAAACTTGGATCTTGTGCAAACTGACTCATAATGATTTTCACCCCAGGTAAAGTATTAGTGCTATTAGACCAGAAAGCAGCGCTCAAAAGCGAGTTTTATCTTAATCTGCGCGTTGCCGCCTTTCCCTGTTCTGCGAAAATAACGTACAATTAACCGCACTAATTCAGGCAAAAATAAGCGTATTATTATGGCTCAATATATATACTCGATGTATCGCGTTTCGAAGGTGGTTCCCCCTAAACGCACAATATTAAAAGACATTTCACTTTCGTTTTTCCCGGGTGCCAAAATTGGCGTGTTGGGTTTAAACGGTTCTGGTAAATCTACCTTACTACGTATTATGGCTGGTGTTGATACCGAATTTGAAGGTGAAGCCCGCCCGTTGGCAGGCACTAAAATTGGTTATTTGCCACAAGAACCGGTGTTAGATACCAGTAAAACCGTGCGTGAAATCGTTGAAGAAGCCGTCAGTGACGTAAAAGATGCTTTAGCGCGATTAGATCAAGTTTACGCCGCCTATGCCGAGGAAAACGCCGATTTTGATGCACTGGCCCGCGAACAAGGTGAGCTGGAGGCATTAATTCAGGCCAAAGAAGGTCATAACCTGGATAATACCTTAGAGCGCGCCGCAGATGCGCTGCGTCTGCCGCCCTGGGATGCAAAAATCGAACATCTGTCAGGGGGTGAACGCCGCCGCGTAGCCATTTGTCGTTTACTGTTAGAACGTCCTGACATGCTGTTGCTGGACGAACCGACTAACCACCTTGATGCTGAGTCTGTTGCTTGGTTAGAACGTTTCCTGCACGACTATCCGGGTACTGTTGTGGCCATTACCCACGACCGTTACTTCCTGGATAATGTTGCTGGTTGGATCCTCGAGTTAGACCGCGGTTATGGTATTCCCTGGGAAGGTAACTACTCCTCTTGGTTAGAGCAAAAAGATGCGCGTTTGCAGCAAGAAGAGAAAACTGAAAATGCCCGTCAACGCTCCATTAAACAAGAATTGGAATGGGTGCGCACGAATCCAAAAGGCCGCCATGCTAAAAGTAAAGCCCGGATGGCACGGTTTGAAGAACTGCAAAGCCAGGAGTTTCAAAAACGTAATGAAACTAACGAACTGTTTATTCCACCAGGCCCTCGCTTGGGAGACAAAGTGCTGGAAGTGACTAATCTGCGTAAGTCTTTTGGCGAACGCTTATTAATAGACAATTTAAGCTTTAGCATGCCCAAAGGTGCCATAGTTGGCATCATCGGCCCGAACGGCGCCGGTAAATCAACGTTATTTAAAATGATCAGCGGCACCGAACAAGCAGACTCAGGTGATATCAGTGTCGGTGACACCGTGCAACTGGCCAGTGTTGACCAATTCCGCGACAGTATGAACCCTAAAAATACCGTCTGGCAGGAGATTTCTAACGGTCAGGACATGCTACAAATTGGCAGTTTCCAAATTCCTAGTCGTGCTTATGTGGGTCGCTTTAATTTTAAAGGTAACGATCAACAAAAGTTTATCGGTGAATTATCCGGTGGTGAGCGAAATCGTGTGCATTTAGCGGCGTTATTAAAAGCTGGCGGTAATATGTTGCTGCTGGATGAACCTACCAATGACTTGGATGTTGAAACGCTGCGAGCGCTGGAAAATGCCCTGTTGGATTTCCCGGGCTGTGCCATGGTGATATCGCACGACCGTTGGTTCCTCGACCGCATTGCAACGCATATTCTTGATTACCGTGATGAAGGCAACGTTAACTTCTTTGAAGGCAACTATTCTGACTATGAAGCCTGGCTAAAAGCGACATATGGTGCCGATGCGTTAGAGCCGCATCGTATTAAATATAAAAAAATCTAACCCACTACCGCCCGCAATTGCGGGCGGTTTTATTTTACTCACGATAAGAAGACGACATAATCTGATGATATCGCGGTGAGAGTGCAATTTTCTTGTGGGCAAACTTTATTGCGTTAATAAGTTCAGGCGAGGTTGCTAAACTTGCTGCCAGCCAGGTTTGCTGCTTAAGCTGTGGGATAGCATAAACGAATCGGACAGACGATTGTGGCAGATCCAGCTTTGCTACCATATCATTAAGAGCAACCGCATCATCAATAATAAGATCAACCTTACCGTTGCGTAATAATTGCCAAGATTCGCTAATGTCGGCAACCAACACCAGTTGCACGCCAAGATCAAAACCCTGTTGAAGCAAAAAATTTGCCGAGAGATCGTCTCGTTGTACGGCTATAGTAAATGCCAGTGCCTCATCCAATGACGTGATAGTAATGTCTTGTCGATGACTAAGGCCAACAAAACCAAGTTGATACGCTGCAACTGTACCTAACCAGTGAAATTGTTCTTCGCGCTCTGGCGTACGGGCCATATTGTAAATCAATACATTAGGTTGGCTACGTGCAATATTAAATGCCCTGGCCCAGGGGAACATCTCAATTGTCGCGCTAACCCCCGCTTCTGCTAAGATAGCAAGTACCAACTCCGTACTTAGCCCGCTAACTTCGCCTTGAACCAGGGTTTGGTGCGGTGGTGAATATTCAGTCACTACCCGAATTGGGGCAAGTGTTTGGGCCTGCACATAAAGACAGCAGCAACTAAAAACCATCAACAACGCTTTTAACATTCTAGCCTACATCATGCCTGCATAATCATTGAATCATAGCGCAAATCCCCTGCAGTGCCACACTTGAAATTTGCAAAAAAATTTTCACTAACTTTTAGTCATTTTCACCAAAAATATAATATCAAGGTGAACCGCCCTACCAGAAGATCCTACACAAAAAAAATAATAATCATTTAATTTCAAATACTTAAATTAATAAAAACAATTGGCACGCAGCTTGATATAGGTTCAGTGTTATTTAATCAAATGGTAATTAAGGATCACAAAATGAAAACATTAACTGCATTAACCTTGGCCACCGTGTTTGCTGTCAATTTAGCTTCACCAGCACAAGCGAGCAGCATTACAGAAGAACTGACTGAGGTAGTAACGAGTCAACTGGCTGAACTGGGGAAAAACATAAAACTACAAGCCAAGTTGGCGCTAGAGAACACGACGACAGAATTGCTATTTTCTGCCGGCGCGGTGTTAGCAGAACAAAGCGTGACACAAACAGAAGCACCACTACAGGCAGACAAAAAAGATACAGATGACGAATAAGAGATATTCTATGCAGTACTCAGCATATCGCTTACGCAGTTACTGTTGCGTAAGCGATCTCTTATTACATCTTCTTATTACTGCTCAGACCATACGGCTAATTCATTACCACTTGGGTCAGAGAAATGGAACCGTTTTCCTCCCGGAAAAGAAAATACCGGTTTAATAATTTTGCCGCCTGATGCAACTATACGTTGTTCAGTCTTGATTAAATCTTTGCTGTATAACACTACCAGAGCCGCCCCGTTAGCTACAGACGATGTCTTATCTGAGCGGTAAAAGCCACCATCCACACCTGAATTAGCAAAAGCGATGTAGTCCGGGCCGTAATCTGCAAACACCCAGCCAAATACTTTGTTGTAAAACTGTTTAGTGGCGCTCAAATCAGCCGCAGGAAATTCTATATAGTTTATGTTTTCATGCCCTGTCATTATTTCATCTCCCCGCTGTAATCATTGTTACTTTAATGCAAGCGAATCGTTGGAACAAGCAGCAGAAGTAGAAAAGCCACGCGGGTTGGGGACGCGTGGCTTTTCTGGATGAAACCTGGTAAGCGTTATTTGCTAACGGACATTGCCGCAGTGTTTAATGCACGGCCCATCAGACTCAGCAATTTATTTAGCTTTCGTACAAATAATGCACGAGCAATTACATTACTGCGCCTCGCGGTCAAGTTCTGTTTAGTGGCGGCTGTATTTAACGTGCTCATATTTACCTCTGTGTTTGCGCTGTGGCTATATGCTGCGCATTATGCCTATTTTTCACACTGAGCACGAACGAGATAAATTACAACCAAAGTATTAATTTTTCTAATGCACTTTAAATATTAAATTCATTTTTAGTTCAAACTGCATTGGCGAAAGAATATACGACCCGCCAACTAAAAATCATTATTATGCATTAATTATAAAGATTTATGCAGGATTATTAAGGTTGGTTAACGTAAAAGTGCTATGCCGTGCGATTTAACCCCGTTTAACATCGGCACAATCATGGTTAGTTATTCTAATCTATAAACCACTAAACAAGCCATTATAGGCCGAGTCTATTGCGTCATAAATACAGGCAATAGCAATATCTCAATTGCCGAAGCTGTGATAACGTTTATCACCGATATTTGGTATCCGATTAAAGAAGGCTTACATGAAGTTTCAGTATCCGTTATCAGGCGACGCTGCGGGTATTGCTGCAATAAGCAATGTTGTCCTTGATATCAATCGCCAACCTGTATTGTGTTTACATGGCTGGCTAGATAATGCCGCCAGTTTTATACCGCTTGCTCATCAGATGGATGATGTACCACTGGTGGCTATTGATTTTCCGGGCCATGGTCACTCTAAGCATCGTGGAACCGATGCTTACTATTATTTTTTTGACTGGGTACAAGACGTGGTTACAATTTGCCGACAGCAAAACTGGCAGCAACTGACCATTATTGGCCACTCAATGGGCGGGATGGTCGCCACGGCATTGGCAGCAGCGTTTCCTGAGCTTGTAGCAAAAATCATTTTGATATACAGTATAGGCTTTGTTACTGACGCCCCGGAGCAAAGTGCTAAGCAACTCAGAGAAGGCATAACATCACGCTTAAAACCAGCTTCCGGTAAACCCTATTATGCGTCATTCGTTGATGCGGCAGCAGCACGCCATCGACAGAGCGATTTTTACTTAAAAGAAGCGATGATATTAACTGAGCGCGGCGCTGTCGCGACAACAGCAGGTGTTACGTGGCGGGCAGACATGCGGCTACGCCAACGTTCAGTCTACCGCTTAACACCCGAGCAAGCACAAGCGCTAATGCTAGCGGTAAAGTGTCCTGTGCTGGCATTACTGGCAAAAGACGGCCCCTTTGCTTCCCAAGCGCCACTAGCCGAACACTTTACAAACTTGCAACTGGTATGGGCAACAGGTGGCCATCACTGCCATATGACACAACCCGCTGAGGTCGCTAAGGCCATACAGCACTTTTTACGGGCATAAAAAAAACCGCAGTGCGCTGCGGTTTTTTAAATTAGGAGCTTTTTAGCCTTGTAATACTGTTGCCACTGATTTTGCAAAGTAATCAATGTTGCTATGGTTCAAGCCTGCAATGCTTACACGGCTTGAATCAACCATATAAATGCTAAACTCACTGCGTAAGCGGGCAATTTGCGCTTTATCTATGCCCAAAAAGCTAAACATGCCATGCTGTCGTGTAATAAAACTAAAGTCCTGCTGTACGCCTTCACCGGCTAATTTGTCGATGATCAATTGGCGATAGTTGTTAATACGATCACGCATTTCTGCCAGCTCTTGATGCCATAACGCTGTTAGCTCAGTACTATCAAGAATATTCGCCACAACAATAGCACCATGCGCAGGTGGCATCGAATAAATACTGCGTACCACACTTAGCAAATTAACCCGGGTAATTTCCATCACCTTGCTGTCTGCCGACATAATTGACACAGCACCGATTCGCTCACGGTATAAACCGAAGTTTTTCGAGCAGGAACTGCACAACAACATCTCTTCGACGTTGTCAGCAAGATAACGTAAGCCTTTTGCGTCTTCATCCAGACCTGAACCAAAACCTTGGTATGCCATATCAACTAGCGGCGTAAATCCACGTTCATTAGCAATATCAGTAAAACGCTGCCACTGAGCAAAGGTCAAATCCATACCACTGGGGTTATGGCAACAGGCATGTACCAGTACCACATCACCCGCGGGCACAGTAGCTAAATCAGCAAACATCGCCTCTTCGTTCAGGCCTTTAGTTGCGTAGTCATAGTACGTATATTCCTTTACATTGAGACCCGCGGCTTTAAACATGGAAATATGATTCGCCCAGGTTGGGCTGGTTACCCAAATTGTTGCATTTGGGTTCGCTTTTTTAATAAACTCAGCGGCAACACGAAGTGCACCGGTACCGCCAGGGGTATGTGCGGTAGTAATGCGGTTGGCCAACAATGCTTTATGTCCAACACCAAATGCCAGTTTTTCAATATGGTTATTAAAACCTAAGTCACCCGCCATGCCGATGTACGTTTTACTGTCTTCATTTTTTAGCCGCAGCGCTTCAGCTTCTTTCACACATTTAAGCACTGCAGTGTGGCCCTGCTCGTCTTTATACACACCAACACCAAGGTCAACTTTGTTTGGGTTAGTATCTTCTTTGTACGCTGCCATCAAGCCTAGGATGGGATCGGTGGCCACCGGTTGTAACTGAGCAAACATAAGGTTCTACCTGAATTAAAGTTGCATGAAAAAAGACTGCGCTTAAGGCAAATAAGCCGGTATGGTTAAACATACCGCCACTAACAATGCCATAGCATCAGCAGTAAATACGTTTTTATTAAAATCTTCAGCGTCAACAATGCCACATATTTTGCCTGATTGGTCAAACAGAGGCAAACATGCTTCAGCCTGAACTTTTGGATCACAGGTATAATACTCGCCACCAGAGCCTAAGTACGCCGCCACGTCATTAATCACTTTAGCCTTACCGCTTAACCCAACCGTGCTGTTATTACTGATCTGAGCAAAGGTCGCATTTAGCGGAAATTCCGCCCGAGACGCCGCGCCGTAATAGGCTAACTTCACCAAAACATTATCACCGCTCATGTTTGCTCTGGCTTGATAAATGCCAAACCAGTCTAAGCCAGAATGTTGACGATAAAATGCAGTAATTAATGATAACTGTGTCAGCGCACGTTGATTAACATCAGTCTGTCCACCTAAAATTGCAGTAAGATCATAGGGTTCATCAGCAAGTTGACCAAACAGTGAACACGCCCCGCCCTCACCCAATTCCGGTACGCGGTATTGCCACTGCAGCTGAGGTAACTCGGCATTAGCTATATATTCGTTTAATGCACGTTGAAAATGCTCAACCTTGGCCGCGATATCACCAAATTGCTCAGCCAAGCCTGAACGTGCTACATAATCAGACGCTGAAAAAACATGTTGAGACATTATAGCCATCCAGATTTCTAAAAATTAGAGGCATTTTAGCAGAAGTGATTAAAAAACCAAGCAAGCAACGCAGATCTGAGAGAAATTATTGCCGCACAGCAAAGGGATGTTTAAGCTGGCACTATTGTTAAGTAATGAACATTAAAACTTTATGGCATCCAATAAAATTTCACTCGCTGACTGGCAAGAAAAAATGAACCCGCAAGGTAATAAAGCTGCGGTAAAAGATGACCCTAACCTTGTGTTTAGTACCCAAAGTGGCCGGGTAACCCCAAAGCCAGTAGTTCAACAAGTAGCAGAAGCCTTTGCCGATGGTGCAATTCGTATTCGTCGTGAAACGAAAGGTCGCGGCGGTAAGGCTGTGCTAACCATAACGGGCATAGCCAGGACGCATGATGAATTAGTACTGCTAGCGGCAAAACTAAAAAAGAAATGTGCTTGTGGCGGCGCGGTAAAAGATGGCGTCATTGAAATTCAGGGCGACAAGCGCGAGCTGGTTGAGCAATTGTTGCAGGCAGAAGGCTTTAAAACTAAATGGGCCGGTGGCTGATCATTTAATTATGCTCAGCACCGACATCAGTGTTTCCGAACCAATTTGCTCACACTAACACGCCGTAAACCCATCCCTGGGGGCTCGTTTCAGCCCGTCCAGGGCTTCAACGGTTAGCTTAGGCAAACTGGTTCTCACTGCGGCTAAAGTGATGGGCTGCTCACTTTACCGCTTCGCGATTATACGACTTGCCGAAAACCCCATTAAAGAAGCTGTCTTTTAGCCAGTAGGGCCGCTGCTCGGTATTGGCAATATCCAGCGCAATATTAAAATTAATATTAGTGAACACCGCCCCCGCATCGTAACGGATAGGGCCATACTCTTTGGTCAAACTAGCAATGTCATCCGATGGCTTGTGGTAATGCTTGGCAAAGAAGCTGCCCCATATTTTGCCACCGTCCTGGTTTGGGTCTTTCGACTTAAAACCTGTCATTAAAAATACTGCCGGTACGCCCTGCTTTACTAGGGTGTAGTGATCTGAACGGGTAAAAATGGCTTGCTCAGGCATAGGATCAGCACTTAGCGCGATACCTTCTTTTGCCGCAGCCTGCTCCACCACTTTGCCAAGCGATGAGTGGTTGGCGCCAAATGCTATCATGTCGGCAAACGGATACAGCAACACCGGCATATCTAAATTAACATTCCCTACCAGCGCTTCAATTGGCCGGGTTGGGTTATTAGCGAAGTAGTCTGCACCTAGTAAACCTTTTTCTTCGCCGGTTACCACCACAAACAAAATAGAACGCTTTGGTGCCTCTGGCAGCTGAGCAAATAACCGTGCAGTTTCAAGCAAAATAGCGACACCAGCAGCGTTATCCATCGCGCCATTGTTTATTTTGTCATCACTGCGTAAGTCATTACTTAAGCCAATATGATCAGAATGTGCGGTAACCACAACATACTCATTTTTTAATACCGGATCAGAGCCGGGCAACACAGCAATCACGTTTGGACTGGAAATTTCTTCATGGCTGCTGGTGCGCTGTAATGTCGCAGACACGGCTAAATCAAACCCCTTTGGATTTTGTTTGTTTTCCAACTGGGTAAAAATATCAGCCAGCGATAACGGCGCCTTGGCAAATAAAGCCGCTGCAGCATCAGGATGCACATAAGCACCTGCCTTTAAATTTGGGTAACTATCTGCAGGTGAACCATCAGCTTGAAGCCATTCCATGCCAGGGGCTGTTAAATACAATAAGCTGTTGGCGTAAGGCCGGCTTTTTTCCTGTTTAGGGGTGTGTATGGTAACAACACCCACTGCGCCTCGTTCAGCAGCCAGCCTGGTTTTTAAACTGTTAAGATGGGCCGCTTCTTCACTGGGCAAACTGTCCGGACGACCAGTTAATATCACGACAATTTTACCCTTAACATCTAAGCCAGCATAATCATCCAGACCAAACTCTGTGGATACCAAACCATAACCAGCAAACACCATAGGTGCAGTCACATCGACTTGTGTGAACTGCATGCTCGGGCCGGTAAAAAACGCTTTTGGATAAGCTAGCGCGGTACTATTACCATCAACATGTAATACAAATTTTGCACTGTCCTGCGCCAAACGCGCTTTGCGCATAGGAACGCGCTGAAAGTAACTACCTTGCTCTCCTGCGGGCTCTAAGCCCAATGCCTGTAGTTGGCTAGCGATATATAATGAGGCAATCTCATGCTCTTTACTGGCAGTCTCTCTACCTGCAAGTGCGTCAGACGCCAAAAACTGCATATGCGCTTCAATGGCTTGAGCATTGGCAGTTGAACCTGTTACTGATGTATGTGCCGCATTACCAGCACAGCCGGTAACAACACCAAAAGCCAATGCGGCAACTAAAAACCTATGTTTCATCTTGCTTCCTTAAAACAGCAGTGCCAGCAAAGGCTGGCACTGACAATGACACAATAGCGGCTCAATTAAGTAATAACTTAATTAATGCGCTGCTGATACTTCTGATGCAGTTGTTTGTGGCGGTTGTTTAAATCCACTTCACGACCATCAATCCATAAATGTGTAACCTTATGGCCTAAATAGTCAAAAATATCCCCATCGGAAACAACCAAACTAGCCGCTTTTCCAACTTCAATACTGCCAATTTTATCGGCAACACCGGCAATTTGCGCGGCATTAATCGTAACAGAACGTAACGCCTGCTCTGGCGTTAAACCAAAACTAATCGCTTGCCCTGCTGCAAACACCAAATTACGTGTATCCCAAAAACCATCCAATGACAGTGCATATTGTACGCCTGCATCTTGCAAAGTTTTGGGTACGATAAATGCTTGCTGATAATTTTCGTCGCCACGGCTGGGTAAGCCATAAGGCGCAGTATAAATCACGGCAACCTTTGCCGCAGCTAACTCATCAGCCATACGCCAACTGTCCCGACCGCCAACAATGGTTAACTTAAGGCCGTACTCTTTAGCCAGCAATATCGCTTGACGTATTTGCCTTTCATCGTCGGCATGAACAAATAAGGGGCGTTTGGCGTCAAACACGGCCAACATTTCATGCCAGCGTGAATCTAGTCCGGTGTTTAAACCAGCCTTTTCAGCGTCATAGTAAGCTTTTGCATCTTTAAAATACTGCTGCAGTTTTTCCAACTGTTCAGCATTGGCTTTACGAACTTCATCAGCCGGTTTCGGATTCCAGCGCGAACCTAAGGTACTGGCGTTTGGCCAACGAATATGCAAGCCAGTACCCTCTGCAACTAACGCATCCTGATGGTTCCAAGCGTCTAATTGCATCAGGCTGGATTGTCCCATCAGCATACTGCCTGAAGGGTATACCATACTGTAGGCGAAGCCATTACTGCGGATCGTTGGTATCACTTCAGAATCTGCGTTGTAAGCTAGTCTGGCTTTAATATCAGGATTCGTCTGCGTCACTTCAGTCGTGTCATCAGTCGCACGTACGGCTTCAATCTCAATAAGACCCAACTGATTCGCCAGCGCGATTAATCCCGGATACAGATGTTTGCCGTCCAGGGCCATTACAGTGGCCCCGTCTGGTGCAGTTAAATCTTTGCCCACAGCGGCAATTTTGCCATCAACAAGCAACACATCGCTATCCACCTTCACGCCGTCGGTTACGGTGTGTACAGTAAGGCCCGTTAACAGTATTGGGGCTTTTTGTACCTGCCCCGGTACCATGTCATGTGCCAACACAGCGCTTGTAGTTAAACTGCTAACTAAGGCGGCAAACACGTTTATACAGATTTTCGTTAATTTCATGCTGCTACTCCTTAGTGCTTATGGCCATTGGCGTGAATATGACTACCTATCTGCCACCAGTCACCCTGGTCCTCGCAATGCCACTCGGGTTCGTCCTGTTTGAAACCTTCTTTATCACCCGCTTTAGCTGCGTCACCCGAGGTAAGTACTTTTTGTACCAGTGCGATTTTTTCCGCTTCCAGCTGCTGCTGCAGCTGCTTGTCTGTGTTGATATCAAAGTATTTGGTACCAGCAATCCAGGTTTGTTGGGCCTGACTATACACAGATAACGGATGCGTATTCCACAACACAAAATCAGCTTGCTTACCTTCTTTAATAGAGCCGGTAACGGTATCTATTTTTAACTGTATAGCAGGGTTAATCGTAACCATTTTTAGCGCTTCATGCTGATCCATACCGCAGTACATAACCGATTTAGCCGCTTCCTGATTCAAACGACGCTGCAAGCCTGCATCATCAGAGTTAATACTGACATTCACGCCCTGCTCTGCCATTAAACACGCATTGGTTGGAATAGCGTCCTGTACTTCAATCTTAAACCCCCACCAATCAGCAAACGTTGATGCACTTGCACCATGTGCTGCCATTTCTTTGCCGGTTTTGTAACCTTCCAGAATATGCGTAAAAGTGGTGATGTTAAAATCCATGTCATCTGCCAACTCAATCAGCATTAATATTTCAGAGGCAACATAAGAGTGAGTATGCACAAAACGTTGTTTATCCAGAATTTCCACCAACGCTTCTAAGCGATAATCTATGCGCGGTGCAGCAACTTGCTCGCGCTGACGCTTAGTCAATTTGTTATAGGCCGCCAGTTTGGCTTTGTATTCTTTGGCTGCAACAAAAGCATCACGAATTGTTGTTTCTACGCCTATGCGGGTTTGCGGGTAGCGCTCAGTAAAAGCATCGCCCCAATTTGCCTGTTTAACGTTTTCACCCAATGCAAACTTAATGCTTGGTGGTGCCGCTTTCATTTTCAGGCCCTGTGCATTTTCGCCCCAGCGAAACTGAATAACCTGCGCCTGCCCACCAATGGGGTTGGCACTGCCGTGCAAGAGTTGCGCTGTGGTTACACCACCAGCTAAACCACGATACAGGTTAATGTCCTCTGGATTTAACACATCGCCAATGCGAACTTCTGACGTAACAGCATCGGTCCCTTCGTTGACGCCAGCTTCTATGGCAACGTGTGAGTGCTCATCAATCATACCTGGAGTCAGGTGCATACCGTTGGCATCAATCACGTCAAAGCCGCGTGGCGTAGTTAAGTTTTTACCGATCTTATCGAACTTACCATTACGCACAATAACGTCGGTGTTTTGCAGCACACCTTCTTTCTCAGCTGTCCACACCGTCGCATTTTTAATATGTACGTTTTGCTGTTTTGCTAACTCAGGAAGACCATAAGCACGATTTGGAAACGTTATCTTTGACAGCATATTAATATCAACGCTGTCATCGGCTTTGTCATCAGTTTCAACACTAACTGGCGGTTGGCGTTTCGCAGCCAACATTTCAATACCTGACATTAACTGCCATTTACCTGTCAAATTGTTGTCCAACAGCTGGCCACTAAATTGGGCAATCTGCTTATCGCCCGTTAAGTCAGCAAGATTCAAATTAAACTGCAACAGCTGCTGCTGTGTCTTTACCTGTTCGAGTTTTACAATTTTGGCTTCAGCATCGCCAGCATCTACCTTGACACTGCCACTAAGCTTTTCTGCATCGCCGGTCAAACTAATTGTAAAAGGTTTACCCGCAACTGAGACTTGGTAATCACCAGCAAATTCAATCGGCGTTATCGGTTTAATGCTATGTTGTTTGCCGCGCACCCAAGTGGCAACAATTTCACCATCAGCAAATAAGTCACCACTGGCCAGCACTAAATCTGCCTGAAAACCAGGTGAAATTTTACCCAGCTTGTCTGACACCCCAGCAATAGAAGCGGGTACCGTGGTAAGCGCGGCTAACGCCGTATCCTCGGATAAACCGTGTTTTACCGCTTTACGTAAATTTGGCCAGAAATCTTTCTTGTCTTTTAACTTAAAGGTAGTCAATGCAAATGGGACACCCGCTTTTGCCAATGTTGCTGCGTTCGCTGGGGCACGCTCCCAATGCCGCAAATCTGCAAGATTTACATCAATCTGGTCTGATAGCTGCTCAACTTCTGGCGCTGCGGGGAAATTCAATGGCAGTATCAGCTTGCGCTGCATCGCTTTAACGTCATCAAGTCGCACATATTCATAACCCGATCCCACCATAGTGGCATTGGTCAGGTTAAACTCATTTAACAACAGATGTGCACGCAACATCGATCTGTCATCAGTGGTTTCAAAAATGGCACCTTGCTGATTAATGTTACTTAAGCCTTGCAGTGCAGCATTATACTCAATCGGCGCATTAAAGTAGCGCACATCTGTTTTTCCGTAAGCCTGGTTATACCAATTAGCGTCACTTAAAGTTTGACGAATCAGTGCAATACTGCCCATAAGAGAAGACGGATAACTTTGCTCTGACGTCCCTTTGCTAAACGCCATAAACTGCGGTCCCCTGGCGTTTAATACAACGTCGTTTGGCAAACCGTCCACTAATGCGCTGACAAAAGCCTGCCCACGAAAAATACCGTCAAATCGCGCTGATTGCGCAGCAGTAAAGCCTAACTGCCGCAGCGCTTCTGCTGCTTTCGCATCAGGTTTAAACTCGCTTATCCAGTCAAGCTCCGCATGGATAGCGGCATTGCTGGCATTGCCTCCTTTGCGGTCATTTTTGTAGACCGGCGCATCACGATAGCTACCACGAGCCGCCGGTTTTGCTGCCTCAATACCATATTGAGTATAGGGGTCAATAAAACCTGGATACACAGTGTAGCGGCTAGCATCAATTTGTTGATAACCCGCTGGAACGGCAACGCTTGTGCCAACAGCACTGATACGGCCATTGGAAATTAAAACGGTGGCGTTTTGTAGTTTTTTGCCCGGTTCGGTGTAAACAGTAGCACCGGTCAGGGCAATTAAATTAGGCGTTTTATCAATGATACCTTGTAACGGAG
>Ga0100394_1002237_pt1 | contig 16074 bp, 16 predicted proteins | sample CryGeymeta201518_FD_81549 | JGI IMG/M metagenome (GOLD analysis project Ga0100394, IMG submission 81549) | Groundwater microbial communities from Crystal Geyser aquifers in Utah, USA - Crystal Geyser metaG 2015-18 | ecosystem: Environmental > Aquatic > Deep subsurface > Groundwater | place: USA... | reverse complement strand
GAAACAGAAAAAAAAGAAACAAAAAAAAAGGCTATAAGAGCTATATTTAATTGAATTGAATTCATGGAAATAATAATGACTTTTTAAATTTAATTAGATTTTAAAAAAAATAAAATAAACCTATAAGGTTTTCAAAACCTTATAGGTTTGTATGTATGTAGTTTGTATGCAAGAATTAAATATCAAAATATCTAAAGAACATATCCAAACGTTCTTTTTGAATATCTGCATCAGGATTTTCTTGAAACTTGGCAATGACACGATACTCAAAACGCTCTAAAGTTGCTAAAATAGGTGTCAGTTCGGTTTTATCTAATTTTAAAGTAAGTTTGATAAGATTGGTATCATACGGATCTGTATCTACATAACTACTCAAAATTTTGGTGTTATTTTCTTCTATCAAACGACTGATATGTGACAAAGAATAATCTCTATAGTTCATCGACATGACAATAATTGCTCCTGCACTTTGATTGGCAAAAGTACGAGCAAAAGCTGCCAACGTATCTCTAACCGTAATAACTCCTACAAAAAGATTAGTAGTATCTACGACAGCGATAATACGCAAATTATGGTCAGTAGCAAGGCGCATAACATCATAAAAATGCTGGTCTTCGCCTACAAAGACATCTTCATAAAATGGCTCAATAGCAGCAATAGTTGCATCTGGATTATTTATTTCATAGAGCATATCTTCCGTAATAATGCCTTTATAAGCATTATCATCAACAATGGGAAGCTGTGTAATTCTGAAAGCATCCATCCAATTGAGTGCCTTTTTTACACTATCATTGCTTTTCAATGGAGGAATCATTTCATTGATAAGGTCAGCAGCGACCATAACAGAAGAAGTAGTATTATATGTATCAGTCATAGTGGTTGTTTTTGGATAAGGCAATATAGCAAAAAAGGCTTTTATTTATTTTATTCTAATTTGTTTTCCATTTGTTTTCCATTTGTTTTCCTAAAATATTTTAGAGTAAAAAATTACAAAAAATGAAATACAATTATTCTGCTAGTATATAGAATAACAATTTGTATGCTAATTTATTTAGAAAAGCTATTATTTTTAGTTAAATAAGCTGTTCAAATTGTTTTTACTAAAAAAAGATGTTCAGTTTTTATGTTTTGAGTCCGTATCAAATCCACTCACTATTTTCTTATTTTTGTCTTATCAGTCATTTCTAAAAAAACAATATTAAGCTAAAGTAGCCGTTTTTTCTAATGGATTTTTTTGCAAAAACTCATCAACATACGCATTAAAAACGGCTGGATGTTCCATCATCGGAGCGTGTCCACATTTATCAATAAAACGAAGTTTACTGCTTCTCAACAGCCTATGAAATTCGTGAGCTACTAAAGGTGGCGTAATCGTATCATTCAATCCCCAAACCAAAAGTGTAGGAATATTTATCAATGGAATTTCTTTTGCCATATTATTGCGTTGTGCCGAACGAGCAATCGTAATCATACGTAGGCACTTTGCATTGTTGTTTGTTACTTCGAATACGTCATCTACTAGCTCTTTCGTTGCAACTTTTGGGTCATGAAATGTATATTGTACTTTTTCTTTGATGTATTCGTAGTTTCCACGCTTAGGAAAAGAACCTCCCATGCCGTTTTCAAAAAGCCCAGAACTACCTGTCAAGACCATTCTCTTAGAAATTTCTTTGTTGCGAAGCATAAAAATAAGTGCCAAATGTCCTCCCAAAGAATTACCTATCAAAGTCAAATCTTTCAAATCTTCCATTTGAACAAATCCTTCTACAAAATCGATAAGTCCTTCTAAATGCGCCTTGCGAAGAGAAATAGTATAAATAGGCATCATCGGAATCAAAACTCTATAGGTTTTGGAAAAATGAGCTACTACGCCCTCCCAGTTACTCATCTCGCCAAAAAGTCCGTGTAAAAGCAGCAGCACTTCGCCTTCGCCTTCATCTACATAGTGGTATCCTCCTTTTTCTTTTATTGTCATGCGTGTAAAATTGAGTCTTAAAATGAGTCTTAAAATGATTTTAGTTATAGTTTGAACGACAAATTTACAAAAAATATATATCCTACCAGTCGCTACTTTACAAACATAGCATAATTATAATCATTAGTCAAAGTGTTTTTTGGGTTTGTGGTTGAAAAGTTGCTATTTCTATAGGGTGGGATTGATAAATGTTTTTCTATCAAATTAAAACAAACGTAATTCCTTTTCATTTCCTTCTTTATTCGGATTGTGTTTATTTTCGTGCATCAAAAGCCATTTTTTACGCTCTAATCCTCCTCCGTAGCCTGTCAGAGTTCCATCTTTTCCGATAACTCTATGACAAGGAATAATGATTGAGATTTTATTCATTCCATTTGCCGAAGCAACGGCACGAATTGCCTTTGGGTTTCCTAAATATTCAGATTGCTGCTGATAGGAACGAGTTTTTCCATACTCAATTTGATGCAAACCTTCCCAAACTGTTTTCTGAAAATCTGTTCCGATGGGTTCTAAATTTACTTCAAAAACAGTTCGTATTCCTTCAAAATATTCTTCTACTTCTCTTTTTGCTTGAAGAATGTGTTTGTTTTTTCCTGTCAAAATAACAGCATTTAATCGTTTTTGAATATCTGCAAATTCTGTTTCTAACATTTTTCGGTCTGCAAATTCTAATAAACAAATTCCGTTTTCAGTCGCACCAACAAACATAGCCCCCAAAGGAGTTGTTAATCGGCTTATCAAAACGGTGGTTTGTTCTTCCTTATTTTTACTACTTTTTTTACTGTCTTTTGGAGAGTTTACCATAATTTTTTTGAATCAAAATAACTGGCTCAAGCATCGAGGGTGTATAACAAATTGTCGTTTTTTGTAGGGAAAAGGCAAGCCTTTTCCCTACTCAATTTCAATATTTTGGCTATTTTACTTTAGAAAAAGTATGTTTTAAACATATGGGTAATCGATAGGATTTTAACCCTGTTTTTATTTTCTTTCGTGCGACAATTTGTTATGCACCCAGCATCGACACTTAAACCAATTATTTCTTACTTTTTTTAAGCATGAATTTCTCTCAAAGCATCTTCATTGGCTTCAATAATACGAGTTACATCAGCATCAGAAAGGGCATTTGACAAAAACCAACTTTCAAACTGGGCTGGCGCAATATAAATTCCACGGTTAAGCATGGCGTGAAAATATTTACCAAAAAAAGCCGTATTACAAGTGAGTGCATCTTCAAAATTCTCTACTTTTTTGTCTGTAAAGAAAATATTTGTCATTGAACCGATTTGATTTACTGTATAATTCAAACCTTGGTCTTTGATAGCTTTACGCATTCCATCGGCTATTTTTGCCGTTTTTTGCTCTAAATTCTGATAAATTTGAGGATTATTATTCAAAATAGTCAAAAGAGCCAAACCTGCTGCCATAGCTACAGGATTTCCAGAAAGTGTTCCTGCTTGATAGACTTTTCCCAAAGGAGAAACACAATCCATAATTTCTTTTTTACCTCCATATGCACCAACTGGCATTCCACCACCAATTATTTTTCCTAAAGTGGTCATGTCAGGTGTAACTCCATAAACTTCCTGCGCTCCACCTTTTGCCAATCTAAAACCAGTCATGACTTCATCAAAAATGAGTACAATTCCGTTTGTATCACAGATTTTTCGAAGTCCTTCTAAGTAGCCTTCTTTTGGCAAAACACAACCCATATTTCCAGCCACAGGCTCAATAATAATGGCTGCAATTTCATTTGGATTTGCATCTACTAAATACTGAATCGCATCTAAATCATTGTGAGGAGCTAATAAAGTGTCTTTTGCTGTTCCTTTTGTTACCCCTGGGCTATTTGGTGTTCCCATTGTAGCTGCGCCACTTCCTGCTGCAATCAAAAACGAATCGCCATGACCATGATAACAACCGATTGTTTTGATAAATTTTTCTCTTCCTGTATAGCCACGAGCTACACGAACGGCTGACATGGTTGCTTCCGTTCCCGAGTTTACCATTCTTACTTTTTCTATCGACGGCACCATTTGACAGATTAATTCTGCAATCGTTACTTCTCTGCGTGTCGGTGCGCCAAAAGACGAAGACCCATGAACAGCTTCAATAATGGCTTGAGTAACTTCTTCGTGTCTGTGTCCTAAAATCATAGGTCCCCAAGAACCTATTAAATCAATATATTTGTTATTATCTTCATCAAAAAGATATGCTCCCTTTGCAGATTTCATAAAAACAGGAGTTCCTCCAACAGCTTGAAAAGCACGAACAGGAGAATTTACGCCCCCCGGAATATGATGTTGAGCTTCTGTAAAAAGAGATTGACTATTTGTGAGTGTTACTTCTTGCATTTATTTTTAATTTTCTGTGTTGAATACTTAATTTTTTGATTAATTACAGTAAGTACAAAAATAGGGATTTAATTGTTTGAAGTAAATGATTGATACTGCTAAAAATCAGTTAAGTTTACATTCTGAAAAACAATTTCTATACATTCTCTTTTTATCAATTAGAGTAAAGACACAAAATAATAAATTACAATCTCATAAATTAATCAAAAAATGAACCCAGCACACTATATAGAACAAACCAACCTCAAACCCACTCTTGATGGAAATGATATTGAAAAATTAATAGAAGAAGCACTAAAATATAAATTTATGGGCGTTTGTGTTCCCCCTTTTTGGGTAAAAAAAGTAAAACGAGATTTACTAAAAACGGACACAAAAGTAGTTACCGTAATTGGTTTTCCATTGGGGTATAATCGTACCGAAACAAAAATAAGAGAAGCAGAAATAGCTTTGAAAGATGGCGCAGACGAATTAGATTTAGTAATCTCCATGACAGGATTTAAGACAAATCCGTTTTGGGCAAAAGTAGAAATTGTAAGATTGGCAGAAATAGCACATCAAGCCGAAAAAATGCTAAAAGTAATCATCGAAACGGCTTATTTATCTCAAAAAGAAATCAAACAAACAGCTCTTATTTGTCAAGAAGCAGGAGCAGATTTTGTCAAAACTTCCACAGGATTTGCAAGTGCAGGATTTGCTTCATCAGAATTATCAAAAAACAATGGCTTTTATGCTGGTGCAAAATTAGAAGACGTAAAATTGATACGAAGTACCGTTTCTGAAATGGTAGGAATAAAAGCATCAGGAGGAATAAAAACCTATCAGCAAGTACAAGATTTTGTAAAAGCAGGTGCTGAACGTATCGGAACTTCGTCAGGTGTGGAAATTATGGAGGAATATTTTGAGAAATTACGGATTACGAATTAAGAATTACGAATTCTTGAAAATTACAAAAAAACACCTATTTTAATTTTCATAATTAAAATAGGTGTTTTGAGTTTTCAGAAGTTAACTGGTAATGAATTACTGTTTACTGATAACTGAAAAGGTAACTATTTCTAGCAAAACTCTTCATAAACAGCAGCCAAATGAGTTGCGATCGCATCGGCAGAACGCCCTTCAATATGATGACGCTCTACAAAATGAACCACTTCGCCATTTTTGAAAAGTGCAATCGAAGGAGAAGAAGGAGGATAAGGAAGCGCAAGTTGACGCACTTTATCGACAGCTTCTTTATCAACACCTGCAAAAACAGTCGCCAACTGAGTTGGTTTTTTGTTGGCTTTCTCCAACGACATACGCACCCCTGGACGAGCTGCACCTGCTGCACAACCACAAACAGAATTGATAACCATAAGCGTAGTTCCTGATTCTGAAAGCGTTGTTTCTACTGCTTCTGGAGTTGTTAAATCTTTAAAACCTATATTTACGAGTTCGCCTTTCATAGGCGTAGTCAAATGTTCTGGATACATAATTATTTATTGAATAATTGGTAATTTTGTAATTTAAAAAAGACAATGTAAGCGAGGTAGTAATTTGATAGCTCAAGTTAAAAACCTTCTTTACATAAAACCAAGCTGCAAACGAGCAGCTTCTGACATCATTTCAGCTTCGTAAGGAGGGTCAAAAGTGAGTTCGACCTCTACTTCTTTTACTCCCACAACAGCTTCCACTTTTTCTTTTACTTCGGTTGGAATTTGTTCTGCCGACGGACAATTTGGCGAAGTCAGTGTCATCAAAATATGAACACTTGCATTATTTGGAACAAGTTCAACAGTATTGATTTCATAAATCAAACCTAGTTCGTAAATATCAACAGGAATTTCTGGGTCATAAATACTCTGAATGGCATTTATAACTCTATCTCGTGTCGATACGGTTGGTGTTGTAGTTTCTTTATTTTCCATTTTAGTGTCTTTTTATTGCTATATCGCTCGTGGGGATACGAGCAATGGATAAGTTTAAATTTTATGATGATAAACTATGAATACATAAATTTATCACTTCTTGAAAGAGAAAAACCGTTGCTCGTGTCCTCACGAGCGCCCTACTATACAGCTTGATAAGCAAGTGCATAAATTTTCATTTGTTTTACCATGGAAGCCAATCCATTCGAACGATTCATAGATAAAAGCTGACCTAACCCAATTTTATCAATAAAATAAAGTTCGGTTGTCAGAATTTCTTTTGCTGGTTGTTCTGACAGTACACGCATCAAAAGACTTACCAAACCTTTGACTAATGTCGAATCGCTATCAGCAATGTATTTTATTTGTAATTCTGCTTGTCCTGCTGACCTATTTTCTTGTTTTTGAGCCGTCAGCCAAACTTTCGACTGACACCCTTTTATCAAATTTTCGTCTTTGTAGCCTTCTTCTGGTAATTCTTCTAATTTCTTTCCTAATTCTATAATATAACTGTATTGGTCATTTTTGTTGTCAAAAAGTGCAAATTCTTCTATAATTTCGTCTTGAATTTGATTGATAGTCATAAATAGTGATTAATTTTTAGTGATTAATGATTAATGAAAAGCACTACTTTTACATTTTTGTTTTAAATTACTTGTATCTACAAAGATACAAAATTTAGAAGTCAAATTTGAGAAGTCAGATTTGAGAATTAATACGAATATAAAATTAGAAATCAGAATTAAGCACTAAATTTAAAAATGATAACCCAATTTCATTGAAATTTTACTAATTCCCAATATCTAATCCCTATTTCCCAATTTACTTTTTAAGTTGATAGTTTTAGAACAGTTTATCATTTCTATTGTTAGACAAAATCAATAATAAATTTGATTTCATACTTGAATTATGCTTAAATTTACCTTATAGAAAAAGTTATGAATACTGAGGAAAAAGAAAAATCACAAAAAAGTCAATCATCAAACTGGATAGAAAAACTCAAAACTCGTTGGCAGGTCAATTCGGCTTGGCAGGTTTTGATTATCTTGATTGTCTTTGCCTTGACAGGTTTTACGATTATGTATGGCAAAAGATGGTTTTTTGAAAGTATTGGTTTTGATGAATCGACGGCTTGGTATTGGAAATTTATTCTTTGGATTGTACTTATTTTGCCTATTTATCAAGTTGTACTTTTGTTTTACGGTGCAATTTTTGGTCAATTTAATTTCTTTTGGAACTTTGTCAAACGTACTTTTGGTAGGATTTTCTTTTGTCTAAAAAAATGATTTATCATAGCTGACACTTTCCAAGTGTCAGAAATATATAATACACGACACTTGGAAAGTGTCGGCTACAGTTTTAACCAGCTTATGCAACGCAAAAAATTAGATTTAGCACTACAAGGTGGAGGCTCTCATGGAGCTTACACATGGGGAATTTTAGAACGTCTTTTGGAAGACCGAAGAATAATCATTGATGGAATTTGTGGTACTTCTGCGGGAGCTATGAATGCCGTCATTACGGCTGCAGGTTTACAAAAAGGAGGACGTTTGGGGGCAATTGCACATTTAAACGACTTTTGGAGAAGAGTAGCACACCTGCAAACTTTCGGAATGATACAACCAAGTGCATTTGATAAATTGTGGGGAAATGGAACATTAACACTTTCTCCTATCTATAATATGATGGAGATTTTTACGATGATGTATTCTCCCTATCAATTTAACCCGTTGAATGTCAATCCATTGCGTTATATTTTGGCTGATATGGTGGACTTTGAAAAGCTAAGAAGTACACGTTATAATAAACTTTTTATTTGTGCTACCAATGTGAGGACAAGCCAACCCAAAGTATTTGATAATGAAAATATTTCTTTAGATGCTGTTTTGGCTTCTGCTTGTTTGCCTTTTATTTTTCAAGCTGTTGAGATTGATGGAGAAGCCTATTGGGACGGTGGGTATATGGGAAATCCACCTCTTTATCCATTGATTGATAATACTCGTACTGCTGATATTATGATTGTACAAATAAATCCAATTCGAATTCCACATGTTCCAAAAACGGTAGATGAAATTAGAGATAGAATCAATGAAATTGCCTTTAATTCTAGCTTAATACACGATATTCGTCAGATAAATTTAGTGCGAAAAATGCTAGATAGAGGAATAAATATTGATGGAAAATTCAAAGATTTGTATATTCATAATATTGCCCCAGAACGTTTGATGGCAAAATTGAGTTCGAAAACAAAAATGAATGCAGAGCTTAGTTTCCTTTTAAAACTCAAAAAATATGGAAAATCGGCTGCTGATCGTTGGCTAAAAGAAAATTTTGATAAAATAGGAAATGAATCTACTTGTGATATCGAAGAAGTATTTTTAAGCAAAACAAAAACTCCTATTAATCAACCAATTGACGTAAAAGCAGACTTAGGAGAGGTGTAATTTAATCCTAATGGTTGGTGGTGTCGCTATATTAGGGTATGGTATATAACAAATTGTCGTTTTTTGTAGGGAAAAGGCTTGCCTTTTCCTAAACTAGCTGTTTGTATCAAAAAATACCTGTATGGTTTTCCCTACGTAATACAAATTGACCAAGCGACACCCGAAGAGCAGCGTAGCTTTTGTTATGCCCCCCTATATTTAAAACACCACCAACAATATTTATTCTATTTCTAAACCTACCTTTTTCATTAACGATTACTACTGGTTACTACTTACTGGTAACTGTTTAAATATCATTTTTGGAAATAATGCTTGGGTCAATAATAAAAAAGTCAATACATTCTTGTCCGTTGAAATCTACTTTTTGAGCATATTCCCATACTGTTTTGACTTTTTTATCTTTAGTAACTACCCTAAAAGAAGCTGAATAATTATCTCCTTTGGCTAGTTTTTCTTTTGTGATTTGAGCAAGTTTTGGTAAATCTTCTCTATGAATAAAACCACTAAAACCGTTCTTTTTGATGTAATTGGCATCGTAACCAATCAGTTCTTCTCCATATTCATTTACGTAGACAATTTCCAGCTTTCCACCCAATGTCGCACGTCCAACAAGCGCAGGTACTTCATCAAGAATACTGAGTAAAGATTCTAAGAATTTTTCTCTTTTTTCTAATTCTTCTTGATGAACTTCTAAGTCAGTTATATTTTTCTGAATTAACTTTTCTTGTTCTTTTTGGGTGGTAATATCATCACTAACGGCTGTAATTTTGGTTATATTTCCATTTTGGTCTTTAATAGGAATGTAGAATGTTTTTAAGAAAATAATTGAGTTATTTTTTGCTCTTAGTTTTACAATTCGCTCTGTATAATCTCCTTCAATAGTTTCTTTCCAAAGGTGTTCGAAGGTTTCACTTCCTTCTAATTCTTCATAATCAGAATAACTGTTACCAATCACTTCGTCATCTTCATAGCCTGTTACTTGTTCAAATAACTTATTGACAGTTAGAATATTTCCTTTTTGGTCAAAATCAATGATAATATTAAAGTCATTAATAAAACCGTGAAAGTCTTTGAACTCTTTAGTTTTATAATCTAATTCTTCTTGCGCTGTCTGCAAATATTCCATACTGATACGCATTTCTTCCTCTTGAGCTGTCATTTGCTCCAACACATTTTCAAGTTCTATCTGTTGTTTTTTGGATTCTGTTATGTCATAACTCAATTTTGTAACCTTCACGAGTTCATTTTTTGCATTCAAAGTTGGTGTATAGCTTCCTCGTACCCAAACTTTTCTTCCTGTAGTATATTTTCTTTCAAAAGTTCCCTCTACAGTTTGTCCTTCTCTTAATTGTTGCCAAAGATTTAAGTATTCTTCTGTTAAAGCTGTTTCTTTTTGTATTAAATCTGAATGATATTTTCCTATCAAATCCTCTTTCTCCTTATAACCCATTATTTTTAAGAAATTCTCATTAGCTTGAAGGATTTTTCCTACATTATCCATCTCTAACATAGCTACTGAACTATTAATCGCTCTTAACTGCTCTTGACTTTGACGACTAGCTACTGTTGCTTTTTCTCTAGCTTCCTCTGTTTCGTTCAAAAGACGTTTGAGCCTAGCATCTTGTTTCATCTGACGAGTAATATTATGTCCGATAGCAATATATTTATATATTTTATCATTTTTATCTCGTACAGGCGCAATAGTAAGGTCAATCCAAGCATGACTCTTATCTGGTCGTTTGTTTTTGAATACTAAATGTCCTATTTCTCCAAGTTGAACCTGCGCCCAAACTCGTTCCCACGACTGTAAGTGTTCTTCAGCATCAATAAGGTTAGCTAATTTTAAACCCTCTAAATCCTCTTCATACCTACGAATAGCATCAGAAACTCTTTCATTAGCAGAAATAATACGTCCTTTTGTATCGAGCTGAACAAGTAAAGCTGAAAGATTCAAGGCTTCTAACTGTGCTGTAACTTCATTTTTGATATATTCCGTTTCACGCATTTGTTTGGCAAGTTCTTCCTGTGTACTGGTAAGTTCTTCTACATTTTGGCGCATTTCTTCCTCTTGAGAAGCGATTTGCTCAGCATATTCTTGTGATTCTTGCAACAGACGCTTGTTTTCTTCTTGCGAACGAAGTGCAATCATAGTTGCAGCAATACGACTAGAAATTTCCTCTAAAAAACTACGCTCATGTTGAGAAAGAGAACGTAAAAGTGCAATTTCCAAAACACCAACCAAATCCTCACGCAGTTGTAGAGGTAAAAGCATAAGTCCTTGTGGAGGAGCTTCGCCAATAGCCGATTTTATTTTGAAAAAATGAGGAGGTGGATTTTTGAGATAAATCGGATTTTGAGATTGTGCTACCTGCCCGACCAAACCATCGCCAATTAGTATTTTTTGGTCTAATTTCTCAATATCATCATACGCATACGCTGCTGTTGCCTTTAAATAGGGTTCGTGTTTGTAAGAATCTTTATGAAGAGCATAAAAAATACCTTGATGCGCTCCCAAATAAGAAACCACTTTATTCAAAATTTGCTGCGAAAGAACTTGTAAAGATTCACTAGAAACCAAAATATCACTAATTTGTGCTACTCCGTCGCTTCGCCATTTGTTCAATCTTTCATTTTCTACAAATGTTTTTAAGCTATTTCTCATATTTAGGAGTGCTTCTCCCATTACATCGTTCTCAGCAGGCTTAAATTCAGAATTGAGTTTTCCTTCTGCAATCTGGTTGGCAAATTCTAAATTACCCGAAAAATTAAGTTGTTCGTTGAGATAAATTTTGTTTCGTGCATCTTGATCAGTCTGTTTTTTGAGATAACCTGTAAAAAAAATAGCAACAACAAGCTGCGCTCCACCCAATAGAGAAGCAAAAAAAGCAACTTGAAAATCTAACTTTTCTATATTTAAAAAATAATTTTTAATTTCTTCTTGTCCAAAAGCAGTATAAAGCAAAAAGCAGATGATATTATACAAACCAATAATGGAAGCATAAAAAGCTAAAATACGCCAGTTTTGATAAAAAACTAAGACAGTTAGCGTAATAAAAAACACAAAATGAATATAAAAAGCTCCATGTAATTGTATCAAATACAAAACTCCCATAAGTGCCAAAACAGCCGTCAAGACATAACGAGAATCTTGAGGGATCACAAAACGCTTAATCAAATGATAGCTCAAAAAAGCTCCTACACTAGGCAGAACCCAATAAATTTCTACAAGTTCGCTGTAAAAACTTATAGCTAAAACTCCACTAAAACACATGTAGATAAAAAGAAAATTTTCCATTACCCTATCGATATAATGAAAGGTTTCTTCTTCATAGGCTTCTAAGAGAGCTTCATCTGGAACAAAATTTTCTACGCTAATATATTGTTTCATTCTATTTTTTTAATTCTTCTTTAGTATTACTTTATTTTGTAGGGACAATTTAAGGAGTTAATTTACAACTTCATTTTTTTAGTTCAAAATGAAAGGTGTTTTTATTTCTTGATTTTCGATAAAAGAAGGATAAATTCAGCATTTTTGTTTCTAATAATATAGTACTACTTTTAGATATTTAGAATTTAAGTTGCAGAACAACGAAATATTTGTAGAAATTTCTAAACAAGAAACCGTATTTTTGATTAATTAAAGCGTATCACAGACTTTTTAGTTTGTGTAAAAAAATAAACTGATTAAAAGGCTATTAAACAGACCAAAATAATAATGGCTCTTAATAGATTTTAGACTGATAGCAATAAAACTTGATTAATTCATCTCTTAACAAAATATTATTTTGTTTTTTCCATAGCGCAGGGTTTGCAAACCCTGCGCTATGGAAAAAAATAAGACTTTTACAGAATAAAATTTGGTAAGCACGATACTTATTTATTATCAGTCCAATATTAGATAAGAGCCATAATAATTTGTCTGTTTTACATTAATACATTATGACCGACGTACTTATCATTGGAGGAGGAATTGCAGGCCTTACAGCTGCTAGAAAATTACACCTAAGAGGGCTTTCTATTAAAATCATTGAAGCAACAGACCGAATAGGAGGAAGAGTAAAAACCGATATTGTAAATGGTTTCCGTTTGGATAGAGGTTTTCAAGTTTTATTGACTGCTTATCCAGAAGCTCAAAAAGCATTAAATTATTCCAAACTTCAACTCCGTACTATCGATGCAGGTGCGCTTTTGCATACCGATAAAGGAGTTTTTGAGTTTGCAGATCCTTTCCGTAATCCATCTAAAACACTTTCTACACTTGCCAATCCGATAGGAACGTGGGCAGACAAATTGCGTATGCTTTTGGTAAAAACGGAAATCAACGGAAAAGACTTGCACGAAATTTTTACGCAACCCGAAACGACTACTTACGAAGCTCTAAGAGAAAATTATAATTTTAAAAGTTCGTTGATAGAACAGTTTTTGAATCCATTTTTGGCAGGAATATTTTTAGAAAAAAATTTAGAAACATCTAATCGAATGTTTGATTTTGTCTTTCAAATGTTTTCGAATGGAAATGGTGCAGTTCCAGCTTTAGGAATAGAGGAAATTCCTCGTCAATTAGCTGGTGTTTTGCCAAAAGATGCGATTATTACGAATGAAAAAGTAGTTTCGATAAATAAAAATAAAGCAACTACAGAAAGTGGAAATGAGTTTGAAGCAAAAACTATTTTGATAGCAACAGAAAATAATGGTCTTGACGAAGAGCTTTCACAATCGTACCGAGCAAATACACCTCAAAGCACAGGAAAGCAGCGAGGAACGACGTGTTTGTATTTTTCTATGAATAGATCAATCGTAAAACGTCCTATTTTGTGTTTGAATTCGTTAGAAAATCGCTTAGTAAATAATTTTGTAGTAATGAGTGATATTTCTTCAGATTATGCACCGATTGACAAATCTTTGCTTTCTGTTTCGATTATTGCAGATGATGAAAACAAAAACTTTACAGAAGAAAAATTAATAGAAAAAACAAGACGAGAACTAAGTTTTTGGTACGGAACGCACGCCTACGAGTGGGATTTTTTAAAGTCGTATTCTATTGCTCACGCTCTACCCAATCAAAACTCTGTCAAACACACGCCTACGATGGAAGACCTCAAAATTCATGACGGTTTGTATCGTTGTGGAGATTATCTTTTGAACGGCTCTTTGAATGCAGCCATGCGTTCTGGTCGTTTGGTAGCGAATTTGATTGGAGATGAGATTTAGAATACTATTTTATATTTAGCAATCTTGCCCTTTTATTTTACCATTGACAACGTTTTATTTTTTTTCGATAAACAACGCTTGCTAAGGTAAAATAAAAGCAAACGGAACTTTTATCTCCCTTAGCACAATATGAATGACACTTCTCATTCTTGCTTTTTAGTTGCAGCGCAACGTAACCTTTGTTAGAATAGGTAAAAATGACTTTTAGTAGCACTACAGAGTAGCGAAACTGTACTCTTTGACAATTAAATGCAAAGTTACACTACTCTGTAGCTTTTTAAATTACTTATTTGTAACCTTTCTACAACCGAAGGTCAGCGAAGCTAACGGTAACGCAACGCTGTTGCTAGAAAAACCTATTTCAATTTCTGTAGATGACACTCATATTGTTATTGTTTCATAATTTTGTCTATTTATTTCTAAAATTTTGTCCGAGCGTTTGAACCCTGCTCTATCTGCTGGCGAATCTTTATAGACAAAACGAACATAAATTTCTTTTTGAGAAGTTTGTGTAAGGCTCAAACCTAAGCCTATATACTCTTCTTCTTTGTAGAAAGTATCATAACTTTCTTCTGTCTGAACACTGCTCCAACGGTCAAGAGGAAAAACTCTCAAGGGTCTTATATAGTCGTTTGGGGACAAGTATTTTTTAGGGTCAATATCCTCTACCTCATCATACCACAAATACCATTCATCTACTATTTTTTTTATTTCTTTATTTACTTTATGTATTCTTTCCTCATCTGTTAGAACTTCCTCTTTTTTACAGGAAAAAAGGTTAGTGTAGAAATTAGAATGATTAGTGTCTTTAAAACTATTACATTTTTCATAGGATTATCTTTTAGTGATTAATCCTCCAAATATAAAACTATTTTGAATTAAAGCCTTATTCCCATAAAAGTAATATCATCTCGTTGTGGCGTATCTAATTGATGATTGTCTAATAAATCAGTTAGTTTTTGTTGTTGTTCTGATGTAGAAAGAGAAGCTAAAGAAGGTAATTGTTCTAAAAGTTGAGGTGTTCCTAGTTTTGTTCCTTTTGGATTAGATTGGTCTGTATAAAGTCCAAGGTACATTTTTCTCACTCTAAAAAGTAAGCTACAAAAAACAATTTGTAAATTTTAATAAAATCTTATTCCTAATTCTTGTTTCTATTTTCCTCCAATGCCTCTTTTATTCTTTTCTCTATTTCAGCAATAAGGGAAGTAGAACTATTTCCTTCTTCTAGCCATACTTTCATATCAATAGGTTCTAATACTTTTAAGAAGAAATTAATACCAAAAGGAATAGGCTTGAAATTATAGCGTTGCATTTTCCAAAAATTATCTATCACAACAGGCACAACAATAGGAGGGTTTTCTTTCATAGATTTAAACATCATCAACATTCCTGCTGGTTTGAAATCTAGCATTTTTCCATCTTTCGAACGAGTTCCTTCTGGAAAAATACAGCCTGCATAATTTTTTTCTTCTATATATTTTGAAAATTCATTCATAGCTGTAAGCGATTGTCTTCTGTCTTTTCTATCAATTAAAACTGAACCTCCATGACGCAAATTATACGAAATAGCAGGCGTTCCGTACTCTAATTCTTTTTTACTTACAAATTTTGGGTGGTATTTTCTGAATGTCCAAAGAATAGCAGGAACATCATAAATACTTTGATGATTTGAAACAATAATAATAGGTCTGTCTGTTGGTAGATTGGGTTGGTTCATTTTGGGAAGCCTTGCGCCTAATGTATATAAGCCTTGCATGAGCCAAAATGCCATATAATCTACACTTTTTTTGTGTCCTTTATACCCCCAAAGATTGAGAGAAATAACTTGAAGAACATGAAAAATACAAAGTGTAAGGTAAAAAACAACAATAAAAATAGATGTTGCAACCCAAGAAATGAGTTTATGAAAAATATTCATGGTAAATAATTAATTTTCTGATTGTGTGTTTTGGTAGTTTTTTATCTATCATTCCCCACCCTTTTATTCAAAATTTTGGTATTATTTAATAATTATATCAATTCAATATTAAATAGTAATATTTAAAGTTAGTGGCTATTTAGCTGCGTAGCTGTGTAATATTTGTAGTCATACAGTTTTAATTTTATTTCATAGAGCTGCCTAGCTGCGTACTATTACTATTTTTATCTATGTCTTAAATTACGATATTACGCAGCTACGCAGCTTG
>Ga0100394_1002235_pt1 | contig 16076 bp, 15 predicted proteins | sample CryGeymeta201518_FD_81549 | JGI IMG/M metagenome (GOLD analysis project Ga0100394, IMG submission 81549) | Groundwater microbial communities from Crystal Geyser aquifers in Utah, USA - Crystal Geyser metaG 2015-18 | ecosystem: Environmental > Aquatic > Deep subsurface > Groundwater | place: USA... | reverse complement strand
TAGCTCAGTTGGTAGAGCAGTTGACTTTTAATCAATTGGTCGCTGGTTCGAATCCAGCACGACCCACCACTTCGATAACCCTGTTTGGGTCGTTAGCTCAGTTGGTAGAGCAGTTGACTTTTAATCAATTGGTCGCTGGTTCGAATCCAGCACGACCCACCAATTTTTTTGTTTTTTCAGCAACATTCCTGCATGGGTCGTTAGCTCAGTTGGTAGAGCAGTTGACTTTTAATCAATTGGTCGCTGGTTCGAATCCAGCACGACCCACCATGCCGATTCACTGTCTTTTATTACTTTCCAGCGCTATACTAGCCGCCATTTTTTCAGCCAGTGGGTGAGCCCTATGGAACAAGCGTTGTATTTCACAGAGCAAGACTTTGCCTTTCCCCAAAAGCCGGTGCCACTGAGCAGCGACGATAAACAAGCCTACAAAGATCGTATCAAGGCGTTGTTACAACAAAAAGATGCGGTGCTGGTAGCGCACTACTATACCGATCCGGAAATTCAGGCTTTAGCCGAAGAAACCGGTGGCTGTGTGTCAGACTCATTAGAAATGGCACGTTTTGGTAATGAGCACCCAGCCAAAACCTTAATCGTCGCTGGCGTTAAGTTTATGGGCGAAACCGCAAAAATTCTTACGCCGAATAAAACCGTGTTAATGCCAACATTAGACGCCACCTGTTCATTAGATTTAGGCTGCCCGGCAGAGCCGTTCTCGGCGTTTTGTGATGAACACCCGGATCACGTGGTAGTAGTGTATGCCAACACTTCAGCCGCAGTAAAAGCCCGCGCCGATTGGGTGGTTACTTCGTCTATTGCACTGGATGTTGTTGACCATCTCGACAGCCTGGGTAAAAAAATCCTTTGGGGCCCGGACAAGCACTTAGGCGCTTATGTGCAAAAGCAAACCGGTGCCGACATGCTACTGTGGAATGCGGCCTGTATTGTACACGACGAATTCAAAGCCAATGCGCTTGTCGAGCTGAAAAAGCAGTATCCTAATGCTGCCGTATTGGTTCATCCTGAATCACCTGACAGCGTAGTACAACTCGCAGACGCCGTAGGCTCTACCAGCCAGCTGATTAAAGCCAGCCAGACCTTACCCAATGACGTATTTATTGTCGCCACTGACAAAGGCATCTTTTACAAGATGCAGCAGTTAATGCCGAATAAAACCTTTATTGAAGCCCCAACCGGCGGTAACGGCGCGACGTGTAGAAGCTGTGCACATTGCCCCTGGATGGCAATGAACGGCTTAAAAGCCATTGAAGCGGCGTTAACTGACACCACCGGGCATGAAATCTTTGTTGATGCACAGGTAAGAGAAAAAGCGCTTATTCCGTTAAACAGAATGCTTAACTTTGCCACAGCGCTTAAAACACAAGTAAAAGGCAACGCTTAAACGGTTTTGTCTATTACCTGTTTAAAAAGCAGGCAAAAGCAAAGTGCTACGTTATATAACAGTTGCAGCGCAGGCGATATTTCCCTAGTATAGCCGCGCTTGCAACGCAAGTTCCGGAGAGATGGCTGAGTGGCTGAAGGCGCACGCCTGGAAAGTGTGTTTAGGTTAATCCCTAACGAGGGTTCGAATCCCTCTCTCTCCGCCATATTGTGTAAAAAAGACCTTGATTTTAAAGGTCTTTTTTATTTTAAGCTAATTAAAAGCCGTCAATGAGACCGTCATTTGTGGTTGCTGCACTTCAAGCTGAAGGAAACACGCCCTAAATGTTTAACGTTTACTAATGGGGCAGGTTTGGGCTTTTAGATTAAAGCGCTTTGCTAATTATGTACGACACCTAATTTGATACCAGATTGTTTATGGTACTCGTCAGCGGTATCTAGCCCTTCCTTTAACGCTCCAGAGTTTAATTCGATTTTAGTTTCTAGCCCTTGTTCAACCAACATGTTTAAAAATCTGTTTAGGACAAGCGTAGTTTGATAAACATTAAACCGTTGTCCATAGTTGTAAAGTCTGTCTGGGCTGGAGCTACCTGTCGCGAAGTTACTAATCATGTTGTTTGCAGAAGTGATTTGGCCTTTAAGTATGTATATATTGCGACGTTCTGTTTCAGATAAGCTATGACTTATTTCCTTAAAGTACTGTGCCAATATCTCAAATTCATAAGGGTTTGGATGGTTTCTAACTCGTTCTACAAATCCATTCATATAACGATCACATTCGTCTTTTGCTAAATGTTCACCAAGCTGAGTTCTAACACTCATGTCTACCAATTCTGCTTTTATTGCGTTTTTTTTGCGGGCTAGCTCACCCTTACCTCTAGTTTTCTCAGTAGCCAAAGTCAAGCCCCAACCAAGCAAACTCCCAGCCAAAGTACCGCCAACACCAACCAGCGCAATAAACACATCATTATCCAAAATCAACACCATTTATACCTTTTTAAAACCCTTTAAAATGCTTCTGATTAGTTTAAAGGCCATTCCTGTAGACCGTCTAGCTTAAAACCCTGCTGAGCGTCTTACAAGCGATTTGATGTTGTGAACAAAACAGCAATATATGAGAAAGTGAGCACTCCAAGCTAGATTGTTTAATCAGAAGAAGGGGGGGCTAACTATTTTCACAAAATTTCGAGTTGGGAGGGGGGGAACCTTTGCTTGGACAATCTCAATACTAAGAGTACTACCGCTAAACCTCATTAAACCAAATTTAAAAAACCTGACATAGCCTATAGGCTTGCTGTACCTAAATATTGCAGATTTCTAATACTTAGTATATCGTCAAACTACTTTTATTAAGTCTACTACGGATCATGAGGTTTTTTGCTGTCCGGTATAGATATCGGGTAGTACTCGGTAATTCATAAAACGCAGTTAGTCTATAGGTTAGCTGTTATTACAGGGAAGCCGCCGAATGAAACACAAGATATCCCTGAGCCTGTGAGCGAAGCGAACAGGGCAGGGCCAGTGTCTTGTGCTGAATGAGGTGGAAATAGGGGGTTAAATGAAAGGAATAATTTGGATCCTGGCTTTTATTTTTGTTATTCCTACTTATGGCATTTCATTAGTTGTTGCATTCGTTTTGGCGTCGGCTATGGATAAGCAAAAAGAAATCAGGATAGAAGAACAAAAAGCGCAACACAAATCCAAAATTATACGTTTTTATCATGATTACAGACGGAGGCAGGGAGTTACTGAATCCAACATACCTTCGGATATGTTGTTTTCGTCTATGCGTGATTTCGTTATTATTATAAAAGATTACTTTAATAGAAATTCTGTATCTGTCGAAAATGATGAATACTTGTCTTATCTTGCTGTAAAATTAAAATCTTATTCTGAAGATAATGATCCTGATGATTTCAAAATTATTTTGAATGATACTTTAAGAAATGCTCTAAGGCTTGGTTTGAAAAAATCTTTCGAACAACCATATATTAAAAGCAAACATCAGATCGATATAGAAAAGGTAAATAATGAAGCCCATGAAAATTTTTGGGAGGAGCAAATTAGGTTTCTAGACGAAGAGGAAAAACGTATACAAGAACAATAAAGTAAGTGAAGTTTATTACATTTTTCTCAGTTATTAGAGTTTTCATATAATTAATCAGTTACCCCATACATATATCAGCCCCCTTAAAAGGGGGGCTGTATGTATGGGGCTGATAACCTAAGCCATCAGGATATAACCGTCCACTTCTAAGATTAAGCCCTTTGTTAGCAAATCTTTTTTACAGCGATTAAAAGTTGCTTGCTTACTAGATGTTTTGGGTAACTCAGGATCTAGTGCCAGATAAACAGCTTTTCGCCAATCTTCTAGAACTACGGCCTTTTTGTTGTTTAATACTGGTTTAGCCTGAATAATTGCTACTGGTAATGATTTTCCTGAGCTTGTCAGGAGTATCTGCAACTGCTCAAGCAATAAATCAGCTCTGTTTGATTTACTTGTCCCAAGGTTGGCAAGCTCAAGATATGCCGATTCGGCATTACCAGTGGTAACGTTTATCGTTATTGGTTTCAAGATAAACTCCATCAGATCAGGCTTTTCATATTCCTTCATTTTTTTACAGATTAGTTCTACACCTGCTCCTTTGGTTTTAAGCTGGTATTCAGTATCAAGGGAAGCCCTGATTGCTGAACTTCCTCTAGCATGGCTATTGGTGTTATGGCCTGAATGATGGATGCAAAGTATTGCCGCTCCAGTTTTTTCCTTGATTAGATCCAAGTGTTTTATGAAAGCACCAATATCCTTTGATGAGTTTTCATCACCTTCACCAAAGTTTCGGTGCAGCGTATCAACGACAATTAACACTGGTTTGCATTTATTGTCGTCTATCGCTTTCAAAATCTCATCAACGGAATTGGTGCTTAGTATCTCTGCAGGCTTAGATGAAACAAAAATACCTTGCTGTGTATTGGAATACTTTAACTCAAGTGCAGCAAAGCGTTTCTGAATGCCGCTAGCACCTTCACCAGCAAGATACACAACGTCACCTTTGAGCGTTGCATTACCATACCAATCAAAGCCAGGACCTATACAGAAAGCCAGTTCCATAGCCATAAATGATTTATATGTCCCTGGTTCACCGTAAATCATGTTCAGGCTTTGCTTCTCTAGGTAGTTTTCAACAAGCCAATTAGCTTGAAATGCTTTAGCCATTATAACGCTAAGTGGTTCAAGTATGAGTTTACTCATCATTACCGCCTAGAGAGTAATGCGCTACTCGTTTATGTAATACACCTGCGTAATCCATTACTGGTTTACGGTTGGTAATTATCTTTATACCTTTGGCTCGAAGTGTAAAAACTACAGTGTTAGGGCTACATAAGCCTATTTCTCGAAGCGTGAAAGTGTTAATTTCATTATGTTCTTCAAGGCGTTGGATAAGAAGTTGTTCTAAATACGATAATTGAATATCTGTCATAATTGACCTCACTAATATTTAAGGTTAGTAGTGAAGCCCTTGGTAAATATGCTGGTTTAACCTACAATGGTTCGGCGAAGATCCCAAAGGAGCTTAATGGCATATTTGCCTTGGGCTCCTTTTTTATTGGTTTTTATCTCTGCTTTTAACTCGACTTTCAAGCCATTCCTTTATTTCGCTTTCAAGCCAAGCTACAGAAGTTCCACCGTCTATCAGGTTGATCTGTTTTGGAAACTGGTTTGTCTTAGCCAATTGATAAATGTAGCTCTTACTTAAACCAGTGAGGCTAATGACCTCTTTGATGCGGATAAATCTATTGGGTGTTTGGGTTATCATTCGTTGCTCCTAATGTGAATCAGTTCACAACGCAAAATATAAACCCAAAATTCTGTCCTTAAAATCTATGCAAATATTAACTTGCATAGATTGGCAAGGTTTAAATTATTGAAATATAACAATTAATATTTTTATTTTTTTCTGCCCTTGCCAGTGCCATCTTTAGGCTTGATACCCAATGCATCTCGAATATCAAGAATTGCGCGAGGTGCATCTTCATACTTTTCTAGTTTGCGAAATAGTTCGCTATTTGAGAAATCACTGAGCATATTCCAAAGTTCAGCCTTTGTAGGTGAATTGAGTGCTTCATAGACAACTTGATTTGAAATATTTTTGTCTAACTTTAGTTTTGTTTTCTTATGCTTAAAAAACTTTTCAGCAACTAAGATCCTGTCCTTAATCTTGTTATTTCTTCCAGATCCTAGCCATCTAATTTTCAATGCATCAGTTGTTTTTTGGTCAAGCATTAGGGACTGTACTTTGATAAGTGCAGATTCACCCCAGAAACCTGCATCATCAGAAATGAAGTATTTTTCATCGTGTGAAAAACAACTATTGATGATTAGACCATCAGTGTTAATTTGCGAAAGCGTTATTGATGAGGCTTCTATGTGTTTAAGTGTTTCTTGATTTAGGTAAGTTGGATTACCGCCAATTAGATTTCTTCCAGAATCACTGACTGCATCGTAAATGCCTTCAGGCTGTATATTCGATACCACAGTTAATGAATTATAGAAATATAGCTTGGCATTTATCTGTTTTAGTTTTAGAAAAATGTTTTGTAGTGTTTCATAGTCATGGCACTTAATGTTAAGGGTAATAAAAACACATTCTAAGCTTATGAATTTATTATTTTTATTCATTTTTAGTTCCCTTAAGTTCATCTAAGTAATCAGCCCATTTTTGCATCATCTCTACTCGTTTTTCCATTAGCTGTGCCTTGTTATAGGTAGCTCTGATGCGGTCTTTGTTGATATGAGCAAGCTGCAACTCAATAACGTCAGGATCAAAACCCATTTCATTAAGGAATGTACTGGCTGTATGCCTGAAACCGTGACTTGTCATAAAGCCAGCGCCAAAAGGTTTATTAGTTTTAGGGTTAATGATGCGTTGTAATGCTCTGTTGCACGTAGTTTCGCTAATAGGCTGACCATTACTGCTTCTGGCAGCAATAAAAACATACTCAAGTTGGCCTGTAAGGGGTTTAAGCTGCTGTAAGATTGCTAAAGCCTGCGCAGCCAGTGGTACTTGTAATGGTTTACGGGTTTTAAGTTCACTCGCAGGTAAGTTAATCATCTTGGTTTCAAAATCTATGTACTCCCATTTAAGATACCTGATGTTGTAAGGTCTTAAAAACAGTAATGGCATTAGTTTAAGTGCTTGAGTAACGACAAAATCTTGTCGTGCAGTACCTTTATCTATTTGGTTTAACAGGTAACTGAGTTCTTCTGGTTTGGTAATGTGTGCAAAGTTCTTTTTGTTTAGTTTATCAGGTGCTGGTAGTAGTTCTGCTAAGTTTGCCGCAGGGTTATTTTCAATTAAACCAAGAATAAGAATATCATTAAAAATCTGTCTCAATACACCTGCTAAACGTCTAGCTGTTTCTCTTGCTCCACGCTGGCTAACCTTGGTTAATACTTTTAAAAGATCAGCGGTGCTGTATTCATCAACTGGTTTCTTATCTAAATCGGGTAATAAGTTTTTCTGAATCCGTATTACCAGATCTTCATAGGTTGAAGGGGCTAAGTTTTTTCGTTCAAGCCACTGTTGCATATAGTAGCTAAAGCGTTTGTTTTCCTTTTCCTGCTTCAGTCTGCGTTCTTCTTTAATGGTAATCGGTGGTAAACCTTTGGCTACCATTTCACGGGCTTTACGGTGTTCTTCTCTGGCGTCTTTGAGTGAAAACTCAGGATACGAACCAATGGTATAAGTACCCCGCTCACCATTTAATCGGTAATCGTACTTGAAGCATTTATAGCCTGTTGGTTTTATCTGAAGGTACAGGCCACCAGTATCTGAAAGCTTATAAGCCTTTGCCATTGGTTTGGCATTAGCAACTGCTGTATGTGTTAAAGCCATAGGAAAACCCCGATTTGCGAACCGTCAACGGAACCGTCAATTTATGTGGTTAGTATAATTCACTATGGACCGGCGTGGAATAATATATTAATTAAATCAGTAATTTAATTTTTATTTGCGGACAGTATTGGACTCTAAAAACCAATGTTTTACGCTCTCTCTCTCCGCCACATTCATGTCTACAACAGTCTATAGTTGTCGCTAACCCCGTATTTATACGGGGTTTTTTGTTTGTAGACATGTCGTTAGTTGTCGCTCGTTGTCTACTGAAAGCGCCCATCTTTTTGGGGTAAATCAAGCAGAAATCCGGGGTAAGCCCCCTGATCTGCAGTTTGATACCCCAGAAGCTTTACCCTGTCCAAATATTGTCTAAGGAACAGGTATGAAGTTAACAGATCAGATTGTCAGTGAAGCTGCACCAAAAATTCGTAATTACAAACTCAGTGATGGAAATGGCTTATTTGTAGTTGTTACGCCACTAGGGACTAAATATTGGCGTTGGAAGTATTTTTATAATGACAAAGAAAAGTCACTCTCAATTGGTGCATTTCCTGAAATCACCGTGTTGCAAGCTAGGGCCTCAAGAGACAAAGCACTCGCAGATTTGAAGTCAGGCATAGATCCGTCTGTGCAAAAGCAAATCAAAAAACAAGTTAATGCGATAGCAGTAGACTGCAGTTTTGAGATCGTCGCCCGTGAGTGGTTTGCTATCCGGATGGTTGATAAAAGTAAAACCCATCAGAAACGTTGTTTGGCAATTCTTGAAAGCTATCTATTTCCAAGTATTGGCCGTTTCCCTACCCATGAGATCAAACCGGTTATGCTGTTAGGGGCACTACGAAAGATTGAAAATAAGGGGATAATTGAAACTGCTAACCGGGCTCGACAAATTGCAGGGCAAGTATTTTCATACGCGGTGATCACCGGTCGTGCTGAAAACAACCCGGCAATTAATTTAAGAGGCGCGTTAAAAGTGCCGGTCAAAGGCCACCACGCTGCCATTACAGAGCCAACTGAGCTTGCAAGGTTCTTAATCGCACTGGACTCTTTTCGGGGCAGTTTTACGGTGGTATCGGCAATAAGAGCTTCGGTACTGTGGTTTTGCCGCCCTGGTGAGCTCTGTAAGCTAAAATGGGCTGATGTAAATTGGGAGAAAAAGCGTATTGAGTACACCGCTTCAAAAACCGCTCAGGCGCACATCATACCACTGGCATCTCAGTCTATTAGGTTACTGAAGGAATTGTCTTCAGTTAGTGGTAGTAGTCCTTTTATTTTCGCTTCTCCCCGAGGCAAAGACCGCTCTATAGCGCTTGATAGCATGAGAATGGCGATGCGTAGTATGGGGTTTAGCAAAGAGGACGTTACGACACATGGCTTTCGTGCTACGGCTAGAACCTTGTTGGACGAAGAACTTGGTTTCAGAATTGACTGGATTGAACAGCAGCTTGCACATACAGTGCGCGATCCTAATGGACGAGCTTATAACAGAACTTCTCATCTGGAGCAGCGTTTTGAAATGATGCAAGCGTGGGCAGATTATCTGGATAAATTAATAAATACCGATAAAGACTCTTAAAATGACAAAAATAGTGAATAAGAAACGAGCATCTATTCCAACGGAACCTGTCTGGTTTAAACCTGACCCATATAACGATTGGGTCAAGAGCGCGACAGCGGGAGAGCTTCTTATAGAAACTCTTACCAGAGTAGATTTCTTAAAGAACATTGACTCAAATATTTCCGATTTTGATGGCTCGATGGAAATCGAACGTAATCATTTTATGGAGTCAATTAGCAACTACGGTTTAATCAAATGGGCTTCTAGAGCAAAACGAGCTGAACTTCGAGCAAATGCCAAAGCAATTTATTCACCTCTAAAGCCTGTGGCAATTGATGATGTTGTGATGGCGATTAAAAAATTGCAGGCGAAAAATCATACGTTTACTTTTACTAAAAACGTGGCGGGAGAAACCATTCTGCATACCGCACAGATGCGCAATCATCCGGTCGATTTTCACCTGTCAGATGAGATGTGGTTGAAAATCGACCTTAGAAACTTAAGCAGTGATCAATTTGCCCTTGAAGCAAAATTATATTCACTCCTGTACAGCGATCGATTCGCCCAAAACAACCAAAAACTCCCTTTTATGGGTAGAAATTACATCAATCAATTCAAGAAATTGATTGATTTTAATCCGCTTGTCTACCTGGATTTGGTGATTTGGAAAGTTGTAACCGAAAGTGCTTTTAGTAAGCAAAATATGGTGAATTGTTTTTTTGAGGCAAAACCCAATCTGTTTAAAGCCGACCCAGAGAATTTCTTTAATAGAACAGTCAGTAGTTTAATGGAGTCTATGCTAGGAGTTGATGCTAGCGGGACAGTGATTAACGATATGGCATTGAAAAAATTATCCGTATGGCTAGCTTCGTGGAACTCAAATATGGGTTGTTCCTTTGCCAGTATACCGCTTAATGAGTTTTAGTCTTAACAGCTTTCAGAGTGAAAAACAAGGATGTTTTCACTGCTAAATTGTCATTTAGACGGATAAGTATTTTCTCAATAATTCTTTACGGCATATAAGTAGTCGTCCTAAGGAATTAGTTATGGCAATGAAAGTTAAAACGATAGAAGCCCTTGAGCCTGCTAAAAAACCGTACAAAAAGCATGATGGCAAAGGGCTGTATATTGTGGTTTACCCCTCTGGCACAAAAGTATTTAGATTAAAATACTTCTATCAACTCAAAGAGCAGGCAATAACGTTAGGCAAGTTTGGGGATATTACTTTAGCTAAAGCACGGGACAGAGCTGAACAATTTCGCCTCTCATTGCGGCAAAAGCAAGAGCACCAAGACCCGCTAAAGGATGAATCCACGAAGGACTCATCAACTGGTCATAGTACAGATTTCACTTTTGGCGAAATATCAGCGCTTTGGTTATCAGAAAAGTTTAAGCGCCGGACAATTGAATACCGATTAGACACCCAGGGAATACTGGAGCGTCATATTTTACCGACTTTGCGTGAGCGCTATATATCCACTATCCGCGTGAAGGAGCTGTATGATCTTCTGTCATCGATTCAAGATAAAGGTTTACTCGAAACAGGGCTGAGAGCCTATTCGATTATTGATAGAATTTATCGCTTTGCTGCTGCGCAAGGGTATGAAGGTAAATATCCTTGCCCATTGTTAAAGGGGCAACTTGAGTATCCTGAAGTATGTGCGATGCCTGCTGCTACGGATGAATTCGAATTAACATCAATACTACAGCGTCTTGATGAAGGTAACCGTTCAACAAACGTAGTTATGTTAGCCATCCGCTGTTCTTTTCATTGGTTTTGCCGTCCGATTGAGCTTAGAACATTGCAATGGAATGCTGTTAACTTCAATCTTGGTCGTTTGGAACTGGTGGCTGCAAAATCAGGTCGGCCACACTTAATTCCTTTGACTGTACAAACACGGGAGCTGCTTGAGCAATTAAAAATGCTCGCCGGAGACTCACCATATATCTTTCAGTCGCCAACGTTACCCGATCAACCAATCAGTGAAAATACATGTAATAAAGCCTTGAGACTGCTTGGAATTGAACATGATGAGATGGTAATGCACGGTGTTCGTGCAACAGCAATGACGTTGCTTCGTGAACGATTCAAAATTGATGAAGAGCTTATTCGGTTGCAGTTGGCGCATACCATTAAAGACAAAACTGGGAAAGCATATAATCGTTCCAGACTCTTGAGCGAACGAATTTTGATGATGAAAGAGTGGTCACAATTTTTAGTGGATTTAGCGGCTGGGAAAGTAGATCTAACAAACCTTATCGGAGACATATAATTGAATACCACAGACAAATTTTTAAGAATGAAAGACGTTACAGAAATTGTTGGGATGCATCGCTCGACGATATATAAACGGATTAATGAAGGCTCATTTCCAAAGGCTATTAGCATTGGTGGCCGCAGCATACGTTTTCTGGAATCTTCAATTCGACAATGGATGTTGAAAAATGTACAACCCAACTAGAGCTTTCCCCAAAGCACAAAGGCCAGCAAATGCTGGCCTTTGTGCTTTGGGGTAAAAATTATTTATTTTAAAATTACCCCATTAGAATAGCCCGGACAAAATGTGCAAGTTGTTTTGGCATTTGTAGAGCCGTGGGGTAACACGTTTCAATCATTTTTTTTACCCCTGGTGCGGTTAAAAAAAGGCTCCGTAGCAAAAAAAGCGTTTATGCAATAAACCGGCAAAATGCGGAATAGGAGAGCGGCGAAGGCCGTTTTCCTATGAAGCAGGCGCATGTACGGCTGGCCCGTACCACCCCCGAAATCGTTTTGCGCCCAAGCGCAAAATTTAGGGGGATACCCGACAGGGGAGACACCTAAACCCCGACCGTTTCGCCAGAAACGGCTGGTGAGGTGCAGCCGGGACAAATGCGCAGCATTCGGCGAACCCACACCGCGAATTTTGGGGGTGGTACGGGGCAACGCCCCGGTACATGCGCCTGGTGTTCTGACGGGCTAGCGCCGAAGGCGCGTAAAGCCAATCCGGCCTCGAGAGGCCAGGAGTGGCGGGCACGGCAGAGCACATGGCTAACCGGCAAGGGCCGGTTGGGCATCCTGCAATGCAGGCTTAGCTTGCGATAATCATCGCAAGTGGCATCACAAGCCGGACGCTACAGCATCTGGTAATGAAAATATGCAGGCTTTTGGGCTAAATCGCACAAATTTGCTTAACGCGGCGATACCTATTTCTGACATTAACACTCAGGAACAGGAGTAAAGAAGTATGTCAGCTGACATCACTGAACAGTACCAACAGTACTTCGCTGTCGATATGCAATATCGACATGGCAGCAATAACCAACAAATCGGTAAAGCCCGCCGTGAATACACCCTTAAAATAGTCGGGCGTTTTGGCATGACAATCCCACTGACAATTGCATGGTTGTACGGCATGTCTAAAGCGCAGGCGTTAGTGCATCTGAATAAGCTGGTGCAACAACAACTGCTGGAAGTAGTACCAACCCATCGCTCGCCTGATGAGCGTGTTTATATTCTAAGCCGCAGTGGGGCACTGTATGCTGAAGAGCTGACCGGCATGCCCATTTATTTTCGTTCAACATCGCAGCCAGAATTGCGGGTAAACCTGAATACGCTGTATCACGATTTAATCATGCAGTTCATCATTCTGCTGGGGATGCCACAAAGTAGTACCGGTAGTACTTACAGCCAGGATATCTGGAATGGCTTTATAACAGACTTAGAAGTGCGCCGCTTAAGTAAGACCGGGCACTGGCGCAATGTGGATGCGATAGTGCAGGAGAGTGATGGCAGCATTACTGCTGTCGAAATGGAGCACTCGTTTAAGCAGTTGCCCACGCGCAAAAACATCCTGTTGCAGTACTTGCAGGATTTAAATAATGGTTACTACCAAAAAGTGATGCTGTTTTCGCAGAAGGTTGAAGTGCTAAACGACATGAAGCGCATAAATGCCAATATCATTGAGTTTTTGCTGGCAACCAAAAGCGCTGAACGCATTACCGAGCAGGATGCTGCCAAACTGCAGCAAGCGCTGGTATACCGCACTAAATACTGCGAGGAAATCAGGCTGCGTTTTTACGGCTGACAAATGCAACAACGCCAGCATTAAGCTGGCGTTGTTGCAGCGCGTCCTTGCGCCATTATAGAGTCCTTTCACCGGTCATGACCTGACCCGGCGTCCCATCAGGGAGCATACTTGTACATTTACGCGCAGACGCTATGCCACGCGCTACCCGTAAGGTTCTGCCCAAAACCTTACTCGCTCAGAATTAACGGCCGCAGGCACGGCCTTCTAATGCCTTTTGGCGATAGATGGGGGGTATTTATGAAGAACAACAATCATGCACTTACCCTTAGTTAGTCGCCGGGAAGGCAAATTTTGAGAGCTTGTTGATAATTATCGACGTGTTAGCGATTGCTGTCTGAGTTTGATGACGAATAGAGTTTGTGAAGTCTGGGCCTGGCAATAAAGAGATAACTCAGTAAACCAGAGATAACCACGCCAACAGCCGTAAGTAGCAAATACAGACCCACACTCATATTAATGCACCTCCGTTTCTAAGTAATCATATATATCAAAGCGCCGAAAACCACCACTAATTGATTAGTTAGTTGTCATTTTGAGCCTCAGTCATGTTTAATCGACGTCGGATCTGATACCGGTTGATAGGTGCTGGGTTTATCTATCTGCTGCGCAATTAAGTCATAGGGAATATGAGGTCGCAGCAGCGGTGTAAATTCATCCGTGTCAGTAATGCTCTCGTCCAGCCAGCGGTTTACCAGTGTTAAGTCTCTTGGCAACAGTAACGGGGATGCTTTGCTGTGTATGTGTTTGAGCTTGGGGTGTGGCGGTAAGGTGATTACTGAACAGGAAAGAGCTGTCTCGCCGGTAGTTTTGTTCAGCCATTCCCGACACAGGCCGCCCAGAAAGATCGCACCGTCTTGTGCTATCAGATCATGGTAATGCAGCGGCTTGTTGTTCACATACTCTGTTTCGCCAAAGCCTTTGGCCGGTATAACACAGCGGCTGTGGCGGTAAGCCTGGTAACCTGCAGAACCTTTAGCGTTAAGCTTATCGTAGCGGGTGTTAAAAGACGTGTATTTGGATGGTTTAAAGCCAGTATCGGCAGGCTCTAACAGCAGCCACCAAATAGCATTGTCCATTCGACGAACTCCGTCTTTTTGCCTGACAATACTGACCTGATTGGTAGCCCGGATAAACCGGCTAAAAATTTGGCGCTCAGGGAAAAGCTGGATTTGCAGACCCTCACAAAGCTCTCTTACGCCAGGATCGTCGATAACGTTAAGTCTGCCGCACATGTTTAGAATTCATGTTGCCGTTTAGATATTGCTAGTATGGGCTATTTTGAGAATTTTGAGGCACAACATCTACTTCCGTTAAGTGCCAATAGCGGAAATAGCACACTGTTCAGTAGGCAAGACCGCTTCCGAATCCAAAGCGGAATTGGGATGTGAACGGTATACGAGTGAAAGCAGTGTCGGGTTTGTTACTTCACAAATGGGGAAAAAATGGTTCATACTCCCTATACCCTGAGATCCCATGCATGAACATCAAAAGTAAGACACCTGCCCCCGCACTTTCAAAATAGTAGCAACTATGAGCAACATGAAAACTTATATTTGCATACGGCGGATTATCTTAATAAATTGGTCAACGATCTGATTGATACTAAGTGATATTATGGATTTTTTACATAAATGCTCGATATTTGCTCACGCTGACTTTTTGGAAAATGAACATTTATTGCCGATTACTATCTCCGTGTCCTTACACAACAGAAATTCAAGCTTTATTACAATTCGTTTAACTGATCCTTCGATTGGGGAAAATCCTAATGTAACAGGTGTTTCAATTGATTTAATCTCGAAAATTACAGCAGGCAGAACACAATCAGCATATCTCTCTAAATTGTGCGAAGGTAAAGTTGCTCCCAAAACACACTTAGCAAAAATGCCTGAAGATTTTGTAACACCATCGCCGAATAAAATTCATTCATTGATGGTGCATTACCCAGAAGTTGTTACAAAATACCTTTCAGAAATTCATGAAAAATCGCAAAAATTCATAAAAGAATTTTTTGTTTATTTGAACTGGCGCTATAAATTTAGAATGACATCTGGATCTGCTGAACCAGCTTTCTCTCACTTAAGTTTTGTTGAACCAACCAAATTTTATCCTTATCCATCCGATGGCTTTTACCCTGTTTACTTATCAAAATCTAAATTAGATGTTAGTAAATTTACTTCCGAAGAGTTCGAATACTTTAAAAGTAATATTTTTTGCAAGAGGCTTCATTTCGCCTTATTGGCAGACTGTATCAATAATGAATTTCTTGAATCCGACTATTCGCTAGTTTCAGCCGTCACTGCGTTAGAAGTCGGTGTTAAAGAATATTTTTTTGAAAACAACCCTAACTTGCTGGATTTATACTCTGAGTCACAGTTTCCTCCTATGGAGAAGGTTCTTTCAACTGTTTTCCCCAAAATATTCCCTAATTTGAATGAGGCAAAATTCGAATATGATATGTTTATAAAAGAAATTAAAATTATCGTTAAAACTAGAAATGATTTAATACACAACGGCTTCACTACTATAAATCATATAAAAATCCGTTACTTTATTCAGGTCATTAAAAGCTTGTTGATGATTTTTGAGTACTTATCAGGTTCAATTTGGGCTGAAGAACAAATTTATACGATAAAAACCCTCAAGCTGCTTCATTTAAAATGGACTTAAAAAATTTAGGCCTTTGGGCTCAGGTCTGGATATTAGGGGAAATGCAAAATTAGCATGAACTTCTGCTTTTCGCTCATAGCGTATATTGTCGTTTTGCCAAAAGCGTACATTTCCTGATTCAAACAGTAATGACCACTTTATAGGTGTTAGCAGAACGACACATTAAGGGGTGAACAATGTCACCACACATCCTAAACCATTGGGCACTAAAGCCGATTCAAATCAAATCCGCAAAGGTTTTGAAGTGCTGCTATCTTCAATGCTTTGTTATGTTAAATTTAGAACTCTTTCACCGCTCCAGAGCCAAGTACAACATAGATTCGTTCAAATACACCTCGATTTTCCAAATTTGAAAAGGCTTCAGCATACATACAAAATATGTCTTCATCTGAATGGTGGAATTTATCTGCATAACAATCCAATAGTGCCAGGTCAACTTGAGTCTTAAGATCTCTACACTTATGGCTTTTGGCTTCAACGCTATTG
>Ga0100394_1002233_pt1 | contig 16079 bp, 15 predicted proteins | sample CryGeymeta201518_FD_81549 | JGI IMG/M metagenome (GOLD analysis project Ga0100394, IMG submission 81549) | Groundwater microbial communities from Crystal Geyser aquifers in Utah, USA - Crystal Geyser metaG 2015-18 | ecosystem: Environmental > Aquatic > Deep subsurface > Groundwater | place: USA... | reverse complement strand
CCTTCAATTAGTCCCGGAATATCAAAAATCTGAATATAGGCGTCTTTGTAAAGCATCATACCGGGAATAACTGTGGTGGTAGTGAAAGCATATGCGGCAACCTTACTTTGAGCATTTGTCAGTTTGTTTAAAAGCGTTGATTTTCCGGCCGAGGGAGGACCGACTAAAACTACCGATGCATCCCCCGTCTTTTTAACGGCATACCCTCCTCCGATCCCTCCGCCGCCTTTAGACCCTGCTTCATAGATTTTATCTTCAATTCTGGCCAGTCTTGCCCGAAGCTTGCCAATATGGTGTTCCGTTCCTTTATGATACGGTGTTTCCCTGATTTCTTTTTTGATTTCCTCAACGGTTTGGGTAAAATCCGACATTTGCGGTATAATTATAGCTGAAATAAGCGCCCATAGCTCAACTGGATAGAGCGCGTGGCTTCGGACCATGAGGTTGCAAGTTCAAATCTTGCTGGGCGCACTAGGTTTGGGAAGTTCAATCGCGCATCTTACGACTTGCGAAACTTAAGTTGAGCAACAAAGTAAGCTAAGCGATATGAAAATTCTGAATTTCATATTTTTCCCAGGCGCACTTAGCCTATTTGTATATTTTGCCGAGGTGGCGGAATGGTAGACGCGCCGGCCTTAAGAGCCTGTATCGCATTAGCGATGTGGAGGTTCGACTCCTCTCCTCGGCACCATAGTGCGACTTGTCGGGTCGGCGCGTAGCGCCGACCATTGGTTTTGGGCTTCCCCACGGACTTTTTTGTTTTCTAAGTAGAGGTTCGAGCCGAAGATTTTTAAGGCGAGATCCTTTGTTGCCTCTACTTTGCAAGTGCCGCCGACCGGGAAACTGATTATTGGGGACGTGTGGCCAAAGTCGACATTAGCCAGAACAGGGATATTGTTTAATTCCCTCTTGGTTTTAATAATTCGGGTTAGGAGACCATTGGTTATCTCACTTTCTTTTTGGAACCTGCCAATTACAATTCCGCGAACGCCTGAAAAATCAGGCAAGTGAATTAAGGATTGCAGATTTCTGTCAAAATCGAAGGATTTTGATGTTTCATCATCCTCAAGGAATAGAATTGAATTGTTAAGAGAAGGCATATATTCCGTTCCCTGAAAGAGGTTAAAGGTGCACAAGTTTGCCCCTAAGATTGTTTTGGGTGAGATTCCGTATTTTTCGGCTAACTGTGCGGCAGGTTCCCCGGATTTAACTTTGTTTAGTATCTCTTCCTTGACTTCTTTCGCAATTTTCGGTTTCAAAAATAATCACCTCCTTAAAATGGGGTTCCTAACTGATGGTGGAGTAAATTCTCGAGGTGTATAGTGATTATTGATTTGTATGACTAAGGATTATATTGAACAAGAAATAAAAGTAGAGGTTGAAAACCCTCAACAATTTCTTTCTCTTTTAATTGAAAAGAAGGCTAAAAAGAAAGGGGAAGGATTTCAAAGGACAATTAGAATGGATACTCCTGACCATTGTTTAGAAAAACAAGGCACTTTTTTACGAGTTCGAACAGGAAACAAAAACATTGTAACACTCAAGAAGAAAATAAAAACCGACGGAGATGTTTTTGAACGACGTGAGCTTGAAACAGAAGTGAAAGACCCAGAGTTGCTTGCAGACATTTTCACCAATCTTGGCTTTACGAAACGGTTTATTATGGAAAAGTACCGTATCGATTATGAATATAAAAATACAAAAATTTCACTTGATGAGCTACCTTTTGGTGTATTTGTTGAGATTGAGGGCGAACCTGCGGATATTAAAAACGTAGGCAATGAACTCAACTTAGATTTATCAAACAAGATTGTTGTTACTTATTGGGATCTGTTCGAAAAGTACAAGAAAAAAACGAACTTAAAAGGTGAAAATATAGTATTTCCTTTAAATCACAATTTTTTTCTGTCCACCACCAAGGGTACATAAATAATTTATTAATATGATAGAAAGAAAAGTATTTGTACCATGGCAGCAATTAAAGATTAGATTACTTATCATTTCCCCCTTAACCCCTTTTCTTGACGCAAACAAAGGAGTTGATAAGCAAAGCTTGGCTAATCAGAATTAGTAAGCAAAGCTTGGCTAATCAGAATTAGTAAGCAAAGCTTGGCTAAAAATTAAATTAGCTAAAATCAGTAATTTTTAGTAAAATAACTTCGAGCGAAAGTGTAGATTGGCACAGAATCGGGGTGTGGCTCAGTTGGTAGAGCGCCTCGTTTGGGACGAGGAGGTCCCCAGTTCGAATCTGGGCACCCCGACAGAGAAAATTTGTGAAAGACTCGATATTAAACGTATTTCGCTATGTTATTTTAGTCGAAATAAAAGAAATTGATGGAAAGAAATACGCTCTAAAATATGATAGTGCGGGTGTAGTTCAATGGTAGAACATCAGTTTTCCAAACTGATAACGGCAGTCCGATTCTGCTCACCCGCTCACTTTGCTTTAAGACTTCCGACGGTGACTACAATTGAGGCAGATTGGGTGGCGGAAGTTAGCGGATCAGCCAATTGATAGGTTTTACTAAGGCTGAACACTAGAGCTTTGATAAAATCCGCTTCAATCCCCTCTTTAGTGCTGATTTCAGTTTTATCATAATCGTAGGTTTTGGCGTTGGCGGTGGAGGCAACCTTAAACCCGGCCTCCTGAAGAATAGTTTTGACTTTACCGGCCTCACCCGCGATACCGCTGCCGTTAAGAACCGCAATGGAATATTTGGTTAAATCTGTTTGTTTGGCTGGGGATGTTGGTGTCGGGGAAGCCACGGTAACACCACTGACAGGAGTGGGTGTAGGGCTGTTTATTTTATTGATTCCGTGGTAGTAAGCAAAGATTCCGCCGACAAGAAGCCCTAAAAGCAAAATACCGGGAACAAATATCCACAGAATATTGAACTTGGTGACAGGATTTTCTTTCGGTATTTCCGTTTTGACCTCGGCGGCAGCCTCGGGAGCAGGTTCCGGGGGCTCGGTGCTTGCCACCTCTTCTACAACCATTTTTGGAGCCTGTTTCTCGGGTTTCTCCATACTTTAATAAGTATAGCAATTTTGGTAAAATAAACACAAGTAGCTTATCTGGTGGGTGTAGCTCAGTTGGTTTAGAGCGCCACTTTGTGGAAGTGGAAGTCGCGAGTTCAAGTCTCGTCACCCACCCTTTCCTTGTTAAGTAATGATTATTTTTAAGGTACTTTATAATTCTATAGCTGGCGTAGTAGAATACACATATGGTCACAGCAGAAACTTGGAAAAAGTATCATCGATTTCAAAGAAAACCGGGCTGGTGTGGGCCGGCGGTAATTCAGATAGTGTTGTTAAAATGCGGCATCAAAAAAACCCAAAAAGTCATTGCCCGCGCCGTGTATAAAGAATGGTGGGGAACGGCCCAGCAGATGATTTTGGCTTATTTAAGTAAATTTTTTAAAATCGTCAACTACAAGCATGGAGCCACTTTCTCCGATATATCTTTTCATTTAAACAAGGGTAATATCGTTGTCTTAAACTGGTGGGACGATTTGGATGAAAACGAACAGGATGGACATTACAGCATTGCTGCTAGATATGACAGCAAGCTGGGTGCCCTAACTTTGGTTGACCCATCCAACGAACGGCCGGGGATCTGGACAATTTCGGGAAACGAATTCAGGGAAAAGTGGTACGATACCCTGGATGTTCACGACCGGACTTGGGTTGAGGGCTGGATGCTGTGGGTGGACCCCAAAAGCATAATTGTTTAATTCCGGAAGACAGTGTAAAGCGTGGGATGGTAGAGAAAGACAACCGGCGCGTCTTCTAAGAGAAATCTTTGGAAATCCAGATATATTTTTTGGCGCGCGGTTTGCTCAATTTGAGTTCGACCGTCTTCAAGCAATTTGTCAATTCTGGGATTGGCATAATTGGTAATATTGGTGATATTCTGGTTTGAGTGCCAGAGAGCATACTGGTCGGGGTCTTTTGGAATGTCAAAAATGGCCAAAAAAGCATCGAATACCTCCGGTACCCCCGAGGAGGCCTGAACACTGGTTTTGACTCCTACCGCCCCCCAATCACGGGCAATTTTTTCGGCAACGTTAACCAGAAGCGGAACCGTGCTTAATTTAAGCGTGAGCTTTTCTTTTTCTTCTTTTGACAGACTTTCGATGAGCTCCTTGGCCTTGAGGGGTGCGTAGCTGTAGGGTTTAACCTGCGGGTTGTAGGCCCAGGAATCCGGGGAGATGGGGCCTAAGGCCCGGGTTTGACCAAAGACTTCTTTGTTGATAGCGTAAGCTAAAGCCTGCCTCAAAGACTTATTTGCAGTTAATTGCCCCTTTTGAGTGTTGAAAAAGACAGCCGAATATTTACCGAAGTCGGTGGTGGCGAGTACTTTCACCGTCTGCCACCGGTTAAAGGGCTCGGGATTAAAAATTTCAAAAAGTGAAGAAATTTGGCCCAACTTCAAAGCAAGTTTGGCCCGGTCTTCGGTGGGATAGAAATAAAATGTCTTACGGTTTTTATCTTTATCCGTCATCACAATTTTTTCCACATTGCCTGTCGAAACCGTGATTTTATTGACTTTATAGGCCCCATTACCCAAAAGTCCCTTTTTAAAAAGAGGTTTTGAAACTACGGTTGGAAAAGGCGCAAAGGGGCTTTGCACTTTAAAGACAATGGTTTTAACATCCGGCTTTTCCACTGTCACGTCAGAAAAGGAAAAATGGAGATCAGGGCTTACAATTTTTTTGCCATCCTGCCAGGATTTATTTTGATCAAGGTGAAAAATCCAGGTCTTACCCTTGTCGTTTGTTTCCCAGCTTGAAGCCAGTCCCGGTTTTAAGGTACCGTCAGGTTCTACCCGGGTTAAACCCTCGCTGACAAGGCCCAAGATGTTAGCCGGTAAGCTGTCCAGTCCAAAACGGCCGACTACGCCAATCATCTCGTTGCTCTTACCCAAAAATGCCGGGCCCAAGCGGGAAGCCATAAAGAAAAACCCGAATCCAGCCAAGATTCCCAAAAGTAAAATGATCCGGAATTTGACCAGAAACACCCAAATTAGCTTTAAAACATAGCGGAAATTAGACATTTTATCTAAATTCTAGATAGCCAGAGTGATTATTGAAACGAGAATAAACAATCCGGCGAAGACAAAGGTGAGTTTATAAAGTAGTCTTTCCAGACCCCTTCGGCTAAAGCTGGCCCCCCCGCCTCCAAAAGTCCGACCCAGGCCCGTACCGTGGGACTGAATTAGAATTAAGGTGGCCAGAGCGCAGGCGATGATGATTTGAACAATAAGTAAGGCGTTTTTCATTATTTCACCAGCCAGTGAATTATAGAGGCAAAGGCCGAAATTGCAAAAGAAAAGCCGATGAAAGCAAAAAAGCCGCTTAAGGAAAAGGCCGGTATGTCCAGCCAGTGGGAAGAAAAACCGGCAAAGGAAAATCCGATTATCTTAAATCCGGGGACAACTAAAGTGACCAGATAAAGGGCAATGGCCGAGGAAACCCAGCGGAAAAGCCCAAAGGTGATCAGGTTTAAGGGCAGCAAAAGCAGGTTAATTAAAGGTTTGACCAAAAGCGTAATTAAAGCCAGGCCGACACCGGCTAAAGCTAAGCTTTCTAAACCCGCCTCAAGGATAATCCCCGAAAAGACTTTGGCTGCCAAAAAAAGGGCCAAGGTCGAGACCAGATAAATTTTAATCAGGCTTTTCATTAACCTTATTTAAAGTTTAAACAAATCTTTTTTAATTAGCAAGTTGTGATATTTTTGGGCAAAAAGGGGGTGTTTATCGTCCTTTTTTAACTTAATTAAAACCAACACCAAAATAATTAAAGCGCCGGTTAAGATAGCGGCCAAATTGTAAATAACTACCTCTTTTTTGGCGGTGGTAAATGAAGCTTTTGCATCAGAAGCGGAAACCGTAACGCTTTGCGGAGTTTTCCGGCCCATAAAGCTAAAAGGTACGAGGATGTCAAAACTGAAACTGGCAAAAGGAGGGAGAACCTCAATCTTTTTTGTTTCTTGAGGGCTACCGTCGAAGGAAACTAAAACGTCCAGGTTGTAGAAAGCCGCCGCGCCAGTGTTTTTGACAACGACGCTAACTTTTTGGTGCCGGAAAGGGAGAGGGCCACTTTTGTTATAGGAAATCTCGGCTTTGGCCAGGCGATCTTCGGGAAGTTGGGCAAAATTGACAAAAACATCTTTTTGCGGGTTGGGACCAAGTTTATATGAGCCAGGTGGGTAAGGTTTTTGCGGATCAAGCCCATGGATGACAAAGGTAAAATGTCTTAAGTCCAGTTTAGTAAAAAAATCAACCCCGCCGGTCGTGGCGCCCCAGGTCGGGTCGATAGCTACCCAATTGTTTTTCGCTCGGTCCCAGTATTCCGGCCAAGCGTGAAGGACATCGGAAACTAAGGAAAGCGGCTGAATTTTCGGGTTTTGGGTATAGGCAAAACCGTTAATCTCTCGGGCGGGAATGCCGGCCGCGCGGGCAAGCGCAATAAAAAGATCGGTAAACTCCGTGCAAATTGCGCTGCGGGGATTTTTTAAGGCCTCAACGGCACCCAGGCGAGCCGCATTGGGCTTAGCCCGATCGGTATCGTAGGTTAAATATGTGGAAACAAAATCATAAATTTCTTTCGGGGTTTTGTATTGGGACGCCAAATTGACAATCGCCGGATCAGTTATTTGCCAGTAATTACTGGCTTTAAGATTGCTGGCTAGAGTCGGTTGTGAAGGTTGGGCAAAAGGCCGAGGCCCGGCAAAAATTTGGACGTAACCCTTAACGGTGATGTCGGTTCTTTCCCTGGCTTTTAGAGTGTAGGTAGCCAGCCAGTTACCGTCGCTATCTGAGTGAAGATTGACGGGTTTAGGCTGGAAAACGGTGTAATAAACCTTTTGTAAAGAGGTGTCAGGGGGAACGGCAATATCAACATCCCCTGGTTTAATCATGGGGTTTTCCAGATGGTAAATGAAATTGAAGGAAAATATCTGAAACTCGCCATATGCAGCCGTGATTCCGGTCTGAGTCAGGCTATTTTTGGCAAAGGTGTAAAAACGCCGGCCGCCATTAAACTCTTTTTTATTAGGAGCAGGTGAGAGATAGGCTTCCTGACCGAAAGAAACCGGTACTGAAAAAGAGAGGGTGTAGGTCGCAAAAGCTGAATCGGCAGCCAGTTTGGGGATAGTTATTTCCCAAACTTCACCGGTCCGGGTGGCAATTTCCGAGTCATTGTAAGCGATATTAAATTCCCGCACTTTACCTTTGCCGACAACTGCGTCAGCAAAAAAAACGACAATCTTGGTTTGGGAACCGGTCTTCTCGGTTTCAGTCTTTAAATCATCCTGGCTGTCATAGGCTCGGATATTGCCCGGGTTAATATGGTCTAAGATTAAAGAGTAAGAGGTAACATAGAGATCGGTATAGAGATTTTCCAGCTTGATTCGGTTATTAACTTGAGTAATCCCGTTTTCCTGGACTTTGTACTCAACCGCCACATCGGTTTTGAATTCACCCTCGGCCCGTGCCGCAGGGGAAAGTAAAAGGTAAAAGGTAAAAGGTAAAAGGTAAAATAAAAAGAATTTAATTTTTTTCATTGCTTTAGATATAATCCAGTATACGATTTTTTACATTTGGCGACAGCCGCAACCGTGCCTTGGGCTACGATTTCTCCACCTTTTTAGCCAATTTATCTATGGCTTGTTTTTGATCAGCGGTTGGTTTAAATTTTGATTTAAGTTTGAGATCCATCATTATATTGTACCAAAAAGATATACTTGACACGTTCGGGTTTTATTGGCCATAATGAAAAGCGAAAGTTTATGGCACTGGTAGTTTATCGCAGACAATCACAAATTCTGGATTTTATTAAACAGTATATTCAGTCCAAAGGGTCTGCTCCGACCTTAAGGCAGATCGCGGATGCGATTGGGGTTTCTTCCTTGGCAACGGTTCATGAGCACTTGCAGACTTTACAACTAAAAGGTTTGATCAAAAGAAAAGCGGGTAAGGTAAGATCAATAGAGCTTAAGAATTTAGAGCTTAGTTTTAATCCGGAAGGTGTTAGTGTCCCGATCTTAGGCTTTATTGCCGCCGGAGCGCCGATTGAGCCTTACACCGACCCGAATGCGACCATGTCAATTCCCCCGAATTTTTATTCCCAGAAAAAAAGAGTTTATGTTCTTCAAGTTCGGGGGGAGAGTATGATTGAAGAGCAAATCCGGGATGGGGATTATGTGGTGGTCGAACAGCAGGAAAATGCCAAAAACGGGGATATTGTCGTGGCTCTTTTGGATAACGGCATGGCGACCTTAAAAAGATTTTTCAAAGAAGCAACCCGTGTCAGATTAGAACCGGCCAACGCCACCATGTCCCCCCTTTTTGTCAAAAACGTCAAAATCCAAGGCAAGGTCGTGGGTCTGATTAGAAGATATACTAATTAAGTTTTACTTCTGATACAATTTTCTTTATGAATATTTTCCAAAACTTGGTTGATATTTTTCTGCATCTGGATAAAAATTTGGCGATGGTGATCGGACAGTATGGGACGTTTACCTACGGACTTCTATTTTTGGTTATCTTTTTGGAAACCGGGTTTGTGGTCACCCCTTTTTTGCCGGGCGACTCTTTAATTTTTGCCGCCGGAGCACTTTCGGCCACCTCACCACTTAATATCTGGTTACTTTATATCTTGTTCTGTCTTGCGGCGATTGCCGGCGACACTGTCAATTATTGGGTGGGCCGCTTTATCGGCCCGAAAGTTTTTGAGGGAAACCACAGGTTTGTCAAAAAAGAATATTTACTAAGAGCCCAAAAATTCTATGACAAATACGGCGGCCAGGCGATTACTTTGGGTCGGTTTGTCCCGATTGTCCGGACTTTTGTTCCGTTTGTAGCGGGTGTGTCCAAAATGTCCTACAAACATTTTATTTTTTATAACATTTTAGGCGGGATTTTGTGGGTATCGCTTTTTTGTTTAAGCGGATATTTCTTCGGTAACTTACCTTTTATCAAAGCCAACTTTTACTATGCGGTCTTGGCCATTATTCTAATTTCCCTAATCCTAATGGTGTATGAATTCTTAAAGTCCCGCCAGGAGATTCCGACCAGTCATTGAAGAGGGTTTGGCCAAACCTAAAAGTCCCAAAATGGTCGGGGCAATATCAGCCAGGATTCCCGATTGAAGCGTCTGGCCTTTACCCAATAAATCTTTGGAAATCACTATAAAAGGGACGGGGTTGCCGTTGTGTTCGGTGTCGATTTGGCCGGTTTGATTATTAATCATTTCCTCAACGTTGCCGTGATCGGCGGAAATTATTAGAGTGCCGCCGTCAGCCATAACCGAGTTGGAGATTTTACCCAAACATTCATCCAAAGTTTCGCAGGCTTTCACGGCCGGGCCGATACTGCCGGTATGGGCAACCATATCGGGATTGGCAAAATTCAGCAGAGTAAACGCATAGTCGAAAGCGCCGGATAATTTATCTGTTAAAGTTTGGGTAATTTCATAAGCCGACATTTCCGGTTTTAAATCATAAGTTGGGACATTCGGGGAAGGTATAATCAAGCGCTCTTCGGCCGGAAAAGCATTTTCTCTTAAACCATTGAAGTAATAGGTGACAAATCTTTCTTTTTCACTTTCGGCGATCCTTAATTGTTTTAGGTTGGCTTCAGAGATAACCCGGCCCAGGGGCATTTCCACTGCTTCAGGTAAAAAGGCAGTTTTAATTCCGGTCGAAAGTAGGCTCTTGCTGTACTCGGTCATGGTTACAAAATATAAATTTTGCAAAAAAATCTTACGGTCAAAAACTTTTTGGTAATGAGAAATTTTGGCTAAAAGATGAGTTTTCTCGTATTTCTCCAAATAAGGGTCAAAGTCCAGAAACAAAGATTCGTCACGAAAATCTTGGGCAACAAAAGCGGCGGTCAGCTGTCTGGGACGGTCGATCCGAAAATTGAAAAAAACTACCGCGTCGTTATCTTTGATTAGACCTATGGGTTTACCGGCATTATCGCTTACCAACGCCGGTTCGACAAATTCGTCGGTTTTCCCTTTTTTATATGATTTTTCAACTGCTTCTTCCGGAGTTTTAACTAATAAGCCAATTCCTTCTGTCAAAGCACGGTAGGCTATTTCGGTCCGGTCCCAACGCCGGTCCCTGTCCATGGCCCAGTACCGGCCCATTATCGACGCGATCTGGCCCACTTTTTCTCTGTCTAAAACCTCACGGATTTTTTTGAGGTACTGAATGGAAGATGTCGGTGGAGAATCCCGACCATCGGTGAATAAATGTAAAAAAACATGATTAGTTAAGTTTTCTCTGGCGCAGAGTTGAATCAGGGCATAAAGATGATCGAGGTTGGAGTGGATGCCTGAAGCCCCGATTAAACCCAATAAATGCAGATTGGAGTTATTTTTTTTAACATGCGCCACAGCTTTCAAAAAGACCGTGTTCTGAAAGAATGAGCCGTCGGCAATGGCGGTATTAATCTTTTGTAAGTCCTGGTAGACAATCCGACCCGCGCCGATATTTAAATGCCCGGTTTCACTATTGCCGGCTTCCCCCCGCGGCAGGCCCACCGCTTCTCCAGCGGCCAGGAGCTGAGTGTGAGGATAGGATGCCCAGAATTTGTTAAAGTTAGGTATGCTGGCCCGGCTGACGGCGTTGCTCGGCCCGGGTGCGGCTAAACCCCAGCCGTCCAAGATTACCAAACAAACAAATTTAGCTTGGGAATAATTCATTTTCGATTGATGTAAGCCGATTGTATTTAGCCACGCGCTCACCTCTGGCGGGGGCTCCGAATTTAAGATAATCTGCCGTGACCCCAACGGCAAAGTCGGCGATAAATGAGTCATTGGTTTCGCCGGAACGGTGCGAGACGATAATTTTCCACCCTGCAGCGCGGGCTAATTTGATTACGGCCAGGGTTTCCGTAATTGTTCCTATCTGGTTTGGCTTAACCAGAAGGCCATTGCAAGCTTTCTCGCTGATCGCTTTTTGGACCCTTTTGGGATTAGTAGCCAACAGGTCGTCTCCGACAATTAAAATTTGATTTTCAAATTGGGCCGTAAACTTTTTCCAACTTTCCCAGGCATCTTCGGCAAAGGGATCTTCAATTACGGCTAAATGGTACAGGTCATTGATTGATTTGTAGTATTCGGCCAGCCCATCGTCACTTAAAGGCGCGGATTTATCCCGGATTTGATATTGATTGTTTTTGAAAAAGGAACTGGCCGCCACGTCCAAACCCAAGAAAACATCCACTCCCATAGAATAGGTGGTTTCTTTTACCGAGGAAACAAAAACTTCCAAGGCGTCTACGTTGGTAAAAAGGTTGGGGGCAAACCCGCCCTCATCCCCGACCGAATGAATTGCCCCCCGCCTTTCCAGATTCGCCCCGATGGCATGGTAAATCTCAACTCCGGCCCGAAGTCCATCCCTAAAGGTTTTATGTGCCGCGGGAATGATGAAAAATTCCTGAAAATCAAGGTTACCCGCTCCGTGTTTGCCGCCATTAATCATATTAAAAAGCGGAGTGGGAATTTTTGTGATTCGGCCCCCCCCTGTTTTTTGGGAAAGCTGATTAATCCAGTTGTAAAGGACTAAATTTTGGCTGGCGGCTGCCACCTTAGCGACAACTTCGGAAACGGCCAGAATGGCGTTGGCCCCCAATTTTGATCGATTTTCAGTTCCATCTAATTTAATCAATTTTGCATCAATCTCATCCTGTTTAGTCGGATCCAGATTTGTCAAGGCAGGACCTAAGATTTTGTTGATATTTTCCACTGCTTTTATAACCCCTAAGCCCTGGTAACGGGTGGGGTCAGCGTCTCGCAGTTCAACCGCTTCGTAACTGCCGGTGGAAGTACCAGCGGGAACCGAAGAAACCGTAACCTGTCCGGAATCAAGCCTGCAGGCGGCTTCTACCGTTGGGATTCCCCGCGAGTCTAAAATTTCCCGTGCCCAAATTTGTTTAATCTTACTCATATCTTCTTTTCCGCCTCCACAATTGCCTCTTTAATCCGGTAAACCGCGTCGGGGTTAACCGAAATACTGCTGATTCCTATTTTAACAAGTTCTTGGACAAAATCCGGGTATTCGCTGGGCGCTTGGCCGCAAATAGAAACCGTCACCCCGGAAGCGTGGCATTTTTTAACGACTCTTTTAATCGCCCATAAAATTGCGGGAGATCTTTCGTTGAAAGATTGAGCCACTTCGGGATTATCCCGATCTGCGCCTTCGGTTAACATCGTTAAATCATTCGAGCCGATGGAAACTCCGTCAAGGCCAATTTTGATAAAATCGTCTATAAGAATTACGTTGACGGGTAACTCCACCATCATCCAGAATTTAAAACCGGAATTTTCAAAAAGGCCCGCTGAAGCAACCAGTTTACGGACTTTTTTCAATTCCTCCGGTGAGCGGACATACGGGATCATTAAGTGTAAGTTCTCATACCTTTTGCGGGTCTTCTTAATTGCCTCAAGCTCAAGATTAAAAACCTCAGGGTTGGCAATATACCTTAAAGCCCCCCTGAAACCCATTAAAGGGTTAGGTTCTATCGGCTCCCAATATTTGCCCCCGGCAAGGGCTCGATATTCATTGGTTTTAAAATCTGTTGTCCGGTAGATAACCGGTCGGGGGTAAAAGGCTTTAGCAAAAATATCTAAACCCGATGTTAATTTCTCCACAAATTGTTCCTGTTTTTTTAGCTTGATTGCTTCCTTGGGATGAATACCGATCCCGGCAATTATAAATTCTGCCCGCAACAGTCCCACCCCGTCCACCAGCAGTTTAGAGACAGTCTTTGCTTTTTCCGGCTCGCCCAAATTAACGTAAAGTTTAGTGGCGGTTTTGGCATGAATAAGTTTTTGGGTAGGGAGAAACTCTTCCTTTTTAATAGTTTTTTTCCCCAGATAAATTTCGCCGATTTCGCCGTCAACCGTAATCTCTACGCCGTCCTTAAGTTGACTGGTCGCGGTTTTGGTGCCGACGATGCAGGGAACACCCAACTCTCTGGAAACGATCGCTGCGTGCGAAGTTAAACCCCCTTCATCAGTGACCACAGCCGCGGTCTTTTTCATGGCGGGCACATAGTCTGGAGAGGTCATTTTAGCCACTAAAATATCACCTTTTTGTATTTTTTTCAGTTGCCGGGTATGGGAAATAATCTTTACCGGACCGGTAGCAATGCCTGGTGAGGCCGGCGCGCCGGTTAAAATAGGGGTCAGGCCGGTTGGTTTTGAGCCTTGAGTCTTGAGCTTAGAGCCTAGTGTCGTCACCGGTCGGGTTTGGACGATATAGAGTTTGTTTTTTTCCTTTGCCCATTCGGCGTCTTGGGGAAAGAAGTAATGCTCTTGCAGCTTTTGCGCGTATTTGGCTAAAGTGATTATCTCCGTGTCGGAAATTTTCTGTTTATCCCGAAGCTTCTGAGGAATTTTTACTTCTTTAGTTTCTGTCCCTACCTTAGTAAGCATTATCTGCTGCTCGGAGATTTCTTTGAAGAGAATTTTAAAAGTATCTTTTTGGACAACGTATCTGTCAGGAACAACCGAGCCCTGAACAATCAGCTCCCCTAAGCCCCAGACTGCCTCAATCACAATTTTATCCTTTTCGTTGGTGACCGGATCAACGGAGAAGGCCACTCCCGAAACTTCTGACTGAATCATTTTTTGAACTGCCACCGAAATTTTAACCTTTTCGTGAGGGATTTTATTATCCACCCTGTAAAAAATAGAACGGGCGGTAAAAAGCGAAGCCCAGCATTCACGAATCGCCGAAAGTAAATTGGCCTCACCCTTAACATTTAAAATGGTCGTGCCCATACCGGCAAAAGAAGTTTTGGGCATATCTTCGGCGGTGGCCGAAGTTCTGACCGCCACCAGCGCGTTTTTAAAATGACCGGAAAGTTTTTTATAAAACCTAACCGCCTCTTTGACAATTTCTGTCGGAATTTTGCCTTTTTTAATATAGTTTTGAACTAGGCTGGCTTCACGGCTTAGAGCTTCCGGATCGTTTACGTTGAGCTTTTTTAAAATTCCGTAAATCTTTTCAGAGAGTTTATTTTCTGTCAAAAATAGTTCGTAAGCATTTATGGTTAAACAAAATCCGTTTGGAACGGGGAATCCGGCTGAGATCATCTCCCCTAAATTTGCTCCCTTGCCGCCGACTAAAGAAGTATCGTCTTTGCGGATTTTTGATAGAGGTAATATTAATTCGTGGGCAGAACTCATGCTTTAATAATAACACAGAAGCCAACTTCAATATACCACAAACTTATACTTGTACACCCCTGGGGTGTATGATTGTATGATTGATATATAAGTATGGCTTCGCGAAAATATCCTTTTGTCACTGATTACTTCTACCATATTTTTAATCGAGGCGTTAATCACGTATCAATATTCAACGACAAAACCGATAACATCCGATTTATGAATCTTTTAAAATTTTATAATTCAGTTGAATACCCAATAAGGTTTTCAAAATTCATGCTTTTGAGTCTTGATCAAAGAAAAGAAATCTGGAACCGAATAAACAAGTCTCAAAAATATTTAGATATTATTTCTTATTCTTTAATGCCCAATCACTTTCACTTATTGACAAAGCAAAACATTGATAAAGGAATTACGATATTTTTATCGAATCTTCAAAATAGTTATACAAAATACTTCAATACTAAATATTCCAGAGAGGGACATTTGTTTCAAGGCCCGTTCAAAGCCATTAAAATTGATTCCGAAGAACAACTTCTACACGTTTCCAGGTACATACATCTTAACCCTTATTCCTCAGGTATTGTAAGGAATATTACTGACTTGAATAATTATGAATGGGCCTCTTTTCCAGAGTATATTTCAAATTTACCATTTGAGATTTGTAAAAAAGAAATTGTTATGTCCAAATTCAGGGATAAACAGAGTTATAAAGATTTTGTTTACGATAATGCAGACTATCAAAAAAGGTTTGAGGAGATCAAACACCTGGTTGCGGAATAATATACATACACCCCTGGGGTGTATGATTAACATCTATTTTCCTAGGGGTTGGCCAAGCTTATTTTTAAAATAGTCAACCCAGGGAAGAGGCCCCGGGTTTTGTTTGTAAAGGATTGATAAATAGAAATTAACGAAAGCTCCGAATTGAATCAGCTCAAAAACCTGGGTTAATTTAGTTTTAGATTTGGGTTTAAACACAAATGTTTCAACATCGTGTTTTTCAACAACATCTTTGGTAAGACTAATCCTTTGCCTGATTCTTGCCGGGTAAAGGTCTGAATCAACAAACACGCTAAAAATACCGGTTTTATTAATTTCCGGGTGGGATAATCCTTCCATTAAGTGGTGGTTTATCTCCGGTATGACAAAATCCGCGCAAAAAACTTTTGAATTCTCATTTATTTGATTATTAAAAACATGAGTCGCTCCGACTAAATGTCCGGCGGAAATAAAACTGATAATTTTGTCTTTCATTCTAACAGCCAGTTTTTTGGCTTCGTTATGACTGACGACTTCTACACTGTTTTTCTTTTGAATACCGTTCATGGCTGTCACTGCTTCTTTGATATTTTCTGAAGATAGAGAAATTATCCCGATTTTGGCGGCCAATGTAAGTTGGCCAACTATCGAATAGCCAATTGCCATTCGGGGTTGATCTGACGGGTTAAATTTAGGAATAATCCGGTAATAAGGAACTTGGAGCTCTTGCGCCAGTTTAATTAGGGTGTTACCTGTTCCGATAGCCATCCATTTAGCTTTTTTATCTATTGCTTCTTTGGCGTTTTGAATTGTTTCTTCGGTTTCTCCGGAATAACTGGAACAAATCACTAAACTTCGGGAATTAACCCAGGCCGGTAAATGGTAGTCGTTAATCCTGACAAGAGGGATTTTTAACTCATCGCGAAAAGTCGATTCGATTACCCGGGCACCCAATCCGGAGCCACCCATCCCGCACATAACAACATACTTAACATCCCCATAATCTTTAGGAACATTTATTTTATTAGCCTCTTCCCAGGCATGCAGACATTGTTGCGGCAAAGCCTCAACCGATCCCAAAACATTTTCTTTATCGATTTTTGCAATTTCTTCCCGGCTATCAATTGTTCT